>ERZ773049.1477-NODE-1477-length-13517-cov-16.062249_pt1 | contig 13517 bp, 9 predicted proteins | sample MGYA00580633_ERZ773049 | MGnify/ENA primary metagenome ERZ773049 (study PRJEB29015, sample SAMEA2737991) | human oral metagenome | biome: human oral; feature: human-associated habitat; material: dental | place: China | collected 2066 ... | reverse complement strand
CACGCCCGCGACGAGGAGCGCCCCCACCCACAGGGGCAGGGCGCTCGTCGCGAAGGACACCGCCCGCGGATCCATGCGCGTACGCATCGCGGTCGGCCCCAGCGTCACCAGGGTCCCGCCCATCGTCAGGCCCACCCAACCGGCCACACCCGCCAGCGCGTGGGCGACCGTCAGACGGTCCCGGGCCGAGGCCAGCCACGCGGGCGCGTTCGCGTCGAACATTGCCACCGTGACGAAACCGGCCAGCGTCGCGCCGACCACCAGGAAAAACGCCGCCGCGATGTAGTAGCGGATAATCACCGCGAAACGCGACGCCAGGCGCTCGCGGGAGGCGGTGAGCAGCGCCCACCCGTGCCATGCGGCGATCACGCCGACGACCGTCGCGCCGGTGACGGTCGCGTACCACAGATTCGACCACATGCCGCCGATGAGGAGCAGGAGGGAGAGGTTGAAGGCAATGATGCGCGCGGTGTTGTCACGCCCGGCGCGCCGATCATCCGGGGCCAGGTGCGCGAGTGCGCGCGTGAAGTACCAGGACCACTGGAAGATCCCGTTCGACAGGACGCCCAGGGTCACCAGGTGGATCATCGTCCACAGGTTCTGCGGGATGCGGCCTCGGGCGACGATCGTGATCGCGGCGGCAGCGGCCTCCACGCACATCCAGACGGAAGTTGCGCGGTCGGTGCGGGGAACGCGGGGCTTGCTCATCGCGCCTCCGTTCCACCCGACGATGCGGGATCCGCGGAGGGGGAGTCGGCCTCGTCACTGAGGCGGCGTTCGCGCGAGACCGCGCGCGCCCGGCCAATCGTCACCATCAGGGTCGTGGCGACGAACAGGAGGACGCCCACGACACCCAGGGTGCCGCCGAGGCGCCACGGGTAGGCGGCCTCGCGCGCGCCCGCGAGGAGACGCAGAGCGAGGGAAACCTGCAGGAACGCGAAGGGCACCCACATGGCGACGTGGTAGGGGACCTCGCGCCGAGCGACCGCCGGGATGATGACGGGCGCGTGGGCGAGCAGCATCGAGACGACGAAACCGATCGTGATTGCGTGGACGGACGCATCGTAGCCGTACCCGTCGAAGGCCGGGGGTGCGATGACCCACATCAGCGCGGGAACGAGCGCCCACGCGTAGCCGCTCAGCATACACACGGCGGCCAGGCGCGGCAGGCGCTGCATGCGCACGGTGCCGCGCGCGACGTCGTGCCACGCGGTGTCCACCATGAGGGCGCCGAGGCTCAGCCCGATCAGCGGGTAGCCGAGCGCGGGGGAGTAGAGCGCGACCGTCAGGCCCACCATGAGGGCGGCGCCCTCGGCGGTGATGCGCCGCTCGGTGGAACCGGACGCGAAGGCGAGCCGCGCGAGTTCGACGCGCTCACCGACGATCGTGACGATCAGGAAGGCCAGCCACCACGGCACCGCGCGCGGCGTCTCGAGGCCCCGCCACCACAGGAGGATGCCGCCCAGCCCGATGAGTGCGCCCATCAGCTGGATGAGGACCGCGTGGGTGGCCTGCCTGCGCGCCCACACGTAGCAGTAGATGGACGTCAGCACCGCCATGCCGAGGGTGATGAGGAAGCCCGGCATCATCCGCTCGGGCGCAAAACCGGTCAGGTGGGCGGCGAGGAAGCGGGGGATCGGGAGGTCCGCGAGCGTCGCGGCCACGGCCTCGTTCTGGGAGATGACGACCGCGCTGACGGCGCCGGCCCCGGTCAACAGAGGAGCCGCGTACGCCCACGCGCGCCGCCCGTCGGACTGCAAGGCGACCGCGCGCTCGAGGCAGATCGCGGTGCCCAGGAACCCGTAGATCATGAGGAGTCCGTGCACGGTCCCCAGGCTCGTCGAGGCTACGGGCGCGAGCGCCCCGAGGCGCACGAGGGAAGCGTCCAGGCCCGCGAGAAGCGCGACGCCCGCCAGGAGGAGGAACGCGAGGCGGCCGACAGGCAGGCGGGGGATGGCTGGCCTCGTCGTCGTTGCGGACGAGGCATGGGCTGGCGCATCCGCTCCCGCGGAGTGTGCGGGTCGGCGTGCCTCGCTCATCTTGGCTCCTGGAGGTGGTGGGTGTGAGTCAGGCCCCGGTGGGGGTGACAGTGCCAAGGTAGCCGCCCCGCCACCAATTTTCTAGGGGTGTGAGCGGTAAAAATGTGCGATAGGGGAGTACGGGCGCCCCGGATGAATGGGTGCGCGTCAGGTTTCCGTCCGGTAATATTGTCCCGGTCACGCATCTATGAACACAGGAGTGGACGATGAGCGATCTTTCATTTGTTGCCGGCGAGTTCCCTCGCCTCGCTTCGACGGCGCGCGAGGCCGCAGAGACTGTTCGTTCGGCTCGCCCCGAGGGCGGAGCCAGCGCGTTTGCCTCGGCGATGCCCGGCACGAGCCTGTCGTCGCAGATGCAGGGCGTCGAAGAGAAGTTCGCGGATCAGGCAACCAAGACGGGCACGAGCCTGGACGAGCACGCCGACTCGCTCGAAGCTGCCGAGCGCGACTTCGTCGCCACCGAAGATGAGAACAGCCAGCTCATCGGTTCCATCATCGAGGGCAACAGATACGGTGGGGGCTCGGGTTCCGGCTCTGGCGGTGGACAGGGGCATGAGAATCCGCGACTCGTTCCTCTTCCCTCACCGAGCAATGGTGGTCAGCCGACTCCTCTCGGTCCGCGTCTTCCTGGTGACCCGGACAAGCAGAAGGGGAATCACAGGGACGGTGGGCATCGCCGCCGCCACCAACCCCGCCCTCGCACGGGTCGGCCGAAGGTTGAGCCCATGCCCTATAACCCCGTCGGGCCGATCGAGCCCTTGGATCCGATCATCCCAGGGCCGACCGGTCCCCACCCCCTTCCGAAACCTGCCATCGAGCTTCCCGAGGTGCCTCCCGTGAAGCTGCCCAGGATGGGAAACCCGACCCCGATAGTGGATCCAATCGAGCCGCTGGATCTGGGAGCCAATCGCTTTAACGCAGAACTCGGAGGGTAGTCGTAACAATGAAGTGGTCCGATCTCCTGCAGTGGGAGGGCTCGTCTCTCAGCCAACAAGCACAGGGATATGAAAAGAGCGCGGATTCACTGGCGAACGTGCGTGAGAGTCTCGACGCCCAACTGAGCTCTCTGACCGCGCACGGGCTTACCGTCGATGCCGCCCGTAGTGCGCTGTTGAAGCTTCGCGTGGAAATCGAAGAGCAAGCGGTCAAGATGAAGGCCATCGCGAGTATCCTCAGCGAGGCCTCGGAGGGTGCTGAAACCGTCGGTACGGCGGCCAGGAAGCTCGACGGCACCGCCGCGAGCCACTCCATCCACATCGGATCAGATGGATCCGTTCAGTACGTGGGTCCGCACAACGTGTCTCCAGCAGATGCGGTGACGATCAAGAAGAACATGAAGATCGTCTCCGACCAGGTGAGCGCGATCATAAAAAAGGCGACGAGCGTCGTCCAGAACACACAGAGCAAGCTCGCGGCCCTGGGTGGTGGAGCAAGCTCCTACGCGAATGGGGCGACCAAGGGAACGCGCGTCCCGAAGAAGGATCTGAAGCTGCCGCCCAAGGGAGCCTCCGAGAAGGAGGTGGCCAAGTGGTGGTCGTCGCTCAGTGACACCGAAAAACAGCAGATGATCGAGGCTCACCCCCAGGAGATCGGTAGCCTCAACGGCATTGACGGAACGTCGCGCGACAAGGCGAACCGCATTTACCTGGAGGACGCCACCAAGCGGGAAGAGAAGAAGCTCGAGCGTCTCAAGCAGCGCTACGGCCCACACCCGTCGGCACGCGAGCGTCAGGAACTCGAGCTTGTTCAAGAGCGTGTGACGGCGCTCCATAATGTCAAGGATACGATCGGTCTGGAGGAGCCCCCGCCGAAGGGAGACGGAACCCAACGCCAGCTTCTCAGTCTGGACACCTCGGGCAAGCACGTCACCGCAGCTGTGGCCCAGGGCAACGTCGACACGGCCGCTCACATCGGTGTTCTCGTTCCCGGCCTGTACACGAACGTCGCGACGAACCTGGGCACGTATGACGGCCATGCCGGGGTTATGGCTGACGCTGCCAAGAGGTACGCGAAGGGCGAGAGTGTTGCGATGGTGGCATACCTCGGGTACGAGGCTCCGCAGGACCTTGCCGAGGTTACGAACATCAGCTACGCGGAAAATGGAGCAAAGAAACTGTCCGGATTCCTCAACGGCCTTGGCGCGTCGCGCGAGCTTGGAGCAGGTGACGCCCACATTAGCGTCGCGGGACACTCCTACGGGTCGACGACCGCCGGCATCGCGCTCAAGCAGGTCAACCCGGGTGTCGTGGACGACCTCATCCAGTTCGGCTCGCCGGGCTCTGGTGCCCAGGATGTCTCGGAGTTTAAGCTTGAGAAGGGCCACGCCTGGGTCAGCGCCACCGACTATTGGCAGGACATGGTTCAGGGCGTGGGCGACGACTGGCGCTTCGGGAAGAACCCGGACACGATGAAGGGCTACAACCACCTCTCCGGTGACGTCGGCGAGCAGGGGGTTGACAAATCGATGATCTACCCCTTCCAGAAGCACAATGGGTACTTCGCTCAGTACAGCGAAGCTAATGAAGATATCTCGCGAGTCATTGCGGGTCGAGGTAAGAAGTGAGGCGCCCGCTCTTCGGGGTCCTCGCGGTTGTTCTAGCAGCTGTGTGCGCCGCGTGCGTACCGTTCGGAGGAGGAAAAGGATTGAACCCGGAACAGAAAGCAGATCTGGCGAGAGCCGAGTCTCTCGAGTCCATCGAGGCGTTCAAGCGTGATGTGGAGCCGGCGATCATTCGTGCGCGTAACTCTCTGATGACGCGTGATAACTACAGGAGCTACAGCCGGAATGATTACATTTATGCTCACCCCGTCGGAGACCAAACACTCTACTCATTGATGTCGCGGGCGTACGAATTCGACGAGCATGATCCTGTTCGCGTTCGTGCCGCATTTGCTGCTGAACTTGAGCCTCTTGGTTTCGACCGTCGGGACGACACGCTCAAAGACGATGACGGAACGACAGACTTTCTCTCCTTCTGGACGAGTGAGCGTTACGGTGTCGTCGTCAACGTGATGGTCTCTGAAAACTGGCTGACTTCGATTAGCTACTATACGGGTCACCTGCGCAGCGATGGAACGTCCACTAATCCTCAGGAGCTGGCGGATATCCCCGGACGCGTGCCGGACTGGTTCGCCGACGTTGCTGCTGGCACGCAGTCATGACGAGATCCAACTCAGCAACCTGCTAGACGATGAGGGGGCGGCGCTCATATGAGCGCCGCCCCCTCGCAACCCGCGTGAGCGGGCGTTGTCAGAGCGTCAGCCGTTCAAGGCGTCGGACACGACCTTCTTCGCGGCCTCCTGGACCTGCGCCAGGTGCTCGGCACCCTTGAAGGATTCCGCGTAGATCTTGTAGACGTCCTCGGTGCCCGAGGGACGCGCGGCGAACCATGCGGACTCGGTCGTCACTTTCAGGCCGCCGATGGGCGCGTCGTTGCCGGGCGCGCGCACCAGCTTCGCGACGATCGGGTCGCCGGCCAGCTCGGTCGCGGTCACGTCATCCGGGGACAGTGCGGCGAGCTTCGCCTTCTCCTCGCGGGAAGCGGCGGCGTCAATGCGGGCGTAGGCCGAGGCGCCGAAGCGCTCAACCTGCTCCTCGTGCAGCTGGGAGGGGGTCTTGCCGGTGACGGCCAGGATCTCTGAGGCGAGCAGCGCCAGGATGATGCCGTCCTTGTCAGTCGACCACACGGTGCCGTCCTTGCGCAGGAACGAGGCTCCCGCACTCTCCTCGCCGCCGAAGCCGACGGTGCCGGACAGCAGGCCGGGCACGAAGTACTTGAAGCCCACGGGCACCTCAATCAGCTTGCGGCCCATGGCGGCTACGACGCGGTCAATGAGGGCCGAGGACACCAGGGTCTTGCCCACAGCCGCGTCCGCACCCCAGCCGGGACGATGCGTGAACAGGTACTCGATGGCGACGGCCAGGAAGTGGTTCGGATTCATCAGGCCGTCGGGGGTGACGATGCCGTGGCGGTCCGAATCCGCGTCGTTGCCGGTCGCGATGTCGTAGGGGGTGTTGCCCTCGGCGTCGGGAGTCATGGCCTGACGCAGGGACGCCATCGCGTAGGGCGAGGAGCAATCCATGCGGATCTTTCCATCCCAGTCCAGGGTCATGAACGGCCACGCCGGGTCGACCTCGGGGTTCACGACGGTCAGATCCAGGCCGTAGTGCTCGCCGATGGCTGCCCAGTAGTCGATGGACGCGCCACCGAGCGGGTCCGCGCCGATGCGCACGCCCGCCTTGCGGATGGCTTCAATGTCGACAACCTGGTCCAGCTGCGAGACGTAGAACTCCAGGTAGTCGAAGGGCTTGATGTTCGGGTCGTGCAGCAGGTCGGAGCCGGTCACGCGGGGAACGTTCTTCCACTCGCCCGAATCCAGCAGCTCGTTCGCGCGCGCCGCGATCCAACCGGTCGCATCCGTGTCCGCGGGACCGCCGTGAGGCGGGTTGTACTTGAAACCGCCGTCGCGCGGCGGGTTGTGGCTGGGGGTGACGACGATGCCGTCGGCCAGGCCGTCGCCCTCGGTGCGCAGGTTGGCAGGAGCGCCGTTCGCGCCCAGGATCGCGACAGACACGGCGGGGGTCGGCGTGTAGGAGCCACGCGAGTCAATGCGCGTGTCGATGCCGGCGGCCGCGAGGACCTCCAGGGCGGTGCGCCACGCGGGCTCGCTCAGGGCGTGCGTGTCACGGCCGATGAACAGAGGACCGTTGATGCCCTGGGAGGCGCGGTACTCGATGATCGCCGCGGTGATGGCGATGATGTGCGCCTCGTTGAACTTACCGTCCAACGAAGCGCCGCGGTGGCCCGACGTTCCGAACGCGACGCGCTGTCCCACGTCGGTCGGGTCAGGGACGATGTCGTAGTAGGCGGAGATGACATCGTCGACGTTGATGAGGTCTTCTGGAAGGGCACGTGTGCCAGCTCGTTCATGCATAGTGACAGTGTTACACGTTACGTCGCTTTGTGGGTAGCGCCGTCCCAGGGCGTGGACCGCCCCATACTTTCTCTTGTTCGAGGCCGTGGCCGCGCGGGCACAAAAGGGCAGGTGGCAGCGGGGGCAGCCCCGGCCTCGTCCCCGGGGAAGGCGAGGGGGTCTGCACGTTTTCCCAAAAACGGCAGTGATCGACTATCCTATGAGATGTCGGTCACCGAAGACCGTGACTGTGTCGTCAGGAGGAACACCGTGGGATGGTTTGATTCCATCGAACATAACCGTTGGCTGAGTGCCCACATGCAGGCGCTCATCGAAGAGGCTGAAGGTGCGATCGTCGCGACTGGTTTCGCGCACCTTGACGCCGACGGAAAGCCCGACCCGACCCGATCCATCGACCTGGCCGTCACAGGTCGCATGGCCTACGTGTTCTCGCTCGGCGCCCTCATGGGCCTGCCCGGCACCCGCCGCTACGCCGACCACGCCGTCAAGGCACTCACCAACTACTTCACCGACCCCGTCAACGGCGGCATGTGGTTCGCGATCAAGCCCCAGCCCGACGAGGACGGACACGGCGTGCCATGGGACGAGGCTTCGCGCGTGAAATCGCAGTACCACACCGTGTACGCGCTGCTCGGCGTGGCCGCCGCGACCGTCGCCAACCGCCCCGGCGCCCACGAGCTGCTCAACCGCATGCTCGAAGAACAGAAAGAGCTGTGGACCGACGACTTCGGGCGCGTCTGGGATGAGTATGACGAGGCCTTCGCCGAGGCCGTCCCCGTCCACACGCTCGGCACCCTCATCCACACGATCGAGGCCTACATGGCCGCCGCCGAGGCCACGACCGAACCCGAGTGGCTCGACCGCGCCGAGAAAATGGCAGCCTTCGCCTACAAGGTCGCCTCCAAGAACGGATGGCGCATCCCAGAGTACTTCGACGAAAACTGGGAAGCCAACCACGAGGCCGGCAAGCTCCTCAACGACGGGCGCCGCTACTACGAGGGGTACGTGACCGGTCACTCGATGCAGCTCGCACGCTTCGCCCTGCAGGTGCGCGCGGGCCTGCGCTCGATGGGGTGGGACGTGCCCGACTACCTCCTCGAGATGGGGACCGAGCTCTTCGAGCGCGCCCGCGTCGACGGATGGCGCCGCACCGACGCCTGCCCCGGCTTCTCCACCGGCGTGGACGACGAGGGTGATCCGATCCCCGGCGAAGACGAGCACCAGCAGTGGGTTGTCTGCGAGGGCGTATGCGCCGCTGTCGCCGTGCGCCGCGCGATGCTGGACGACGGTGCTCGCGTCTCCGACGTCGAGCACTTCGAGCACTGCTACCGCTCCTTCGTCGACTACATCCACGACTACCTCATCAGCCAGCCCGGCCGCTGGGTGCGCCGCCTCGGCGCCCACAACGAGAACGTGCAGCCCGCCAAGTCCTCGCGCTGGGACGTCTACCACGCCATCCAGGCGACGCTGGCGATCCGCGTGCCGCTCTGGCCGCCGACAGCCCCCGCGATCTCACGCGGCCTCCTCGACCACCCCGAGGAACCGGCCCCCGACAAGAAGTCATGGAACTTCTTCGGCCTGCGCGGTTGACGCATCACGTGTCTGATGGGCTCGGGCCCGGGGATACGAGGGTCGCATCCCCGGGCCCAGTCCTGTAGGATGATCCGAGTCTGGAGGGCTGTCTGAGTGGCCGAAAGAGACGGTCTTGAAAACCGTTGTGTCAGCAATGGCACCGGGGGTTCGAATCCCTCGCCCTCCGCCGAGCTGACCGCCAATGGGCATCGCGGCGGGCGCACGTTCGCGCTCGCGGCAAAAATGCCCTAAAGTAGTCGGCACTGGAGACGTCGCATAGTCCGGTCGAGTGCGCCTCCCTGCTAAGGAGGTAGGGGTGCATAGCCCCTCGCGGGTTCAAATCCCGCCGTCTCCGCGCGCAGCCCCCGGGATTCCATCGGAATCCCGGGGGTTTTCGTCGCTTGTTCGCGATTGACGTCGCAGCTATCAAGTGTCGAGGGTTGGGGTTATAGGAGGGTTATAGGACACTGCGTGTTGCTGGTAGGGTGACTTTTCGGTTTTTTGGTGCGGGACAGTCGCTTTTTTAGGTGGTTGTGTTTGCCTTGTTCCTGTGAATCCTGCATTGTGCCTTGTGTGTGGTGGCTCAGGCATCGTCATGTGTACGTTGATCCACGTCGTGGAGCGTGGGCGGCGCACAGCTGCCAGGTGGGTTGAGGTGCGCGGGGAATGGGTTGCCACTGCCAGTAGGTGGGCTCAGTTGCTAGGACCAGCGACCACTGTTCCGCAATTCCCGTCCGGCAGCATCGCTGCCAGCGCTCCCGGGTCGACGTGACCGCGCATCGGCCCGCCCATACGCACGCGGGTCCTTGAAGGCGCACGTTGGCCCGATGACCTGCACGCGGGTCCTTGAAGGCGCACGTTGGCCCGATGACCTGCACGCGGGCCCTTGAAGGCGCACGTTGGCCCGATGACCTGCACGCGGGCCTGACATCCCGCACGTGGGCCCGATGACCTGCACGTGGGCCTGATGACCTGCACGTGGGCCCGATGAGATGTGCGTGGGCGGCCCCGCCCAGGTGCATGTTGAGGGGTTGACGTGCGTATCAAGGGGTTCACGCGCATGTTCAGGGGTTCGCGTGCGAGCAGTACGCCGCGACAGGCACTGTTGCGCCCGCAACGCGGACCACCTCGCCGACAACAGCTTGTTGTCACTTGTTTTTGCCGAGGTGGTCTGCACTGTGGGCGCCACACCAACCAACACCACGGTCGGAGTGCCACCAAACGGGGGGGGGAATTGCACGACATGAGGCTCCGACACGCCGGCGACACACCCCCGGAAGGCTTCGTGTAGTACAAAACCCCCACCGCTGCCGGTATGGAGGGCGCCGGAGGGACCACGGCCTGGCTGCGGCGCCCGGAAAACCCGCGGGTCCACAAGCAACAACCAGCACCACACAGCAACACGCAGTGCCCTACAACCCGAGGGTTGCGTGAATAGAGTGCCCGTTGGGCGAGTTGTCTCGCGGATGCCCGTTGCCTCCTGAGGGTAGGGTGGTGCATCAATATGTGGCCTGTCCGAGGTGCGTTCGCCATCGAATTCCCGTAACTCGATGATGAGGCGCTCGGTCGCGACAGGGGGTGGCCCGGTGGGGCAGTGGCAGACGATAAACGCCGAGGAGTGAGTGTTGAGAAGGCGCTGAAGACTGTTCGGTCAGTATTGGGGTAGCTTCGGATAGAGCTGACCGGCAGTGCGCCGTCGCGTGTTGGGCACCTGGTACGGCGACATTACATTGTTTGAGCAAGTCACGATAATTCTGTCGATGATATACGCCTGCGTTTACCCGTTGGTCTTTATGTGTGCGGCGTCAGCCGATGATGGAACGGTTACTGTTGGTATTTCGCGCAATAGAAATCGGAGTGTTGGGGAGTATTCGAAGAGGTCTTTACAATTCTGACCAAATTGATAAGTGTTAAGCCTGGAATTGAGTCGCATAAGCGTTATTGCAGGCCATAAGAGCCAAATGGTAAAGCTCACATCGATCATTGTTATGAAGAAATTACATGGATACCGTTAGTCAGTATTACTGGTCAGTGGTGCGCGTCGCTGGCTGTTCACAGCTTTGTCTACAACGCTTCTGTTGTGATGTGCCTCGGGCTCAGACGAACAAAGAGGATATTATGCAACGCCTACGCCCCCTGCACTCACGGCATTCCGACACTGTCCCTCGCTATGCCGTGCTGTGTCTAGTGATCGTCCTATCGTTCTTGGCTGCCTTTCTGACTCCCCTGACGACACCCGCCGTTGCGGCGCAGCTCGAAGCGACGCAGGAGACTGACGCTGCTCAGGTCGCCTCCGATGGCGCCGGTGTACCTGAAGGAACTGTCGCTGGAGACTCCGACGGACCGATCCCTCCGGCGTCGACAGCGACACCTGAGGAAGAAGCGGGCGGGATCCCGGGTAAGGACGAGAGCGATGGCCAGACTGATGGGTCCGATCGGCCGCGCGCGAGGTCACGTCGTTCAATAGACGAGGCGCAGGATACGGCGAATCTGACGATGACCATCGTCAATGACAGCGATCGAGTCAAGGTCCGCGACACACAGATCACCACTGTCAACTTTGCGTGCTCATCGGTCACCGTGCCGTGTCGGGGCGGCGTGATCACCGTGGATATCCCAACCCCCACGACACCCGACGGGCAGGTCTTGACGACCCGGATGGCTGTGAGTGTTGTGTTGGGGAACAATGTGCAGCGTATGGTGCCCAGCTATCCTGTACCTGGATCCGGTCTGTACCGCCTCACCTTCTACATGAAAGAGCCCCTGGCTGCGGGAACCTCCGACCGGCTGCAAATCAACTGGTGGTACCCGAACAACGATGCCCCTGACGGGTCCACGGTCGATGTGACCGCCTCCTTCACCGCGCAAAACGCCGAATCTGTTGATGCGCATGCGACCACCACATTGACGGCAACGTCGGATGTTGCCATCGAAAAGAAGAAGTTGGGTGCACCCCCCCGCCTTCGGGTCGACGGCCTCCTACCAGCTGCGCTACGGATACCAGCAGATAGACAACACCGATTCAAACTACGTCGGTATTCGCTGGAATGGATCGGCATACAACGGCAACCAAAACGGCATTGGTTTCGTTGAACTGCAAAACATCAAGGATCGCGTCGGAAAAGTTGGTGTAGGTCCGGGAACGGCCCCTTTGTAAGGGAAACGGCCATTGCCTAGAATCTGAAATCACGACAGATCAGGTTCTAGAGAAAGGCAATGACCGCAATGGAAAGCATAGCAGACGTGAGGACGCCGGAGGCGGCGCTGGCCATCCCCAGGTTCGAGGACGGCTTCGTGAACATGTAGGAGCTCCTGCGCTCCCTGGCCGAGTCGATCGTGAACGAGATCATGAGCGCCGAGGCCGACCAGATGTGCGCGGCCACGGGCAACAGCAGGAACGGGTACAGGGAGCGCACGCTCACAACGTGCGTGGGAGCGCTCACGCTGCGCGTCCCCAAGCTGAGGTCCGGCAGTTTCTTCCCCGACGACGTCCTCGAGCGCTACCAGAGGGTGGACAGGGCGATCGTGGCCGCCGATGCGCCGATGCATCGTAGGAGGCGGATACTGATGCTTCTCATGATTGCACCTCATTCACGTGTGATGACTCGGTTCTTCACCTGTGATGAATCAACGGTATGCGTCGGGGGTTTGCGAGGAGGGCGTTTGGGTGCCGTTGTTGGTGTCATCTTTCCTTGCCCGGCGTCGCGCTGGTGACGCGATGGCGACGGGTAAGGCCGACTGGATCCGTGGATCGCATGTGAGCGTGAGGGGGCGGCGGTACGCAAACGAGGACGTCACCCACTACCCTGGAGGGGTGACCACAGCTCTGTATCGCCGGTATCGCCCCGACACCTTTGACCAGGTGATCGGCCAGGAACACGTGACGGAGCCGCTCAAGGCGGCGCTGCGCGCGAATCGCGTGACGCACGCGTATCTGTTCTCCGGGCCGCGCGGATGCGGGAAGACCACCTCGGCGCGCATCCTTGCGCGCTGCCTGAACTGCGTGCAGGGCCCCACGGACAACCCCTGCGGTGAGTGCGAATCCTGCCGTGAGCTGGCCACCGGCGGTCCCGGCTCGCTCGACGTCGTTGAGATCGACGCGGCCTCGCATGGCGGCGTCGACGACGCCCGTGACCTGCGCGAGCGCGCCACCTTTGCACCGGTGCGCGACCGCTACAAGATCTTCATCATCGACGAGGCCCACATGGTCACGAACCAGGGCTTCAATGCGCTGCTCAAGCTCGTCGAGGAGCCGCCCGAGCACGTCAAGTTCGTCTTCGCGACGACGGAACCCGAGCGCGTGATCGGCACGATCCGCTCGCGCACCCACCACTACCCGTTCCGCCTCGTGCCGCCGGACGTGCTCGGCCCCTACCTGACGGGCCTGTGTTCCGAGGAGCACATCGGCGTGGGCGAGGGCGTCCTGACCCTCGTCATGCGCGCGGGCGGCGGCTCGGTGCGAGACACCCTGTCGGTGCTCGACCAGCTGATGGCCGGCGCAATCGACGGTCAGGTCACCTACCAGACGGCCGTCGCGCTGCTTGGCTACACGGACTCCGCCTTGCTGGATGAATCCGTCGACGCCCTCGCAGGCGGTGATGGAGCGGCGGCCTTCCGCGTCGTCGAGCGCATGGTCGAGTCCGGCCACGACCCGCGCCGCTTCGTCGAGGATCTGCTTCAGCGTCTGCGCGACCTCCTCATCATCGCGGTCGCCGGTGACGGCGCGCGCGACGTCCTGGCGGACACCCCGTATGACCAGTTCGAGCGTATGCAGCGCCAGGCGCAGAACTGGGGCCCGCACGGCCTGTCCCGCGCCGCCGACCTGACCGACGAGGCCCTGCGAGCCATGACGGGCGCAACCTCGCCCCGCCTGCAGCTCGAACTCCTCGTCGGACGCATCCTCGTGCCCGCCCCAGCCGCAGCGCCCGCCCAGGCGCCCGTGCAGGGCACGGTCGGCATGGCCGGTGGGGG
>ERZ773049.1476-NODE-1476-length-13519-cov-4.587195_pt1 | contig 13519 bp, 3 predicted proteins | sample MGYA00580633_ERZ773049 | MGnify/ENA primary metagenome ERZ773049 (study PRJEB29015, sample SAMEA2737991) | human oral metagenome | biome: human oral; feature: human-associated habitat; material: dental | place: China | collected 2066 ... | reverse complement strand
AAACGCGCAAAAGATTGAGCAAAATAGCTGCGCTGACCTTATCATCCAGAAAGCGAGACTTGATAAAGCCTGACTCGGTAACTGTGGTACGCGGGTCAAAGGAAATAAAATCCCCCGCTTCGATTCCTAAATCCCGCGTTTCTTTCTCACTTGTCACCTTTTCATCCAAACGAACCTCCATATTGTCCTGACTACGTTCAACCGTCCCAGCATCTTTATAGACATGGCAGGAAGTCTGGTGAACTAAGATGGTCCCACTGATAGTCTTGCCACTGCTGGCTACATGGACCAGACAGTTTTCTCCTTCAATCATGTTCCAAGGGAAACCGCCAATCCGATCCAGTTTAAGACGACCGTCAGACTTAACAGCCCGAATAATAGCCCCCAGTGTATCCACATGGGCAGTCACTACCCGATGCTGGGCATCATTTTCACCCTTAACCACAACATGAACGCCGCCTTTATTGGTCCGGACAGGCTCATAGCCCAATCCTTCCAGCGTTTTTACTAGATAGTCTGCCACCTCAGCCGTAAAGCCTGTTGGGGAAGGAATAGCCGTTAATTCTTGTAAATATTGAACAGTTTGATTCATGAATGTCTCCTCATCGTTTTTCTTTATTATAGCACAAAGAAAGCCTGAACAAATAGATTTTCAGCAGGCTTTTAATGATTTTGAAAAATGATGATACCTATACTTCTATTATTTCGTTTCTATTCTTCCTCATTGAAAAGCTAAAATCATCTAGGAAAAGCTAAAATCATCTAGGAAAAGCTAAAATCATCTAGGTACAAAGACAAGAAAAAATCATCTCAGCTAGCTGAGATGATTTGTCTGGCTAATATTAATTAGCTTTTTTGAAACGATAGACAAGAGCTGATAAAAGAATCAGTGCAAATCCTGCTGCTATCGCAAAGTTAGATGTTTCACTGCCAGTTTTCGGCAAAACTTTTTTGCCAGTTGCTGATCCACGAACATCTTTTCCATCTTTATCTGACGAATTACCTGGGGTTCCATCAGTCGAACCGCTTGGTTTATCACCAGAAGATGACGGTGGTGGTGTAGAATCTGAAGAAGATGGTGGTGGTGTTGGTCCTTGTGGACGTCTAGCTTCAAATGTCCATGTGCCTGTAAATTTGACATCTGAGCCTGCAATAGTTTTACTATCCGCGTCATATTTAAGGAATTTCCAAGTACCTCCAGTTACTTCAATAGAATCCTTAGCTGGCTGAACCGCCTGAACAGCAGTACCGTCTGTGTATTCATTGGCATCGGTCGGCAACAATTCTGTTACCTCTGCAGGTAAGGCGCGATTCGGATCTTCGCTTACAAATTCATAAGTTACCTTATATTTCGGTGCTGGAGTGAAATTCCATTTACCGGTAAATTTAAGGTCCTTATCCGCAACAGTCTGTGCATTCGTTTCTGCATAGCCTTCGAAAGTCCATGTGCCTTCAGTAACTGTAACACTTGTTTTAGCAGGCTGCTTAGCGTCTACATTAGTACCACTAGTGTAGCGATTAGTATCTGCTGGAAGCAAATCAGTTACTTCTTTTGGCAGGTTTGGATAGGCTGGGTTAGAGCTGAGAAACTCATAGCTGACACCATAGTCTTTATAACTGTTGATGAATGTTGGATTGTTGTCTGTAACAGCAGCTTCCAATTTAGCATTGTTTTCAGTCACTGTGACAGTCACAGTATGTTCTGTACTGTCATAAGTCACTCCAGCTTCACTTCCAGCTACTTCTTTCAGCTTATAGGTATAAGTCCCTTCTTTATCATAGTTGATTTCAGAAAACTTGATATTACCATTGGCGTCATTTGTTGCTTGAAGTTCCACGTTATTTCCGCCAACTTCAGTCAGCTTGAAAGTGTACTTACCAGCTTCAAGTGCTTTACCATCCAGAACTTTTTTAGCGTTAATTGCTGCAGTCGCTGGCTCTAACTTGTATGTATTGGTGAAAGCATCACGGTCATAGGCAACAGTTGCTGTCTTAACGCCGTTGTTGTCTGTTACAGTAACAGTAACATTGATGTCTGAATTGGCATCGTTTGTCACACCTGGCAGATTACTTGCTCGTTCACGAATGACATAGTTAAAGGTTCCCTCATTTTTGAAACGAAGTTTCTTAAAGGTTACGGCACCGTCTTTGTTTGTTACCGTTTGAACAACTTTGTCGTTGTCATCCTTATTGATCAAATCAAAAGTAAATTCACCATCTGCCAAATTGCGGCCAGTCAATTCCTTTTTGACTTTGAAGATAACTTCATCCGAACGGGTACCTTCCCCGACACCATCAAGTGTTGTCAAAGGCGCAAATGGACGTGATACTAAATCTGGCATCTTTTGTCCATTAGCCGTAACAGTTACATCGTTAAAGGCTTTTTTGGTCACCTTATCAACTGGCTCTGTCAAACGAGTCCGGTAGATAACATAAATACCTCTTCCACTCAAATCCCCAGCATTAACTGTGAAATGATTGGAGTCTGTAATTGAAACGACATCGCTTGGGTTAAAGGATTTACGTGTGCCAGAAGCACCTTCCCACTCAGTAAAGTAGTAACCTGTAATCCCTGCATCTTCATCCAGCTCTTGACCTTCTGGAATAGCGTCCTCAATGACAACCTGACCAAGATTTTGGACATCACGATTGACACGGATACGCCAGTTGACATAGTTAGGATCCTTAGAATCCTGAACACCCCACTTGGAATATCCCTGAGGTTCTTCATCAACCTTGATACGCTTCAGCCTATAAGTTCTAGCACCTGGGAAATTAACTTCTTGCTCTTGGTCATAAGGCATATTATCAGCCCAAACCACTGTGAAAGAAGATTGAATACGCTTGGTATCTGGCATTTTCGCAAAATACTCAGCATTTGTGACTGTAATGGTCGCTGTATTGGTAACAGGATCTGTCACCAACTTGGCAACAACAGTACCATCCGGTGCACTTATGTTTTCCTCCAAAGTTCGCTCAATTTTGAACTGTGATGGAACACGATAAACCATGGTATCACCATTATTTAATACTTTGCTATCCTCAAATGTATAGGTCGGAGCAATGTAAAATTTACCTTCACCGTAGCCTGTATCCTTTAAAGGATTAGTATTAATGGTGACATCTGTAGTTAGCTGATAATCACTTTCACCTAACTCTGCAGCAGAAACCCTAGGACTTGAGCTTAACAAGGGAAGAAAGGTTGATACCAAAAGCAGCAAAGTCATCAGAGCATGAGACACTTTATGATAAGTTTGTTTCACCTTGAATGCGGTCCTCCTTCTTTTTAAATTTTATTTTTGACAAATGCTGGCAGGCACACCATCATCTGTCTACCCCCTCATTTTCAGTCGATTCTAAATCAAGATTTATTACCAAACTAAAAATGATAGTACTCGTATATGATAAGCAAATATGACATATACATATCAATTATAACATAAAAATTATAATTTACGACCTGTAAACTATAATTTTTATTATCATTTTTCTATTCTTTGTCTACTATCGTTACAAAAAAGTCACAAAAAATTGATTTATTCAGACTTGGATGGATTATTATTGATATATTAGAAATAAATGGCAGAAAAAATACCTAGACTTTTTACAGTCTAGGCATTTTTAAACAGATACGGAAAACAACTTATTGCTTACTTATTAAAGATTGACTGTCTGAAGTCGTCTGTTTCACGAATATAAGCATTATAAATCTTCTTCTTAAGCAGGTTGACCCAGCTAGCATCGACACGGCTTGTAGCATTGGTAATGTTGCGTACATCCTCTGCTACTGCTTCGTCCATCAGCTTCTGCATCTCTTCATAAGAGTGAATGGTTACTTTCCTAGTACTGTTTGGATTTTTAAGCTCGTACTCAATAGTGATTGGCTTGAGCTTGGTCAGCTGATCAATCCGCTCCTTATACATAGCTTTCTTGAAGGCTAGCCATGAGTCATATTCTCCCTTGAATACATTTTCCAAGACTTTCTGGTCAGTTACGAGACCAACATCTCTTCCGGACCATCCATCCCACGTTTTCTTACCTTCATCAAAGGCTTCCTTAGAGTATTTACCAGAAACATAAGGGATAAATCCTTCATGGTAACCCTTGGCTGCCAGCAACTCATAAGCTGTGCGACGGAACATGACATCACCCGGCGCTCCATTTGGATTGCTCAAGGCTGAGTAGATTGGTGAGAAAAGGCTGAGACTGAGGTAGCCATTTCGGCCATATTTCCCACTATCCTTGTTCTCCCGACGAGTGATAACATCATTTTCAATCAGGGAGTTAAAGGTCTTCAGCTGCTTGATTTCTTCAGCAGTAAAGCTTCGCGTCTGGTTACCAGCATGAGTCTCCTTACCATACTTATCTGTAACATAGTAATTCTCCATCTTTCTGAACCACTGAAGCTTGGCATCATCACTCTGCTTCAGCATAGAGGTACCTTCTAGGTAATCTAGGGTGTAGATCATGTCAAACATACCATGAACATAGTGTTGCAGGTCTTCTGCATTTTGAACGCGTTCCTTGAAGTTATATGTGTGTAGACGCGTCTTAGAATCCTTGTCCACCTTGAAGAGGGTATTGAGTGTAATGGTTGCCTCATCTGCACTTGGAGTGGACTGCAGGAGTCCGCGAGCATAAAGCTCAGCTCCCAGACCTTCGCGGCGGCCATTGCCCTCAAAGTAAATGCCACCGTCAGAATTATGGGTCATTTCATGCGTGTAGACAGAGTTACCATAGTCTTCTAACAATTTAGCTGCATCAAAGTGGGTTACACTTCCTGTAGCATAGGCATTATAGCCCTTGCTAGGATACCACTTGCCGGCTGGTCCAAAGAATTCCTGCATAGCCAGTGATTTTTTGTCATTAGCTGGAGCCCAATATTTTTGACCATTCTTGTCAACCAATGAGAATCCATCGTAAACCAGAACAGAACGGAAGAGCTTGTCCTTGCTTTCATCGCTTAGAATCTTATACCAGAAGTCATAGTGATCGCGCTGGTATTCAGCTGTTTTTCTCACTCGGTCTTCGACAAATTCAGCTAGCTCTGCATCTGTCCGAACCCTGCCATTGGCATCAAGGCGATAACGGTCATAAGCCCCCATGGAGATGGTAGACATATTGGAGATAGCATAGACGCCCTTCTCAGTCATGGTCAAGAGCGGCAGAAGCATGCCCTTGTGTTCCCAGTTATCTGCAGTAATCTTGTCATAAACGCCGACAGAATACTTGCTCTTGTCCTCGGCTCCATCCTGAAGCTGTCTAGCTTCTGGCACATCCGACTTAGCCTCAACGATATAGGCTTTTGTATTGGTCTTGAGCCATTCATTGTTGCTCTTGTCCGGAAGGAAGAGCTGACGATAACCTTCTAGATAGTTAAAGAGTCCACGCTTAGCAGTCGCTTCAGAAAGCGAGGCATCATAAGCCATATAGTTGTTCTTAGCTTTAAGATTGTTCATGCCTGACTTACCAAGTGAAATAATGGTATCTAAGGTTGAAGCATTATGATTTCCAAAGAAGTCAAACTTATAGGCCGACAAATCCTTAACATTGATATTGTCATAGTTGATATTATACCAACGGTTGAGATAAGTTAGACCCAGTAGGAAGGCTTCCTTATTGGCTGTAATCTTCTGAGCTACATAGTCAGCCACGACATCGCCTTCAGTATTGATGGACTTGTCCATAGCCAGAACTTTGCGCAACTCTTCTGACAGCTTGGTCTTGACTTGGTCAAAGGCTGTATCCAGATAGAGATCATCCAGAGAAGTGTCAGCATTCACGCCTAAAACAGTTCGCATAGCGGGGGAGTCAAGGACAACCTTGTTCAACTCTGGAAGCACTTGATTGAGAACCCTGCTGTAGTCTGATAGGAAAGCTTCTGGCGTATAAAGGAGGTCTAAGCCGTTTACACTGTACTCTGCAATTGCCTTATATTTGAAATCTCCCTTATAGGTCAGATCCAGGTAGTCAACCGTATTATCCTCAAAGTGCAGCATCAGACGGTTAATCCCAGTCTTGTTGCTATTGATATCAGTGATAATCTGGTCGCCTTTCATCGGAACAACGTCCAGCAAGTACTCTGTATTGAGCTTGTGATTATCTGGAAGTTTATTTCCATAGGCAACGATGGTCTCCTTATTGTAGAATGGAAGGAGTTTTTCCATGTTAGCATAAGCTATCAGACGGTCTTCTCGAGCATTCTTTTCCAGAGCATAGTTGACAGAATAAAGGTTGAGATTCGTGTCTTCCAGCGTGGTCGTAATGTCTAAACTAGCTAGCTTCTCTTCTGCCTCGTTCAGAGTCAGTGTTGAAGTGACAAACTTGTCATTTTCCAGTGTTTTATTTCCTTCAACGGCATAAGCTTCTGTGATACGGTTGTTCTCATATCCCTGATCGCCAGAAATACTGTAAACATTTGTACCGCTGACGTTGCTGATGACATTATCAATCAAGCCATTGAAGTAATTGGAACCTACTACGCCGCCAATCTGACCGTTCTTAGTAGAGTTTTGAATCTTTCCAGCTACATAAGAGCGGCTGATGCGGGCATTGTTTTCTAAACGGCCGACTAAACCGCCAAAGCGTTGGTTGTTGGCTCTAGCACCTGCTAGAATGGTCACATCTGCCCTGCTCTGGCTAATCAAGGAGTTTCCTCCCTTAAGATTAGCAACCAAACCACCGACATTGTATTCCTTGCCCTGCTTATCATTTGACACGATAGTTCCAGTAAAGGAGCTATTGGTAATTTGGGTATTGTTAGCAATAACGACCAAACCTGCTACCTGTGAAGCATTTTCTTTTACTTCTACTCTACCTTGGACTGAAACATCTGTGATTCGAGCATTTTCTGCATTGCGAGCTAGGGCAGCTGAGTCGTAAGTACCGACAATATTGACCTCTTTCAGGTCCAGATTAGAAACAGAAGAACCACTCTTGAGGTTTTCAAATAAAGGCTTGGCTAGATTATAAATCGCGTACTGCTTGCCATTATGGTTACCTGTCAGACTGCCTGTGAAGTTCCCTTTGAGGTAGACATAGTCCGCAGGTGCCAGACTAACTTCGCTAGCATCCAAATCTGCTCCCAGAACATAGTTACCAGCCATATTTTGCTTCATGGCGTCTATCAAACCAGCAAAGCTGGTGTAGACATTTTGCTGGCTAGGGACTGCCTTACTGATATAGAAGTCATAGCCAGACTTATAGCCTGCCTCACCTTCTTGTACCAGCTCAGGCAGAGAGACTGTCACCTTATAGACATCCCTGCCATCCTTATGACTTTCCGCTATGCTGTGAACTGGCAGGAGCATTTCCTTAGATTCACTTGATTTGACTTTGACGAAGTAGTTTGACAGATCCGTAGGCATAGAGTTCATGGACACGACGCGCTTAAACTGGTCGTTTTCTTTTCTGTAAAACTCTGCCGAATCAATATCTCGGAAGGCAATCTTCTTGTATTCCAATTCAAAATTGCGGCTGTCCGTTTCAAGGCCTGTGAAGCTGCCATTATCCAGTTCATAAGTCAGCTTGGTTTTCAGGCTATAGCCTGTGTAGTAGTCTAAGTCGCCAATCTTCAGACTTCCTGCGAAATTGGTAATCGGAAGAGTGCGGACAAGCTGATCACCCTGGTACAATTCTGCAGTTGCTGAACGGAAGGACTGGGTCTGGTCTTCTAATCTATATTGGACTGTAACCGACTTATCGTCCGCATTTTCTGTCAGACTTAGAATGGAAACCGTAGGCTTGACTTTAGGCACTCCATTTAGAGCTTCTTTGGCTGCTGTCAGACTAGCAAAAGCTTGGTTAACCTGCACTTGTGTAGCAGTTTGATTATTCAGAACTCCTTCTGCCTTTGTCAATTCGTCAGTATAAGCTGTCTGCTTATCTGAATCCGCATTTTTATATTTAGCAGTTGTTTTAACAGTTGGATTTAAATCGTACTCGTTTTGAAGAGCCGTTTTGACAACCTCAAGACCGCTTAACTGAGCCTTGGCTTGGTTGATTTGTTCCACCAGTTGGTTAACTTCTGCTTGGCTAGCGTTTGATTGACTTAGAAGCGCTTGACCTGCTGTCAAAGCAGCATCATAGCTAGATTGATGGCTCTGACTATCGTTGAAATAACGTGCCTGAGCTTTAATCTGATCCGCTTCTGCTAATAGATTATGCAGTGGAATTAAATCGAACTCTTCTAAAACCTCTGCTTTTGGCGCATCGTTCGGTACCATATGCGGCTTAGCTGTACCAACTTTAACAACTTGCGTTACTGGAGCTAGAGTTTCCTCATTCGAAAGCTCTTGGCGGTCGATTTCTTGGCCGTTGGAGCTGTAGACACGAGTCTTGATGGTGCGCTCGCCCTGAACGCCAGGAGTCACAATCTGACGGACATCACGAACAAGTTCGTCTGTCTCTTCTTCACGAATGGTGAAGTTAATTTTCTCCACTCGGGTTTCGTCCGTGTAAGTCAACGGATATTCTGGCAGAGCTTCTACTTTCGGAGCTTCACTTGGTACCATGGTTGGCTTAGCCGTACCAACTTTGACAACTTGCGTTACCGGAGCCAAGGTTTCTTCATTGGATAGCTCTTGACGATCAATTTCTTGACCGTTAGAGCTGTAGACGCGGGTCTTGATGGTTCGCTCGCCTTGCACACCCGGAGCGGCAATTTGACGGGCATCACGAACCAATTCGTCCGTTTCTTCTTCACGAATTGTGAAGTTGATTTTCTCTACACGCGTTTCGTCCGTGTAAGTCAGTGGATACTCCGGCAAAGCATCTGCTTTTGGTGCATCACCTGGTACCATGTTCGGCTTAGCGGTACCAACTTTAACAATTTGTGTTACTGGCGCTAGAGTCTCTTCATTAGATAGTTCTTGACGATCAATTTCTTGACCGTTGGAACTATAGACGCGGGTCTTGATAGTGCGTTCACCTTGAACTCCCGGAGTTGCGATTTGACGGGCTTCTCGAACAAGTTCGTCCGTTTCTTCTTCACGAATGGTGAAATTAATTTTCTCCACTCGGGTTTCGTCGGTGTAAGTCAGCGGGTACTCTGGTAAAGTATCTACTTTTGGTGCATTACCTGGTACCATGTGCGGCTTAGCCGTGCCAACTTTGACGACTTGCGTTACTGGAGCCAATGTTTCCTCGTTAGAAAGCTCTTGGCGGTCGATTTCTTGACCGTTAGAACTGTAGACACGGGTCTTGATTGTTCGCTCACCTTGCACACCTGGAGTTGTGATTTGACGGGCATCTCGAACAAGTTCGTCCGTTTCTTCTTCACGAATAATGAAATTGATTTTTTCAACTCTAGTTTCGTCGGCGTATGTCAGCTGATATTCTGGTAAAGCCTCTGCTTTTGGTGCATCACCTGGTACCATGGTTGGCTTAGCAGTTCCGACTTTAACAACTTGCGTTACTGGAGCCAAGGTTTCTTCATTGGACAGCTCTTGGCGGTCAACTTCTTGACCGTTGGAGCTGTAGACACGAGTCTTAATCGTCCGCTCACCCTGAACACCTGGAGTCGCAATTTGACGGGCGTCCTGTGGCAATTCATCAGTGTATTGTTCTTCAATATTGAAAGGAATTTTCTCAACACGCGTTTCGTCGGTGTAAGTCAGTGGATATTCTGGTAAAGCATCGGCTTTCGGAGCTTCATTCGGTACCATGTGCGGCTTAGCGGTACCAACTTTGATGACTTGCGTTACTGGCGCAAGAGTTTCCTCGTTAGAAAGCTCTTGGCGGTCGATTTCTTGACCATTGGAACTGTAGACACGAGTCTTGATTGTCCGTTCGCCTTGCACGCCTGGAGTCGCGATTTGACGAGCGTCCTGTGGCAATTCATCAGTATATTGCTCTTCAATATTGAAGGCGATTTTCTCTACACGCGTCTCATCCGTGTAAGTTAGCGGATACTCTGGCAAAGCGTCTGCTTTTGGTGCATCATCTGGTACCATTGTTGGCTTAGCTGTGCCGACTTTGACAACTTGTGTTACTGGAGCCAAGGTTTCCTCATTAGACAATTCTTGGCGATCGATTTCTTGGCCGTTGGAGCTGTAGACGCGGGTCTTGATGGTCCGCTTGCCCTCAACACCTGGAGTTGCAATTTGACGAGTACCTTGGACTAGCTCGTCAGTCTCTTCTTCACGAATAGTATAGTTAATTTTCTCTACGCGCGTTTCATCCGTGTAAGTCAGCGGATATTCTGGCAAGGCGTCTGCTTTTGGCGCATCATTTGGTACCATGCTTGGCTTAGCGGTACCAACTTTAACAATTTGCGTTACTGGTGCTAATGTTTCTTCATTAGATAGCTCTTGGCGGTCAACCTCTTGGCCATTCGAGGTATAGATACGAGTGGTAATAGCCCGCTCGCCCTGTACTCCTGGTGTGACAATTTGGCGACTGCCTTCTGGAATCTCATCAGTATACTGTTCTTCAACGGAAAAATCTATCTTTTCTCTTCTTGTTTCATCCGTCGCAGTCAGCTCTAATTCTGGGGCTTGATGCACGGGTGCGTCATCTGGTGCGGTGCCATAAGACGTCAATTCCGGGACTTCTTGAACCGGTGCAGTATCTGGCGCGCTACCATAGCTGGTGAGCTCTGGAACTTCTTGTACTGGAGCGGTATCTGGTACGGTACCATAAGTAGTTAGTTCTGGAGCTTCTTGTACGGGAGCAGTATCTGGTGCGGTGCCATAAGTTGTTAGTTCTGGAGCTTCTTGTACTGGTGCGGTATCTGGTGCAGTGCCATACGTTGTCAATTCTGGGACTTCTTGGACTGACGCTGTATCGGGCGTCGTTCCATAGGTCGTCAATTCTGGAACTTCATTTACGGGTGCGGTGTCTGGTGCTGTGCCATAAGTCGTTAGCTCTGGAATTTCTCGAACTGGCGCTTCTTTTGGTACAGATTTTACTGCGGCAGTTCCGACCAAGATAATTTCCGAAACAGGTTCTGCAGTCACCTGGTCTGAAATCACTTCGCTTTTTACAATTTCTTTACCTGCAATATAATTGCGAGTTACGACAGTACGTGTTCCAGCGACACCTGCACGAATAACCTGTGATTGCCCCTCTGCGAGTTCATTTGAATATTGGTATTCTGTTTGATAAGGCAGGACTTGAGTCTGGCTGCTTTCTTGGCTCTTGAATTCCAGTTCTGGTACTTCAGTGACTGGAGAAAGCCGAGCAAATTCGCGTTCTTTGGCAGCAATGATTTCTTTTTCTTGCTCGGTCAATTTTTCTGTTTCTGTAGATACAGGATTGTTGGCAGTACCCGGATCCCCAGAAAGACTAGCAGATTTGCCCGCCTGCTGATCGACTTCAACAGCTGACAAGTCCTTCTGAGCCGTAGGAAGCTGATGACTTCCTGCTGCGTTCTCCTTGCCCTGTTCACCGCTTTTCAGATAGCCGACATACTCAAAACCAGCAATCTCTAAAGGTTCCGGCAGTTTATCTCCCACCGTCAAATTCAGCCTTTGATTGTAGGCGGCTAATTCAATATTGGTCACCGCAAATACAGAAGGAGCTAGGAGAATAGATCCTAGACCCGTCACCAGCAAAATAGAAGACAGGTATCGCTTACCATTTCTACCTCGTGCAATTACTAAGACTGCTAAAGTCAGTCCAGCAGCTGCAAATGTCGCTTCCCACAGACTTGAGTAGCCCGTCTTTGGCAAACTTTTTGCCGAAAGGCCCTGGGTCTTAGGACGGTAAACCAGATAATAAGCGTCAGAGTTTTCTTCCACAAACTTTGGAAGCTCCTTAACAACTGCATTCTTCTCAGCTTCAGTCAGTTCAGACTCTACTACGTAGTGATACTTAACTGGAACGGTTTTGCCGGCTGAGACTTCTGCAGCCTCAACCGTGCTTATATTTCCCCCTATGGCGGTACTCAAAAAGAAGCTTCCGATAGTGGCGGAAACCAATCCTACTGATAACTTTCTAAAAGAATAGCGCTGGAGCGTATCGCCAGTGATTCTTTTTTCCATAATAATTCCCTTTTCTCCATATAATAATCTCTTAAAATTTTACAGAATTTCCTACAAAAATTCAATGCTTTTGCTTAAAAATATATCTTTGAAAGCTGAAATTATCTGGTTTTTGAACAACCTAAAAATAGTGTTCATTTTTATCCGAAAATATAAAAAAACAGATCTTCAGTTAGAAGATCTGCTTTTTAAACCATGATTTTCTTTGTTGGCTAAGAGCTCAAATTCAACTCAAAGAGGCCATACTCATGCTTGTCCCCTTGCAGTTCTGCCGCATAGTGGCGCGTGACGGTTTTTTGATGAATCAAGGCCCCAATAGCTGAAGCCTGTCGCTTCTGTGCTTCTTTAAAAATCGGATAGGCCAAGGCAGAGCCCAATCCCAAGAATTGCTCATCTACTCCTAGATACATAATCGTATAACGTTTGGGAAAACGCTTGGTCCAAAAAAGCTTGGCTAGGTTAAGAGGAGTCAGCTTTTGATAAACCAAAGAGCCATAGTCCGGCATGGTAATCAGAAAACCAGCTAGCTTGCCCTCCTTATAGGCTAGCTTAACCATAGAAAAATCAAGAATGTACTGGTATTTCTGAAAAATCTGACTGAACTGCTGACTGGAAATAGACCGATAAATCGGAAAATCTTGATAGAGGCGATTGAGAAGCTCAAAAACCTGCAGCGAAGCTTCTTCCCACTCCTGCTTCTTTGGAGAGCAAATAGTGAAACCTGCTTTTTCAAAAGACTCAAAGCGATAAGCCAGCTTATCCTGATGAGTTTGATTGCTGACCTTGGGATAAAAATTGGACAGATAGCGCTCCTTGAGCTCAAAACCTGCAGCCCGCCACAGCTGAGGATAATAGTCTGGATTATGAGGTTCCCCAGTAAAAGGGAGCTCCTCTGTTCCAGTCAGCTGCATTCGATAGCCCAGCCAAAAACTTGCTTGTACGGGGCCGATTATCTTAATCGCTCCGAGACTGCGGGCAAAACCTACTAAATGCTTGATAAAAGCAGATGCAATCCGCTGGTCATTCATTGACTCGAAAAATCCCAAATAAGCAGCCTCATCCCCTGAATAGAAGGTCAGGAGGCCTCGAATACAAGGCTGGCCCTCCTCATAGCCAATAAATGCATAGGTTTCTAAGTCAGAACTCAGCGGGTGACTGCCTTCAATCAAAGCCAGTTCTTCCTCTTCCGACTGTATGAGGTGGTCCGGTTGGTAAATCTGCTTGGGCAGGGCTAGAAAATCGTCCAGCTCTACAGTATTTGCTTTGACTGGTTTAATTTCCAGCATGATCTTCCTCCTTAATCAGTCGAATCTTGCCAGTAAGGCCATCCATCTCAATCCAGTCACCATTTTGCAGCTGGCTGCAGGCGCCTCTGACATTGACAATGGAAGGAATACCCAACTCGCGGGAAATAATGGCCGTGTGCGATAGCAAAGACCCCTGCTCGGCAATGACACCCTTGGCTTGGGTCAGAAGATAAACCCAGCCCGGATCGGTCATCTTGGTCACGATAATCCGGTCCTGAGCAGACTCAA
>ERZ773049.1475-NODE-1475-length-13521-cov-15.749814_pt1 | contig 13521 bp, 12 predicted proteins | sample MGYA00580633_ERZ773049 | MGnify/ENA primary metagenome ERZ773049 (study PRJEB29015, sample SAMEA2737991) | human oral metagenome | biome: human oral; feature: human-associated habitat; material: dental | place: China | collected 2066 ... | reverse complement strand
AACGCGCCAGGTCACTGTCAAAATTCGCGCTCTCATGCGACAGCTGCGCCAAGACAAGCCGCGGGTCGACATTGTATTTCTGCGCATATGGCAAGATGGCGTTCCATAGGCGCTCTTTTGCGTTTTGTGCTGAACTTGCCGCGCCCGAGCCGCCGCCCGTGACCTTGACCGGCTGCCCGCTCGTGCTGCCCGTGCTCGTGTCGTCTGTGCTGCCCGTGCGTTCCGTCTGTTCCGGCAGATTGAGGCTCGCCGCCTTGCTCCCCTGCAGCATGTTCTTTAGCTGCTGCGCCAGCGCCGTCTTTTGTGCATCGGCAATTTCGGCGTTCGTCTCTTCTATCTGCGTGCCAAGGGCGCCGCTTAGAATCGGGTCGTCTGCTATGCTCGCATTCGCACTTCCCTTGCCGCCCCTGACGAGGTCATACGCGCCGCCGCCAAGGCCAAACAGTGCCCCGGGGAAGAAAGCACTTGCCGCCGCGGCTTCCTCGCTTGGGGTCGGATTCAGCAGCGTGCCATACGGCTGATTCGTGTACTTGTCCTGGATGATCTGCTGATTGAGTTCGTCGAAATACTCGCCCGCGCCGCCGATCGGGACACCGAGCAGATTCTTTACCAGACGCGCCGCGCGGCCGCCGCCGCCCAAGAGGTGCCCAATGCCGCCCGACAGGAGCAAGCCATCCAGTGACCCCGTCAAGATGTCCTGCGGGAACTCCTCCCATGCCATCTGCCGCATCGTCTTAGCGATGTCCCTATTGCTGTAGCCCTGCGCCGCCAAGTCGCTGTAAATGCCGCCGGCGTTTGAAATCGCCGTCAGTGGTGCCGAAAACGCCGCATACCGCATCGCATTAGCAGCCGCGTTGCTACTAAGCCCGCGTACACCGTACTGTGCCGCCTTGCCCAGCAAGCCCAGTGCTCCTTCACGCGCCGCAAGCCCTGCCGCCCCGCGCCCTGCTGCACCCAAGAGACCGCCGACCAGCGGCAAATCTGCGCCGCCGGTTGCCGCCGTCAGCGCGACAAAAGGCAGCATGGAGCCGATACCTTCGCCCAAATCCGCCATAAGGCCGCGCGAATCCGTCCAGTAATCTAAGTTGCTCAACCTGTCCCAAATACTGCCTTGGTAAGCGACATTGCCATACTTTGCGTTACGCTCGGCGGCATCGTTCAGCATCCATGTACCGGCGTCAAGAATCTTGCCCCCAATGGCGGGATTGATGTCTTCTTTTGCCGGGTGATAATACCAAGTATTGGGGTCGTATGGGTCATACGCCGTTGGCTCTGACGCTGCATTTGCGCCAAGAAACGCCGTAGCGCCGCCAATGAGCGCCTCACCGCCCCTTAAGATGTTGTTGCCGAACCTCTTGATCGCTTTCCATGTCTCAGAAGAATCGTCCGGTGCCTCCGGCAATGCGCCCCCGTTTAGTGCGCGTTCCAGCGTTCCGTTCTTGTAGTTCGCTCGGTACGTGGATTCTTCCGGCGTTCCAATCTCTGCCTCAATCTTTTGGCGTGCGTACTCGCTCAGTTTCGACATGCCCTCACCTCCTCATTCCTCCGGCGCATAGCCGCGCTTTGCCCGCAAGTTATTATTCTCTCGACGTCCACGGTCCCAGAGCTCACCTAATGTATCCGTATCCAAGACACCTTCTCCTTGCAATTCTAACCAATAATTATTCAGTTCTTCCATCGCGTTGTCTTCTGTCTCGCGGTGTTCTTTGCTGTCGTCTTTGCTGGAAATTAGATTCTGCACTTTCACAAGTAGATTCGTGTACTTCTGTATCCGTTCGTTTTCCTTCTCTGTCGGCTTGTATTTGCTGACTTTACCGTCCGGGCCGAAGACACCCGGGTATAGCTCGGCAAGGGTCAACTGGTTATGGGTTTTGTTATTGTCAATCGCTATTTGGTCATCAGCCTTGCTCTTGCCCACGGCAATTTCCACATCCCCTTTTTTCTCTAAAGTTTTGCGATCTTGGTTTCCCTTTGCCTCTGCCCTTGCGATGTCACCTTCCGTTTGCTTTTCCGTAAGGATGGCGCCCCATTCGCCTTGCTTGTCCATGGCTGCCATATTAAAGCCGTGCTGCTGCTCGTTTGCTTTCATGCCGCGATCCAGTGCGTTGTTGCTTGCATCTTCGCCGCGGTAGTACTTGTATTCGCTCAACGGCGAGGCGAAGTTTGTCATCGCGAACATTGCGTCTTTCGGGTTTTCATCATAAATCTGATTCAGCAGCATCGCGCCGTCTTGGGTAATGGCGTTTCGCCCGTCGATCCCGTAATTGTAGAATGCCGTCTTCAGGTCAGCCAGACGCTGCGCTTGGTACTTTGCCGCCTGATCTCCCGCAAATGTATTCGCCTGCAGCGGCGACATGCCAACCCTTAGCCCGCGGTCATACATCCTATGGTAATACTCCCCGGAACTCATGCCACCCGCAACCAACTTTGCATACATATCTTCGTCGTAGAGGTTTAACATCGCCTGTTTTTGTGCCGGTGTCTTATCCGCGCCAAAGCTCTTTTCTAGATCAATGCCGTGTTCGGCCGCCTGCTTGCGGATGATGTCTGCCGCTTGGTGCGCGTTTTCCATGCCGGCGGTATTCCCCGCCTTTTGTGCAGCCATGTATTCGTCTGTCGCTCCCAAGAGCCCCTTTGCGTAGCGGTGTTCCAGCGTCTGCCGCGCAATCTCTCCCTGCGTCGGCAGCTGCCCCAACAGCCCGTTCTGCAAGACCTGCTGCCCCGCCTGTGCATACTGGCTGACCACCTGCTTTTCAGCGGCGTCCTGCTTTGCCGCGGCGTGCTCTGCTGCCGCCTGCTGCGCCCCTGCCTGAAAGGCCTGTGTCGCCGTGTCCGTCTGCTGCGCTTCCTCCGGCTCCGCGGGCGTCACCACAATCCCTGCAGATGGAGAGAAGAACGCCCGCCCGTCCCAGTTGATCCTTGTCATGTCCGTCATGCTGCCTCTCCTCTCAATACCGGAAGACAAACGGGTTTTTGTCCTCATCCTTTAAGCCAAACGCCGGCGCACTATTGCCGCCCGACAGCCAAGACGCCAGCGCGTCCGTATCCATCGTCAGCTTGACGGGGCTGTTCGGACTCAGCGCCGCCGCCACCGCCGCCAATTGGCTAGCCCCCGGGGTATTTGCCGCTGTCGCATCCGCATTCGCTGCCCCTGTATCCGTGGTATCTACTGCTGCTGTATTCGCTGCCGCGACTGGCGGAACGCTCAGATTCGGATTCACCCCAAACGACCACACCGACGCCGGACTTGCCGCAAGCAAACTATCGCGTACCTTCCCCAACGGCATGCCGGCAATCGCGCCCTGCACCTGTCTTGCCGCGAGAGCATCCCAAGCGTCGCCCGCGCTCTCTGTCGGGGTATAGCCGCCCATCACCGCGTTGTTCATGAAGTCTTGAAAGGCAGGATTCCCCGACTTTGCCACCGCATCGCGGAGGCGGTTTTCAGAAATCCGCTCCATCGCGCCCTTATAGCCGAGGAGCCCGCGCGTCGGTACATAGCCATTTGCTGCCGCCTTGGTGCCTCCGGCGTCCTTGCCGTCTGTGCCAAGTGCTGCGCCTACCTGCTCCCCTGTCGGCGTCATCTGCTTTTGGCGGCGATCCCACAAGTGCCGATCCCATAGCTCGCGAAGGAGTTTGCCGAGGGCAAAGCCCAGCATCGTCTTAGCTGACGCCCCCTGCCCGAGTGCCATGAGCCCCAACATCTGCGTCCAGTCCGTCTCTTGCTTTTTCTTTGGGTTTAACTTCTCGTCCATCTTTCCTTTTTCGTCTATGTATGAGCTCATTCTCTGCCTCCCGTCTATACACCGAAGAAATGCATCGCTAATTTCAAAAGCATCTGCTGGCGCTGCGCTTCCTCCGCCTGCGCCTGCTGCATCGCCTGCATCCCTGCACTTTGCGCCGCCTGTGTCTGCTGCGCCATCCTGCCCTGCAGGGCGTTATTTGCCGCCTCCATCTGCGCTGCGTCCTGCTGTGCGCCCTGCTGCATCGCCTGCGCCTGCTGCGCGTTATCCGCCGCGATGTTTTGCAGGGCTGCCTGTGTATTCATGTTTGTGCCGCCCAAAAGCCCCGGCTGCATCGAAAGCGGCTGTGCCGTCAAATCCTCCGCCGGTATCGACACGCCTGTCCCCTGCGCGATGTCCCGCTGCGCGATCTGCTGCAGGAGATCCTCCTGCTGACGGCTGTCCCACATCGTCATTCCCCCTTATAGAAGACCGCCCAAGAGCCCGGAGAGCAGCCCGCCGCCGCCACCGGTACGCTGCGTGTTCGTGGACTGCGTCGTCCCCTTGCCCGCCGCTGCCGCCAAAGCGCCCGTCGTCGCCCCGTTGAGCCCAAGGGACGCGTTCCAGAGATTCAGTGCCGGGCGTTGCGCAGCCTCCTGTGCGGCTGCCGCCGCCGTGATACCCGCCGTCGCGTTCCCGATGATACTATTCTGGATCGCCGCATTCGCCGCGCTGTTGGTCAGCCCGTTGTTCAGCGCATTCTGCGTCAGCGTCGCCTGGTTGTTCAGCGCGTGATTCGTATTCGCCAAATTTGCCGCCGTCAGCGCCGCCTTCTGGTTTGTCACATAGTTGCGGTTGGCCAGGTTTGCCGCCGTCAGGGCCGCCTGATGCCCGAGCGCGTTATTCGTATTGCCGAGCTGCGTATCATAGATGTTCTTCTGCGCGTTCAGCGCGTTGTAGGTGTTTGCGTTCTGCTGGTTCGCCAGGTTCGCCACCTGGCTGATGTTGTTCTGGTACTGCTGTGCCACCGTGTTCGCCGCATTCGTCTGAATGTCGTTGAGCGATTCATTCGTCATCGAACTGTTCAGCACCCCGCGCCCGCTCATATTCGTCAGCGTCCGGCCCATCGTGTTGTTGAGCGCGCGGCTGATGCTGTTTTCCATGCTCTGCTGATACGCCGCGGGCAGGCGCCCGTTCATCAGGGCATACAGCTGGGTGTTCGCCTGGTTGCTCGCCTGCGTGTACTGCGGACTCAGCCAAGAGAGCGCGGTATTCGCCTTCTCCGCCGCGTTGCCATAATCGCGGATATAGCCGTTGTTCGCCGTATTCGCCTCATCCGCGGCAAATTGATAATCCCGCTTGTACCCCTCGTTCTCGTTGTTCGCCTGCTGGGCCGCGGGCATGTATTCGTTGCGCAGGCGCAGAAGATCCGCATTCGCCGCCTCCGTCGCCGCCGTGTTGCTCGCGTCGATGCGCCTAAGCTGGTCCTGCGCCTGCCGCATCGAGCCAAGCGCCTGCTGGGTCAGTCCGTTATAATCCACCTGTACCGAGCCAAGCGAATTTTGCAGCAGGTTTCGCGCCGTCTGATTCAGATAGCGGCTGTTCGGTGCAATCGCATTCGCATAATCGCTCTGCAGCTTCTGCAGCTGCAATTCATACTCCGTTGGGGTATAGGTGCTGGTGTTCGTCACCGTCGTTGAAGACCCCTTAAAGTGCACCCCGTGGAAGAACTGCCGCCGCACCTCTGCACGCAGCACGGTACCATCTAAAAAAACCGTATCCGCCGCCAAATGCAGCGAACCGCATCGTTCACGTAACATGACCATGCCCCCCTTCAAGGCTCCCATGTAATAAAATATGCCGTCTTGCCCGTCGCCAGGTACTGGAACGCCGGCGAGGCAAGCCCGCGTTTACCCGTCTCCTTATGCCGGCAATGGTAGCGAAAGAGCCCATGCGGCAGCGGCTCTTCTTTTTCCACCCGAAACCCAAAGAGGCGAATGTACGCCTTGATTTCCGGGCGAATGCAGATCGTCCCGCACCGCGCCTTTTTCAGCTTCCTGGCGAGGCTGGAAACCCTGTCGCGCCAAAAACGCGCATCGCCGCACAGCTGGTGGATCAAGAGCATGTCCGCTGTCTGTCCGACCTCGCAAAAGCCCCGCGCCGGCAAAAAGTGCAGCCTGAACCGCCTGTCGCGCTGGAAGGGCTCCGGCGCCTTTTCGTTATACCGCGCAATCCATTCTTTCAGCCTCATGCCGTCCGCTTCCACATGTAGACCGCGAGGTACGGCGGCAAGTTATTGTGCGCCGCATTGCCGCCCGCGCTGCCAATCGAGAGACTATGCGTATGATTTCCTGCATCCCCCAGATAGCCGCCGTACATCGTCCGGCGTCCTGTCGTCGGCTGGGCGACCTTCTGACTGCCCGAGTAGGTCGCCGAGACCGAGGCGATGGTATGGCTGTGGCTGCCCGCGCTGCTTGTCGAGCCGCTGTGCGAGTGCGAGGGCATCTCATCCATCGTCAGCTGGTGTTCCTCCTCGCCGCCCTGCGCCCCCGGCGGGTACTTGCTGCCGGCGCCCACCAAGAAACGGTTGGAAAGTATCTCCCACGTCCCGCCGAAGAGCAGTGCCGGATTCGTCGGCGCTATGCTCATGTAAATGCTTCCCACCGGGTAAATCAGTTCTGCAATTCCGCCGAGCGTATTGAGGCGAACCGAGACGCGGTCGTCGACCACCTGCCACTTGACCGTACCATCCATAAAGGTTTCGCCCGGCGTTTTATGCGTGCCAATGCCGCCCGCAGCGGTAATGCCCGCCTGCATGCATTCCAAATGCAAATAGGACGGGATTTCTTCCGTTCGGACTAAATCGCTCAAAAGATACGTATGCTTTGGCTGACGCATATAGGGAAGGGGCTTGTCCTTCACCGTGGCGCTCAGTGTCACATCGCCCGTACCGTCAAAGGAAGTGCCGCCTGTCACATCCCCCGTCAGCGTGATCTGCCGCGCTGCGGAAAGCTTTTCCGCCTCTCTTGCGCGCGCTGCCTCATCCGCCGCTTTGGCATGCGCCGCCTCCTTTGCCGTCTCTGCCGCCTTGGCATGCACTGCCTCCTTGGCGCTCTCTGCCGCATCCGCTTCCTTAGCGTGCTGCGCCTCCTTTGCTGCGGCTGCCTCCCCCGCGACATCATTCTTCAGCTGCAGGCGCCAGATTTTCCAAACGACCGAACCATCCGTCACCTCATCCGACTGCTTTAGGCGCTCGTCGTTGATGGCAGATTCGATGTTCTTCTCCCCCGTTGTACCGGCGACCTTGCACTCCAGGTAAAATTGCGGCAGCGTCATGAGCCGGACGCATTCCCCTTCCGCGACCTCCGTCTTCGCCGTCCAATAGCCGCCGTATGTACGCGCTAAGTCCGCCTCTGCCGCCGTGTTGCCGTCGTACACCGCGAGGATCGTCTTGCCTTGGCGAATCGTCAGCGCCTTACCGCTGCCGACGGCCTCCTTGTTCTCGTTCACGAACTTGCCGAGGCTCTCGCGGTAGACCGGAATCTGTCCATCCGCCAGCCGCGTGAAGACAAAGGGCTGACCGCCGACCTTGTCCGCCGTTCCCGAGATGTTCACCGGCAGCACCCCGGCGCTGTTCGTCCGCACCAGCTTTTGGCTCTCCGTGCAGAGCATGGTGGTGTTCGTCGGGGTCACCACATCCGCCGACTGCCGCACCAAATCGTTGTAGCCGACTAAATCCTTCGCCTGCAGCGAATACAGGAGCCGCCACGCCCCATCGCGCCAGAGGAAAAAGCGCCGCGTATCCGTCGCCAGATAGAGGTCATACGCCCCGCCGGCTGCCGGGCGCATCCGCTCATCGCCCGAAGATATCTGCCCGATGGTATCCGTATGAAAGCCCCCATGCCGCGCCACATCGAAAAGATAGACCCAATCTACATTCTCCCCGTCGCGGATGAAGAACCGGCCGCCCTCCACCTTAAACTGATACGCCTCCGGCGCCTCCGTGCTCGCCGCATGTGTCCGAAGTTCGTTCAAATACACGTATAAGCGCTGCATCTCCGCCATGTACTTTTGGGCGAAATCGTCGATCGTATCCCCGCCCGAGCGATAATCCAGCACATTCTTTTCTCTCAGCTTTGCCACCGTCACACCTCCGCCACATCAAACGAAATCGAATTAAAAATCGTAATGCCGCCCTCGCCCTTGGCCCGCGTCACAATCGCGCGCTGCCTATCTACGCATCGCTTTTCCGCGCGGTACATCTCCGTACCTGCGCGCCCGTAATCCTCTTCGTCGAATGCTGCCTTGCCGCCGTAGAGCGGGTAATACTTCACCTGATAGATCTCCGTCTCGTTATGGTAGATATAGCGGTCATTGTGATAGAGCGCATAAGCGCTGGACGGGTGTCCGCCATGCAGCTTCACATTCCCGACCATATAGGTCTCTTCCGTGTCGTTCTCCAGAAAGGGCGTCGTATCCACCCGTACCCGCTTGATCAAATAGGAATTGTCCGAGACGAGCGTCTTGAGCGTAAAGCGCCAGGGCAAATACTTATCTTCATCCTTCGATGTCTTGGCATCCACCATATACAGACCGTGCGGCTTCAAGAGATAGATATGCCCGTCCGCCTCGACGGCATCCACTACCGGCGCATGGTACGCCCGGTAAAAATACGCCGCCGCCGCCACATCCAAGAACAAAAACGGCTGCTTGCCGTCAATAAACCAAACTTGCCCCATCGACGGCAAATACCGCACCTTCACATCCGGCGCAATCTCCGAGACCTGCTTGTATATCTTGTCGCTGATGTTCGTCGCCCGCATGTCGCCATACTCATCTGTGACATTGATCACCTGCACCATGTCGCGCCCTAAGACGACCGTACTCGACGCCAGCGCCACGCAGGCATGATAACACTTGCATTCAATCTGCCGCCCGATCTCGCTGACCTTCCACGCCGGAAAGGTATTCGTCAGATGATAGGCGTACAGATTATCTTTGAAGACGATCGTATCTGCCGAGAGCGTCGTCACCCCGACGATTTTCCCGCCGTCCTTATAGCCGATTTGCAGCCACTGTGCCGACGCCTCGTTGTTGCTGTCCGTCGTCCAGTTGTGCTCGTCGCCAATCCCTGAGCAGTGCAGTTCGTCATTGAAGAACGTCCAGACACGCCCGTCTTTGACAAACACCCCGCAGCAGTGCGCCGGGGACGATTCGATCGTCTCCAGTACCCCGCCATGGTAGTACTGCAGCTGCCCGCCGCATGCCAGCATTACCCCGTCTTCCCATGCCGTATAGGCGATGTGCGAGCCATCTAAATTCAGCTCGCCGATGGAGGTCAGCTTGCCATGATCCACCCGGTACAATATCCGATTCTTTTGACTTGCCACCAAGAGCGCACAGCCGATCGCATCGTAGATCAAATCGGTCAGCGTCAGCCCTTCGGCTAGGCAAATCGGCATTGTCCCTGAAATCACCCGCAGCTGTCCCTTGTAAAGCTCCACATTCACCGCTTTGCTCAGTTCGTTCTGTGCAATGAGCTCCGGCACCAGCGATGTATTGAGCTCGCCGGAAAAATCCGAGAAGGCGACCGTCTGCACATTGCTGTGCCGATTCGATAACTTCATAGCGGCATCGCCCCGTTCCAGTACCCTTCTGTCTGTATCCCGTGCGGGCTCAGCCCATGCAGCATGGATTCCACCTGCGTGATGATGTTCTGCATTACCTGCGTCTCCTGCCCGATATCAAATTCATTGCTCATCGACGCCCGGATGTTCACATACTCCAGCAGCCAATCGTCCATGTCGTTCGGAAACGGCGAGACATCCGACCCCTTTTTGAGCAGCTGCATATCCTTTGTTCCGAGCAAATGAAACGGCATCGCCTCTTTCGGCACCGGGTAGATCCGCACCGTATCCAGCCCTTGCAGATAATACGCCCGCGGCACGCCCTGCACCGTCAAATCCGCAAGCTCATTCGGGTCAATTTGCCTGAGCAGCCGCCCGCCCACCCGAAGTGCGGAAACATGTGTCAGCCGCGCCCCGACCGCAAGCGCACCTTTGCCCGCCGCAAGCGTCCCCGATAGGTCTATGTCCGTCAAAAGCAGCGGGTTGATTTCAAACACTGTTCGCCGCAAGAACCGTATGCCGTCGTTGATATAACTCGTCAGTGTCGCATCGCTGTAGCCCGTCTTCTGCTCGTCATGGATCGCAGCCCGTACCCGGTTGAGTATCGCCTCCACTGTCAGCACCTTCCCCTACCTCCTTTCTGCATAAAAAGGGACGGGAAACCCCGCCCCAAAGCCTGCCGCTTACTTATCATCTGGCGACGCCGTCACCACATTCACCACGCCGAAGTCTGTCTTCGTGCCGCTGTTCGTATAGTCAAAGGCTGACTTGGCAATCCCGAAGATACGCCCGAACGCAAAGCCCATCTGATTCTTATAGTCGAAGGTATCCTCGTTCCACTCCGGCTCATTGCCGACCGCCATAACTGCCGCCTGTGCGCCCAAGAAGAGCGCATGCGATACCGGCGTCTTGGTGTTCACTGTCTTATCTCTAAAAATGCGGTTGCTCTGATGGATCACGACCCCGTCGTACATGCCGAGCGCCCCCGTAAAGATGGGGTTTTCCTTGCCGCGCATGCCCGCATACTGCTGCGTATCCAAGAAGACTTTGTCCTTCATCAGGTCACGCGCCTGCCACTGGTCAACCACCATAACATACGTATCCGCGCCGTCAATCTTAATCGGCTTGACCATCGTGTTTTCGTCCTCCGTCGCCATGCGCTTTGCCTTGCCGATCATCTCCGCCGTAAATATGCCTGTCGCCGCAATCGCTGCATCGTTTGCCGCGCCGCCCGCATAAAGCACACGGTCCGGCGATGGATTCTTCGAGAGCACATCGAAGATCGTCTTGTCAATCTTCGTCGCCAGCCAGTCCGAAAGCGCGTTCTTCGCATCCGTGCGCATGTTCAGCTGTGTCTTCTGCTCTTCGAACTTGCCCTCCAGGCGAACCGCATTTCTCAGCTGCGTGATCGTCACGCCGAAATCCTTGTAGATGAGCGATTCTTCATGCCCTTCCAGCATGCTGTCGCCCGTCACGCCGGCGCCCGTCAGCGGCATGAGCAGCGGGATTGTCACCGTGTCGCCCTTGCCCTTCTGCAGTTCCGTCTTAATCTGTACAATGCTGTCCGCCCCTGTCCCTGTAAACTTTTCAAAATACGACTTGTGAAGACCGCTCGCCCAAGTATCCTTCGCCCAAGCTTTCATCACCAGCGTATCTGGAATCTTCGTCGTTGCCATAATAAAGCCTCACTTTCTAGCTCAGCTGCCCCGATAGCAGCATCTGCCGATACCTTGCCGGGATATCCTCCCAGTTCTTTTCGGATAACATCTTATCGAGCGTCGTCGCCGAAACACTGCCGCCGACATCCGCCGCCCCTGCTACCTTTTCCGAGCGCGGGAACGATTCCGCCTGCTGCACCTTTTCCATCACGCGCCCGCCCTGCGCCTGCCTGCTCTTTTTGCCGCTGAAACTCGCTTTAGCATCCAGAAAATACCGCTTGATCAGCGCGATATCCCCCGGGGACGCCACATTGTGTTCAATGCGCTGGTATGCCGCTGCAATGGCGGGCTGCTCTGCCTTGCTGATTCCCTTCTCAAAATAGTCATTAATCGCATACTGCATCACCTGCGGGTATGCCGGGTCGCTCATCTCCTTTTGTGCAAACGCGTTGTAATCCGCTACTGCGGCATTGTGCAGCGCCATGAACTGCTGCGCCTGCGCCGCCTGCTTTCGCTGCACCGCCAATCCCCCGTGTTGTAAAGCATCCGCCAGCGACGTGATTTCTTCCTTCGTTAGCTCTGCCATTTGCCTTTCTCCTCTCTTGAGAAAAATATTTCAAGCATCTCTTCCGTTGACAGCGGGATGAACTGCATCAACCCTTGTACCTGTGCAATGGTGAACACGCCGCTGCCAATATGCCGAGCAAATGTATCTCGATTCATACCGATGGCGCCTGCAGCTGCTTGATATGTATGTCGGTGATACTTTAGTTTCGCTTTCAGCAAATCCATGTTGACTGTCACAGTTTTACCTCGGCCGCTTTCAAAAAACGATTCACAAAGTAGATTTGCCCTTTCCCCGTAACCTTCGTCGTGCGCGTAATCCGATTCACCCCGTTGCCATCAACGAAGCTGCCTTCCTTCACCTCGAAAAGCCCGCGTTCCATCGCACATTGCGTCGGCATATTCTTGTTCGTGCCGTTCTTAATCAAGAAGCCGTGTTCCCTCAGCCAGTCGAACAACCGTTTCTGCCCGATGTCTACCCCGTTTTGCTTGATCAACTTCGCCAGTCCACCGATAAGAATTGACGTTTCAGAAGCGCTTACCGCATCCGCAAAGAGAGCTTTCGGCTGCATCGCGGCATTCGCCGCCGCTAACTGTTTGCGCTCCTCCTGCTCCCGAATCCAAGCCCTCGCCCGTTCAATCGGGTCATCAATCATATAGCTGCCGGAGGCGTGATAACTGCCCGTCTTGCGAATCGCGGGTAGTACCTCATGCGTCACCCAACGTTTGAATGCCCTCGCCGTTGGTAACTTCGAGCCAAACACCAGCGCGTATACACCAGATTCATTGATGTAAATTGGAGGTTTTCCGTGCCCGAGACTGTCCTTGATGGATGGGGTCGCGAAACACGACCTCATGCCTTTAGTCCTATCTTCCACGTCAACATGTTTGCGGATAGCTTGATCAGTATCCTTGTACCCTAACGCCGTCGCAACATCTTTCCCAAAAAACCACGGCTCGTTGTCAATAACGATTGCCCGAATCTTCCCAAACTCTGCATTTTCAAAAATCTGTATCTCACGCATCTTCTCTTTCCTCTCTCTCTGCACCGGACGCAACGCCGAATTGCCCGACTTCCCTTCTTCTTCCGCCGTCAATCGCCGCTGTTTCTGTAAGAGCGCCTGACGCTTTTTGAAACCCTCAGCCACCTTGCCGCGCATCACAGCCTTGGACTGATTCGCTATGGTGATCACTTTCATCTTTTTCCTCCTTTATATAACTTACATAAAAGAAAGTTATCCAGCAAAAAAAATTCGTAATACATCATCTCCAAACAAGTTAAATAAACGGATAATCTTTTCAATTTCCCAGCGATAAAAATCACTTGTTCCATTTATCTTACGATAAAGAGAAACATGATTAATTCCTAACACTTTCGCTACCTTTTCAAAAGACATTCCCGCTCTTACAACTTCTGCTCGGAATTCATTTTTCTGGAACAATCTATCACTTCCTTTCATTTTCTTTATTATATAAACGTAATATTGTATCGAAATTTTATTACGTTTATGTATATAAAATACCGCTTAGTACATTTAGTCAATACGTTTTTGTAAGTTTTTATAAAGTTTTATTTTATATGTATTGCGAATATGCAATTTATTTTATATAATGAAAAAGAGGTGATGAGCATGACAAACAATATAAAAAGTGTAGGCGTGCTTATACGCGACAGACGAATTGAACTGAGAATTACGCAAAAAGAAGTAGCGGATTTTGTAGGAGTATCTGAAGCTACGGTATCGAGATGGGAATCTGGGCATATAGATAATATGAGAAGGGACAGAATCGCTGCCCTATCAAAAATATTGCGTCTCTCTCCATTAGATATTATGGGAATTGGCAACAACGATCTATCTTTTTCTCCTCCGCCCGCCTCCCCCTCTAAAGAAAAGACTATCCGTATTCCTATTTTAGGGCGTGTCGCTGCGGGTAACCCCATCGGAGCGATAG
>ERZ773049.1473-NODE-1473-length-13530-cov-8.337291_pt1 | contig 13530 bp, 8 predicted proteins | sample MGYA00580633_ERZ773049 | MGnify/ENA primary metagenome ERZ773049 (study PRJEB29015, sample SAMEA2737991) | human oral metagenome | biome: human oral; feature: human-associated habitat; material: dental | place: China | collected 2066 ... | reverse complement strand
TCCCACACCAACGCCCACCCCTACACCAACGCCAACCCCCACGCCGAATCCGGGGGACGACAACACCACGCCAACGCCGAGCCCGACTCCTACACCGAGCCCAACGCCGACTCCCACACCGACGCCCACCCCTACACCGACGCCCACCCCTACACCAACGCCGACCCCCACGCCGAATCCGGGGGACGACAACACCACGCCGACGCCGAGCCCGACTCCCACACCGAGCCCGACGCCTACGCCCGCACCTTCCCCGACGCCGACACCCGACCCAGGGGACAACACCACCACACCGACACCAAACCCGACACCGACACCCTCGCCAACACCTGCACCAGCCGGCGACACGGATTCCGGCACATCGGGAAGTGGCACGGCCACCCCGACGACGACTAGCCCCACCACGACGACGGGGACCCCAGCCACCGGCGCTGCCGCCGGCAGCAGCACCTCGGCACGCTCACTGGCCACCAAGTCGCTGACCGATACGGACCAGGATCACTCCACGGACACGTCAAGCACGTCGCAGAAGAGCCTGACCCTGGACGATCTGACCAACAGCAGTGCCGAGGAGTCGCACTCCAGCGCACCCGCGGCCACCCCCACGCCGACGGCGCCGCCGCCGGCACCGGTCAGCACCACGGCCACCGTGGATTCGCTGGTGGGCACCAATCAGCCCTGGGAGCATCACCCCACGGTATGACGCCAACGGGAACGGCCCGGGCCGTTCCCTCACCGTCTCACCAGGCCCGCCTCATGGCGGGCTTTTTTCTGTCTGCCATTCCGCTGTCTGGCATTCCGCCGATGATGACTGGCCGGCCCGCTCGGCCCGACGGCTCACCCGACATGTGACATCGTCTGTAAAAAGCAACGACTGCCGCTTTGCCTGACACTCGAACTCGCAATCTGTCCCTGTCGGTGCGTAGGACATGTGGGCGGATGTAAACCATTTTGATAGGCTTGCAAGATAAGGATACATCCCTACGGAACGAGCATCATGGCAGCACGATTCGAGATTTACCGGACACAGGACGGCGGTGTGGAACAACTGCGGCTCAAGCCCGGCGAGAACCGGGTGCGAGTGCTGCCCGGACGCCAGTTCCGACTGCAGGATCCCAACCTGGATGCCGAACAGCTGCGGGTCCTGCAGGTGGACAGCGATCTGGTGATCGAGAACGTGCCGCTGGATGGCGATGCCGGCACCGCCTCGGTGATTCTGGAAGGCTACTACCGCATCTGCAGCGCCTCGGACCAGTGTGCCGTGACGGCCGGTGGCGACGAGACCGTCAGCATTCCGGATTCGGTGGACGGAGCCGGTGGCGCCGTGCTGCTGGCCGACGTGAACACCAAGCCGCTGGGCGCGCTGAACGACGGCACCTTCGTGCTGTATGACCCCAAGTTCGAGACGCCCATCCTGCCCGCGCTGGGTGACGTGCCCACCAAGCCGCTGCTGTACGGCCTGGGCGGCGCAGCCGTGCTGGGCCTAGCCGCGGCCGGCGGTGGGGGCGGCGGAGACAACGATGGTCAGGCGCCGCAGGGCAACATCTCGCTCACGCTGAAATCTTCCACCTACTTCAACACGCGCTTCCCCGTGCTGAACGGCACGGCCCAACCCGGTTCCGAAGTGCAGGTGCGCATCGATACCGACGGCGACCAGCACGCCAACGTCACCTACACCACCACGGCCGATGCCAACGGCAACTGGGCGGTGGACCTGAAGACCGCCACGCCCAGCAGCGGCGCACTGCCCGCCACCGGCCTTTCGGACACCAACAGCCTGGAAGTGGTGGGGTCCAACAAGGGCGTGCAGAGCACCCTGCCGCTGACCACGCTGCACTTCGACGACACGCCGCCGGCCAGCGCCGAAGTGGCGTCCGTGGCCGGTGACAACATCATCACCGGCCCGGAAAAGGCCGCGGGCGTGACCATCAGCGGCACGGCCGAAGCCAACGGTTCGGTGGAACTCAAGCTGGGTACGGTAACCCGCCTGGTGGCCGTGGACGCCAACGGCAACTGGAGCACCACGCTGCAGGCCGATGACCTGCCCGCTGCCGATGGATCCTACACGCTGAGCGCGACCGCCATCGATGCCGCCGGCAACCGCGCGCCAGAAGTGACCAGCAAGGTCATCATGAACACCACCGGCACCGCCGCCATCATCGGCACCATCAGCGAGGACGGCTACGTCAACGCCAAGGAAGCGGCCGCCCCGGTGAAGGTGATGGGTACGGCCGAGCCCAACAGCAAGGTTGCACTGTGGCTGACCGACGAGAAGAACCCGCTGGCCGAGGTCCAGGCTGATGCCAACGGCAAGTGGGAAGCAGGCGTGCCGCTGCCAGCAGGCCTGGCCGACGGCAAGCATGCGCTGTCGGTCACCACCACCAACGCCCAAGGCAACACCGCCACCAGCAAGGCCGAGTTCACGCTGGACAAGACACCGCCCGCACCGGCTGCCAACCTGAAGCTGGAAGGCAACGACACCACCATCACCAGCACCGAAGCCAAGAACGGCGTGAGCCTGAGCGGCACGGGCGAAGCCGGCGCCAAGGTGACGGTCTCCATCGCCGGTGGCAAGACTCAGACGGCCACGGTGGGTGCCAACGGCGGCTGGAAGGTGGAGTTCAAGGAAGGCGATCTACCCATGCCCGGCCAGGGGAACAACACCAGCACGGCCTTCAACGTGGTGCTGCAGGACAAGGCCGGCAACGACAGCGCCGTTGCCACCCAGAACGTGACGCTGCAGGGCCCGCTGAGACCGCTGTCCACCCCCCTCATCAGCACGATTGCCGGCGATGACATCATCAACGCCGCCGAGGCCCAAGGTGCCGTGTCGGTATCCGGCATTGCCGACGCGGGCTCGATCGTCCATGTCAAGCTGGGTACTGTCGGGACGACCGCCCAGGCCGGCGGAGACGGCCGCTGGACCGCCCAGCTGACAAACCTGGCCAGCGTGCCCGACGGCAGCTACGACGTGACGGCAGTCGCCTCGCAGCCAGGGCGCGAAAACTCGGTCGCCGCCGCGCACAAGGTCACCCTCGACAAGACCGCCCCGGGTCAGCCCACCAACATCAAGACCAACGGTGGCGACACCACCATCAGCGCCGACGAGGCCAAGACCGGCAAGATCACCTTCACGGGCAATACGCCGACCGGCGCCCAGAATGCCGATACGGTGACCGTGACCTGGAACGGTGTGTCGAAACCGGGCACCGTCACCAACGGCAAATGGAGCGTGGACTTCGATTCGGTGCCCTCGGTACCGGCCGGCCAGGCCAGCACCAATTCCAATGTGACCGTGGTGGCCCACGACAAGGCGGGCAACAACAGCACCACCGCCACGCAGGCCATCACGGTGCAGAACAGCGCCTTGCCATCCTCGGCCCCGACGATTGACCCCGTCACTGCAGACAACGTCGTCAACAAGGCCGAGTCGGGTGCCGTGACCATCACGGGCACGGCGGCCCCCGGCGCCTCCATGCTGGTCAAGGTCGATACCTGGACAGCGCCACCGGGAATCGTGGCCGATGCTCAGGGCAAGTGGAGTGTCCAGAACGTCGATATGGGCAACTTTGCCGATAGCTTGACTCACACGGTAACCGCCGTTGCCACCGCTCCAGGAGGCACGGCTTCCAGCCCAGAGACCCGTACGTTCTCGGTCGACAAGACACCGCCCAGTTTGCATTTCTCCGGTTTCGCAAAGACTCAGACCATCGCACCTGCAGCTGCGAAGAACGACGTGACCTTCCGTGGCTCGTCGGGGGAAGCTGACACCACACTGTCGGCCACCTGGAACGGCAAGCCCGTCCCCATCAGCCACACGGTGGGCTCATTCTGGAAGGTCACTGTCCCTGCCGCCGACATTCCCCCCGCGCCCGCCAATGGCACGGCCAAAGCCGCGCTGGTCGTATCCGCCACCGACAAGGCCGGCAACACGGCCGAGACCACGCTGAACGTGACGATCCAGGGCGCACCGGCCGTCACGCGCCAGACCACCGTGAACGGCAAGGTCGCAAATGACGACGTGATCAATGCCGTGGAAGCCGATCGCGTGGAAGTGTCGGGCACGGCCGAGCCCAACTCCGACATCCGCGTGCAGGTGCCGGGCACGAAGGTTGCGACCACCGTCCGGTCCGGCGCCGATGGCCTCTGGAAAGCGGCCCTGAACTTCACAGGTCTGCAGGATGGCCAACATACCATCGAGGCCACCGCCTCCCAGCCTGGCAGCACCTCGACATCCGTGGGCACCCACACGGTCGCGCTGGCTCAGAAGCTTCCGGGCAAACCGGCCAACCTGCAGTTCGACGGCCACGCCAGCAAGGCCATCACAGCGGCGGAAGCCACCGATGGCGTCACCGTCACGGGCGATGTGGCACCGGGATCGAAGGTGCAGGTCCAGCTGGGTACAACCATTCGGCCGGCAGACATCGACGCTGCTGGGCACTTCTCGGCCACGCTGCCGGCCCCAGCCGTCACCCCGGGTGGCAAGCAGCCCTATTCGGTCACCGTGACGGTGGCCGATGCCGCCGGCAATACGCCGCAAAGCTGGGCCGAACAGATTGAGGTGCAGGGCTCCGCCCTGAAGCCGGCAACGCCGGTGCCCGCCTCCGTCACAACGGCAGCAGTCACGCACGCCACCCCGGACGCGGATGCCGACGCGGCAGGCGGTGCCGTAGCGCAACCTGCCACACCCACCGCGCCTGCAGCCAACGCGCCCGCAGCAGATGCGGCCGCCCAGCCTGCTACCCCATCGGCGGCGCAGCCGTCCGCCCTCGGCATCACCGCAGGGGATACCCTGGGCAAATCGCTGGCCACGGCCAAGGCGCTGCCCGGCGATCAGGGCGGTCGTCTGTCTCTGAACGAGCTGCTGGATCAGGGTGAGACGCTGTCGCTGCCGGGTGAGGCATCCAGCGCCGGGTCGAATGCCGCCACGTCGGCGGCCGGCAGCGCGGCAGGCACGGGGACGGCCCCCGCCGCAGCGGCCGCTACGGACGTGGCGACGGCCGTGGAGTCCAGCGCCACCGCACTGAGCAGCACGGCCACGGTGAACACGCTGCTGGGTACCCAGCAGCCGTGGGAAACGACGCACCCCGCGCTCTGAAGGCCCTGAAAAGCCCAGAAAAAAGCCCCCCGCCCGGTAGCAACAGGCGGGGGGCTTCTTGCGTTCAGCGTGTCGTGCGCTCTGGGTGTGTCGCTTGCTCTGGTGCAGACCAGCTTCTTTCGCTTGGAGCGCGTTCTCGTCCGAGTGCCGTTCCAGCCCCCTGATTCGGAGCCGCTTTCATGTGCGTGTCGGCACTCTCAGGTCAAGGGCGGCGCCCGCCGCCCCTGACCTTCCTGTCTCAACCTACCAGAATATCCACCCGACGGGCGCGCTGCAGCGTGGCCTTGTCGGCGCGGGCCTTGTTGGTGCGGGCGGAGGTCTTGCCGGCACCCACCACCGTAATGCGGGCCGAGGAAAAGCCCCCTTCGCTGATGGCACCCGCCACGGCGCGTGCACGGCGCTCGGACAGGGTCTTGTTGTAGGCAGCGGAGTAGCGCGGATCGGCGTAGCCGGTGACGCGCACCCAGGCCGTGCGGCCCAGGCAGGCGCCCAGCTGCTGCAGGCGGCGTGTCTCGGCCGGCGACAGGCTTGAGCTGCCCGACTTGAAGAAGATCGGCGCGGACAGTTGCTTCAGCGACCGCGGGCAGTTTCCGGCTGCGGCGGTGCGCAGGTTGCGGCTGTCGGCAGCGGCCTGGCGGGTATCGCGTGCGTTGCGGCTGTCGCGGCTGTTGCGGGCATCACGTGCCTTGGTGGCGGCATTGCGCGCATCGGCAGCCTTCTGCGCCTCGGCCTGGGCACGGGCGTCCCGTCCTGCCAGGCGGTTGGCATCGGCCAGACGCTGGGCACCCTGGGCTGCTGCACCGGCGGCGGCCAGACGGGATGCACCGGCAGCGCCTGCCTCATCCCGGGCCAGCACGCGGTAACCGTTGGGGACCTGGGCACGGATCAGCTCCAGCGTCTCGCGGCCCTGGACGGGCGTCTGGGCACCGCCAAACACTTCCACCACGTCACCACGCACGCGCAGTTCGCTGATGTTGCGTTCACGGACCAGGGCCACCAGGGCCGTCAGCTGCGGCTCCCAGCGGGCAGCCGCATGACCATCGATGTGGCGCAGGCGCAGGCTGCCTTCGACGGACTCGCCCCGGGCGCCCAGGCGGATGGCATTCATCCACTGGTTGCGGGTGTCGTCATCGGGCACCTCGCCCGCCAGGCGGATGCCGCCCGCCGGATCGTGCGTCAGCGAAAAGCTCGGCGGACCGGGCAGCTCGATCATCGCGTCGCCCGTGGCGGGCTGGTGCGGCTGATCATCGTCCTCGGGGGCCATCACCGATTCCCCAGCGGGAACGGCCGGGCCTGCCTGGCTGTCGGCCATGGCATCGGCCGGTGCCCCATTCGGGCCGGCAGTGCCTGCCGACGATGCGGCAGCCTTGCCCTGCGAGGCGTTACCCGTCGAGACATCGGCCGGGGCCACCCGGCGGTCATCCGACGGGGCAGCACCCTGAGCATTGGCCTGCCGGCCTGCGCCCTGCCCTTCCTGGCCCTGCGCCGACCCGGCTGCCTGGGCAGCCTGCCTGCCCAGAGGCAGCTCGATGGATTCCGTATGCGTGTTGCCGGAGGCGGAGGCAAGCTGCTGCTGCGCCTCGTGCTGGGCATCGCCCTCGCCCTCCTGCACGCCGAACAGCGTCAGCAGCAGGACGAACAGCAACAGGACGCCCACTTTCAGCGAGGTGAAGCGGCGCACGGACTCGGGCGGATGCAGTGGCGAAGGTGATGACATGGCGTTCCTGCGTCAGGGGCGAGTCGAGGGCGGACAGATCGGAGCGGTCAGGGCCTGTGGGCCTGTCCGTACGGGTGGCTTTCCGGCGAGGTTCCGGCGGGATCGGCCGCAGCCGAGTGTCCGGCGGTGCCGGCCGCATGCTCGGACAGCACGTGGGCATCGGAGACATCGTCACCTGAGCGCCAGCCCTGCTCGTGCTGCTCGGCGTCGACCACTTCGGCCACGACGTGCTCGACCGTCCGCTCGCGGCGCGGGTTGACGAAGACGGAAGCCAGTCCCTCGTCGGCTTCGGCCTCGTATTCATCACCGGCGTCCGATGCCCAGACCATGGCTTCCTGGTCCAGCGTGGACTCGGCGGTCTCGGCGCCCTCGTCGTCGGCAGCGTGCGCGTCCGTCTCGTACTCCGTGGATTCCACGGACGACGAAGCGTCGTCAGCAGCCTGCGCATCATGTGCGGTCTGTGCATCGCCGGCGGCTGCATCGTCATCCGACTGCGCCGCAGCTTCGGAAGCTTCCGTCGAAACGGTCTCGGCAGCCTCATCGGCCGATGAGTCCTGCGCGGTGGCGCCCATGGCCGCCACGGCTGCACCAGCCACCGCAGCGGCTCCAGCGGCAGCCGTTTCAGCCACTGGTGCTTCGGCGGCAGGCGCCTCAGCCGCCTGCTGGGCAGCTTCCTGCGTGTCAGTGGTCTGGGCGCCCGGCCGGCGGCGCATGGCAGCCAGCAGGCCTGCGGCCACGTTCTCGCGCTTCTCGCCCTTCAGCTCAGCCTGCAGCTCGTCCAGCGCCACCCAGTCCTCGGCCAGGAACAGGCCGGCCTGCTCGGCCCAGCTGAGCGGGTTGGCCAGCGCATAGCGCGGACCAGCAGCTTCCATCAGGCGGGTGAGTTCGCCCATGGAGGTCTCGGCCAGGCGCTCGAAGGTGCGGATGCCGGCCTGATTGAGCAGCTCGACGGTGCGGTCGTCGATACCCACCAGCGCCTGCAGGCGGTCGCGCCCTTCGGCGGTGCGATAGTGCTGCTTCAGCAGGTTCTTGACGGCCTCGTAGCCGGCCGCGTCATTGGCAATGCGGTTGGCGTGGTAATTGACGGAAGCCTCGCGGTCGGCCACGTCATGCTCGCGGGACAGGATGCGCCCTTCCCAGCTCTGCATGGCTTCCTCGCGGTTGCTGACCACTGCCACCCGGCGCGCCAGCTCGGCCTCGGTGCTTTCCAGCGTGTCCAGACGACGGTTGTAATTCACTTCCTTGGAACGCAGCTGCTCGCCACGTGCCGCGATTTCCTTTTCGCGCTCGTTCAGCGTCAGGCCCATGCGGTCCAGGTCGGCGCGGCGCTTCTCGATGGCCTGCTCCACGCGGGACAGATCGTCGGAGCGCTCTTCCACACGACGGGCCTGCTGCAGCAGCTCGGCATCACGGCTGGCCAGCGAGGCCTGCAGATCGGCCATTTCCTTCTCGCGCAGGCGCAGCGTGGCCTGGCGGTGCCCCAGCTCGGTCTGCTGGGCCAGCAGCACGCTTTCCTGCTGGGCCAGGGCCTCGGCCTCTTCTTGCGCCTTCTTGCGCCAGTACAGGAAGTCGATGGCGAATTCGATGGCCCAGCCGATCAGCAGACCAAGGACAAGCCAACCCAGTGCGTTCATGCGAAAGAGCCTCCGGACCCGTGCAATGCGTGTGGCACGGGCTTCAGGTGGAAACGAAACGGTCGAGGGGACGCCGGCATCAGGCCGCCAGCAACTGCTTCAGGTCACTGACCACGTTATCGACGGGATCAGTGTAGCGCACCAGCAGGCGCAGCTTGCCGGTCTTGTCGATGACATAGGACGCGGCCGTATGATCGAGCGTGTAGCTGGAACCGTCCTGATTGGGCACCTTCTGGAAGAAGACGCGAAACTCGCGCGCCACCTTCTTGGTGGCCGCCATGTCACCGCGCAGGGCGATGAAGGACGGGTCGAACGAATGCACGTAGGCCGGCAGCACCTCGGCCGTGTCCCGCTCGGGATCCAGCGTGACGAACACCACGTCCAGCCGCTTGCCGTCCGAGCCCAGCGCATCCTTGATTTCCTTGGCCTTCAGCAGCGTGGTGGGGCAGATGTCCGGGCATTGCGTGAAGCCGAAGAACAGCAGCACCACATGGTCCTTGAAGCTGGCCAGCGTCACGGGCTTGCCGGTGCTGACATCGGTCAACGACAGCTCGTTGCCGTAGTCGGCGCCGCCCAGATCGGTGGACTTGAACGTCATGCTCTTCTCTTTCGAGCAGCCAGCCAGCCCCCCCAGCAGGGCGCTGCCCCCCAGCCACAGGGCTGCGGCCGGTACGGACGACAGCACACGCCGCCGCGACAGGTGCGGCGTGCCAAGGGCTTGATCGACGGATAGGGGAAGACGACCGGGGGAAGACTCAGGTGTTTTCATGACCATGGAGGGTGACCAGGCGGCTTGCGAAGGAAAGGGATGCCCGGGCACGGACACGCGTCCATGCCGGCACGATGCAGCCCCTGTCGACTCACGGTACAGGGGCCGGATGCGAACCGTCAGCCACCTCGACGCTGCAAGCGACAAATATTAACGCAGGAAGGCCGTCACCACGGAAATTGTGAAGACCGCGTTGCAGGCAGCGCGCCTGCCAGCGGGGCGCGACGCCTCCTCAGCCTGGATGGGCGCCGTGGCTTCGTGCGATACGCGCCGTGGCGCCGTGCAGCGTGGCCCGAGCCCAGCAGTCCAGCCGCCGAAGGGCCAGGCCGTGTTCACCCCGGCATCTGCCCCCGGCGAAGGATGTTGATGGGCGCCAGCCCGTCGGCGCGCGCCTTCTGCGCCGGCACCCAGGCATGACCGAACACCAGCTCCACCGTGAGCGCGGGTACGCCTGCCTCCGGCGCCGCCGGAAAGCCCATCCCGGCCAGATCCGCCTGCAGCGACGCGGCGGATTCATAGGCCAGCTGGATGTGTTCGGTATCCATCACCGGCGCATCGAAGCCGGTCTCCACCATGGCATCGCCCCAGTCGTGCATGTCCTGCAGCGACGGCCACTGCCCTTGTGTCTGCTGCTGCTCCAGGTTCTGCGCCGACGAATCCGGCACCAGCGCACGCAGCTCGCGGCAGGTATCCACCCCCAGGGCCGAGAACACCAGAAGCCCGTGCGGCTTCAGCACCCGATAGCACTCCTTCAGCACCGCCAGCGGATCGTCGAACCAGTGAAACACCAGGTTCGACCAGACCACCTGCACACTGTTGGCCGGCAGCGGCAGCCGATGCGCATCGGCCGCGATCCAGTGCGGCGGACGGGTCTGGGGTTTCTCACGCACGCGGATGCGCGCCAGCAGCCCCTGCAGGCCGCGCCGCGCCCGCATGTCCAGCCGGTGCTGCTCGATGAGCGGCTGCTCGGCCATGTCCAGCGCTAGCACCTGCGCCTCCGGAAAACGCCGGGCCAGCACCGGCAGCGAGCGGCCCAGACCACAACCCAGGTCCAGCACCGTCTCCACCCCGTCCAGACGCATCGGCTCCAGCCGCTCGTCCAGCCGACGCTCCACCTCGGCCAGCAGAAAATCTGCCCGCTGGGCGCCCGAACGCTTTTCATTGAACGACCGGCGCAAGGCGACACGGTCCAGACCGACTGGCTTAAGCATGTCGGCGAGTATAGAAGAGGATGCGCGGCGGATGGGGGGCGTTTGGATAAGGATCTCGTGAGGGGCTGCGTGTACGGGGCTGACCGGGATCCGGGTGAGCCTGTGTTCGACTCATGGTCGGCGGGTGACTGCTCCGAGGCTGGCCTGAGTGCTCAACGAGTCTGTCCCCGCTCGATGGAAGCATATGCCCCGATTTCATTCCCACCTTGCCTCCTCAATGGACATGCCAGCCTCTCCTCATGCCATGATCTGGCAGCACGGCCGTCGCTGGCTGGATCATCTGACCGCCCGGCTGCTGCCGCGCGCCTGCCTGCTGTGCGAAGCGCCCTGCCTGAACCAGCCGTTGTGCGAGCACTGCCGGGAGGCGCTGCCGGGTCGGGGGCGACTGCGGTGCCTGCGCTGTGCGCTGCCCCTTTCTGAACAGCCCATTCCAGCGGATTCAACCAGCCCTGCCCCGCCGTGCCCCCAGTGCCAGCAACACCCGCTGGCACTGACCGCCTCCTTTGCGCTGGCCGATTACCTGCCGCCGCTGGACCGGGCTCTGGTCGCCCTGAAATTCGGCCAGCAACTGCAACTGGCTCGCCCCCTGGGCGAGCTGCTGATGGAGCACCTGCTGACCGACCCGGCCCAGCCGCTGCAACAGGTGGACGCGCTGGTGCCGATTCCGCTTTCCGGCCCGCGCCTGGCCGAACGCGGCTTCAACCAGAGCCTACAACTGGCCCGTGGCATGCGCGCCCACGCCCCCGGCGCCTGCCCGCCCATCCGCACCGACTGGCTGCTGCGGGTGCGGGACACCGCCCGCCAGTCCAGCCTGCCGCGCGCCCAACGTCGGAAGAACCTGCGCGGCGCCTTCAGCGTGCCAAACCCCGACCGCGTGGCCAGCCAGAACCTGGCCCTGGTGGATGACGTGATGACCAGCGGCAACACACTGAACGAAGCCGCCCAGACCCTGCTGGCTGCCGGCGCGGCCTCGGTCATGGCGCTGGTGGTGGCGCGCACGCCGTAGGTGGTCGGCCGTAGGTGGTACGTGGCGGGTGGCAGGTGTCAGGCCGACGCATGCTGCCCCATGAGGGACGACGCACACTGTGGCGCCGAAACAGACTAGCCCATGACGGGCGAGGCACGCCGAATCCGACCTATCATCCCGCATGAGGGGGCGGTGACGCGCTTGAAAGGCTGAACCGACCGAACCCCTGGGCGAAGAAATCCGAAACAGTCTCATTATTCAGAATCATGAATTCTGATGACTTCGGATACGGCGTCCCGCGGCCCGTTTCGGCGCCAATCTCCACCAAACGCAGTGCCATCACGGCACCAAAGGCACCCCAGCCCCAGAACCGCCCCCATCACCATCCATCCTTCAGACCCAGCCACCGTGTTCCACGTCGTCCTTGTCCAGCCCGAAATCCCGCCCAACACCGGCAACGTCATCCGCCTGTGCGCCAACACCGGCTGCGCCCTGCACCTCATCGAACCGCTGGGCTTTCCCATCGACCACGCCAAGATGCGCCGCGCGGGGCTGGATTATCATGAATTCACGGCCATGACCGTGCACAAGAACTGGGCAGCCTTTCTGGACGGCATGCAGGCTTCCATGGCCGCAGCATCCGGCTCGAACCCGCAGGCCACGCCCAGCCAGCCCCTCCACAGCAACGCACGACCCATCCCCTTCTCCGGCCGCCTTTACGGTCTGAGCACCAGCGGCCACAAGAGCCCCTACGACCATCGCTTCCTGCCCGGCGACTGCCTGGTCTTTGGCCGCGAGACCTCCGGCCTGCCCGACGACGTGCAGGACAGCCTGGGCACCGACCACCTGCTGCGCCTGCCCATGCGCCCCCACAACCGCAGCCTGAACCTGTCCAACGCGGTGGCCGTGACCGTCTTCGAGGCGTGGCGGCAGCAGGGGTTTGAGGGGGCGGCGCCATGACGTACGGAGCCGTATCAATAATAAGACTAGCTGCCTAGTATCAAGCTGGAAGCAATGCGGCCACCCCCTGCCGCGTCATGTCTCCCCGTCCGGCCAACAACCCTTCAATAGAAATGTCTTCGTCGATGGACTCCCAGTGCAACCCGTGACGCCCTATCTCCACACTTTCGCGCTGCGCTGGCGTCGCATTCAACAAGCGGGGAAACCAAGCCAGTGGTACACCTAGCGTCCGTCCATCCGAAAGGTCGACCCACATCGTGACGTCATCAAACCGCACCGTCCTGGCCGAAGTGTTCATGCCATGCCCTCCTGATTTCATCTCGGTGTTCTTCAACGACTCGAATGATCTCCAGCTGCTCCGATCTGCCGAAGCCATCGCTAGAGGCTATACGAACATCGGGAAACAGCCAGATCTTTGCATCACCACCGTTACCCCGAGCGTGGATATGGAGCGGCTCCCGAGGACTGCCTTCGTTCGAGTAGAAGAAGAACCGAATCCCCTTGTACCTGAAGACCGTAGGCATCGCCCCCTACTCCGCCCGAGGCTCCCGCGCCAGCAGCGCCGCGACGGCCTCGCGGGGCGAGAGGCGGCCTTCGATGACGGCCAGCACGGCGCGGCTGATGGGCAGGTCCACGCCCAGCGCCTGGGCGCGAGCCACGACGGCGGGGCAGCAGGCCACGCCTTCGGCGACGTGGCCCAGGGTGGCCAGGATATCGGCCAGTGATTGGCCCTGGGCCAGCAGGAGGCCCACACGCCGGTTACGGGACAGGTCACCCGTGCAGGTGAGCACGAGGTCGCCCACGCCGGCCAGGCCCAGGAAGGTTTCGGCCTGCGCGCCCTGCGCCATGCCGAAGCGGGTGATTTCGGCCAGGCCGCGGGTCAGCAGCGCGGAACGGGCGTTCAGGCCCAGTCCCAGGCCGTCGCAGGTGCCGGTGGCCACGGCCATGATGTTCTTCAGGGCGCCACCGATCTCCACGCCCACCAGGTCGGCGCTGCGGTAGGCGCGCATGGCGCCGTGGTGGAAGGCCTGCACCATGCGGTGCGACAGGGCTTCATCCGTCGAGGCGGCGGTGAGCGCCACGGGCAGGCCGGCGGCCACTTCCTGGGCGAAGCTGGGGCCACTCAGGCAGCCCACGGCACGGCCCGGCAGGGCGTCGCCCAGCACCTGGTGCG
>ERZ773049.1472-NODE-1472-length-13533-cov-4.652916_pt1 | contig 13533 bp, 12 predicted proteins | sample MGYA00580633_ERZ773049 | MGnify/ENA primary metagenome ERZ773049 (study PRJEB29015, sample SAMEA2737991) | human oral metagenome | biome: human oral; feature: human-associated habitat; material: dental | place: China | collected 2066 ... | reverse complement strand
GACGGGCTCACGGCGACGCTGGAGCAGATGGCGGCGGAGAATCGCGGCGACCTGCGCGGCATCCTCGTGAACATGAACACCATGACAGCGAACCTTGCGCAGAGCACGGCGAGCGTCGAGCGCATCATGGCGAACCTTGAGAGCGTCGGAGCAGACCCCGCGACGGCGGAGAACCTGCGCCAGACGCTCGCGAACATTACCGATGCCTCGGGGCGCATCGCACGCATCGCCGCGGGCATCGAGGCGGTGGCAGGCGACCCGCAGACGCAGGAGGATGCACGAACCCTCATTCATAACGCACGCACGATGACGGACAAGGCGGGTGGGCTGATGGGACGGCTTAGCAGCATCAAGGTCACACCGAAGGTGGACATTATGTATAGCGGCAAGGCTGACGACTGGCGGACGAATTTCAACCTCGATGTCGGTGAGCAGCAGGGCATGTACGCCTCCTTCAGTGTGGACGACATCGGCGGCGGGGACAAGGTGAGCGCCCAGCTCGGAAAGCGTGGCAGCGCGTTCGGTGCGCGTGCGGGCGTGATCGGCGGCGCCGCAGGTGTCGGTGTCGACGCCTACGCGGGGGATAAATTCAAATTCTCCGCCGATGCCTATAACCCGAACGACCTCACCGTCCGCCTGCGCAGTCAGTATCAGCTCAGCGGCGGCACCTACCTCTTCGGCGAGTGGAATGCGGTGAACGACCACCAACGCCGCGCCTTCTATACGGGCATCCGACAGGAATTTTGAACGTACAGATTGACGTGTGATAAAACATGTATATAATGTAATTATAATCACACGACTAGACTTCGCATGCACGGAGGATGGGGAAATGATCGATCTGTATTTGTCTGATGGTACGGCGCATGGTCGGCGCCTGTTGACTTTATAAAATAAAACAAATGCTCTATAGCAGAAAGGGAGACTGCTGTAGAGCATTTTTTATCGAGAAATCGATGGGTCGCTATGCTTTTTTATGGATTCTTTTCTTTTATAAAAATGGTTACAATTTAACTTGACATAAGGAAGAAAACAATATATCTTGTTAGGACAATGGAACTAGGGGGAGGCCCAAGGAAGGGAGGGTAGAGGTTCATGCGAGGAAATGTAAAAGGGGACGACATATAGCGCGCTATGTGTCGATTTTTTTGTTGTCCGGAGGATATGCGCTTCCCTCGCTTCTGCCGGTGTATGCGGCGGATGTGACGGTGCCCGAAGTTGTCGTTGATGCGTCTCATCCTGCGGTGACAATGAGTGAGCCGGGACCGATCAATAAGAAAACAACGCCTACCCCGCCGCATCGGGAGCCAAATCGAAACGCCGTGGTCGGCAATGCTGCCGACCTCCCTCTTGCAGGCGATGTGCGTAACGTCGTCGGGAATAAGCTGACGATACGGGCGACCTCTGCGGCGACGATGGCGGGCATTCTGAACCTCTATGCGGGCAGAACGTATGGCACGGGAAATGCGAACAACAACACACTGACGATCGTCGGAATACATTCGTTTCCTGCGCTGATTCCGAATGCGACAAGTTCGACCTTGCCTGGCTATGCGACGTTGCTTTACGGCGGCTATTCGGAACATGGTAATGCCGATGGCAATTCCATCATCATCAAGGACGTGGTTGACCCCAACGCTTTCTCGCCGAATCCCTGGGCGTATAATAAAGTAGTAGTGGGGGGATGCAATTCCCTATAGTGGAACGATCTACACCGGTTATGCGCCGAATGGGACGACGCAGAACAACCGTGTCGAGCTCCACAATGCGGCGGCGCTCGGCGATGTGGAGATATACGGCGGCAGCTATTCCGTTCCTATTGACAGTCTAAGCTATGATAATCGTCTGGAGAAAAATGTCTTGCAGGTAACATCGGCGAACAACCGTGTTAAGGGGATCTACGACTTTAAGACGATGGAGTTCGTCCTCGACAACAGCCTGAATGCAGCGGACAGCCATTGGTCGAACCCCCACCTGGCTGCCGACTATATGCTCTATTTGCGCGACAACACAAAACAGAAGTTTGATTGGGATCAGATTGTCGTCAAGAACTATCAGTCGTGGTTCGACACGCAGATTGTGCATGGCTACAAGACGCCCTACCCCAACCTCTGTGTTAATGCGGCGATGACAGCCTATAACTATGCACCGACGCTTCTCTATAACAACGACGATTATGAGTATGGCAAGACAGCAACCACTGATCCGAATGGTGCGGGCATCGAAAACCCCACGGGAATCTGTACAGCCAGGAACATCCGCCTGCTGGGACTCCACTATAAAAATGCAACGGAGACGCTGACGGCGCAAACGCCGTAGCTTCACGAGTCATCCCCGAAGGGCTCGTATGCGGGCGTCTCCATCTACGGCAATACGACGGAGAACAATGTGCTCACGATCACAGCGGGCACACATACGGCGGCGCGCGCCGGCTATACGATTGCAAAAAACGGCAGCACGAAGAACAATACGCTCACGATCACGGATGGCACGGTTGGCGCGGCCTACGGCGGCTGGATGGAGGGGAAGAACCTCATCGCGAGCACGGCGGTGGACGAGACGCATCCGGTCGCGGTGAATACGGGCGCGAACGCTGAGGCGGAGGGCAATAAGCTCAACCTCTCGGGCGGTACAATCGGTGCAAACGGAAAGATCGCGGGCGGCTATATCGCAAAGTACACGCTGCATCAGTCACATCTCGTGTCGGCGGGCGATGCGAAGACGAACAAAGTCAATATCTCGGGCGGTACGATCGGCGACAATACGGCAATCTACGGCGGCTATACCGAGGGCTCAAGCAATGCGACGGATAACGAGGTTACGATCTCGGACGGTACGTTCGGCGATGGCGCCAAAATCTATGGCGGCGGTACGGCGGGACGCGGTCGTCAGCTCACGGCAAATCCGGACATTGCGAACGATACCGTAGCGGCGAGCAAGGCGACGGACAACACGCTGAACGCACTTGGCAAGGACATCACCGTGCGCGGCGTGGAGAACTTCGGCAAGACGAATTTCGACCTCGCGCATAAGACGGTCGGCGACACCCTGCTCAAGATCACGGGCGGCGCGACGAATAAGATGGACTGGGCGGGTGTCGAGGTCGTGCAGACCGCGTACAGCTTTACGCCGAAGTCCTACGACAAACATCTCTTCATCCTCATGGACAATGAGGACAGCATCAATTTTATGAAGGGAACGACGGACACCTATGCGACCATCGGCGTCAAGGAGCGCACGATCGGCGACTATGAGTTCGTCATTGACACGGATAATCATACAGGGCACGCAAATCGCTACGTCTACCCCGATGGCTTCCGTTTCCACGACAACGCGGACGCCTCCTACACGGCGGCAGACGGCACGCACAATGCCGCATGGTCGGGGCGCACGGCGGCACCTCGTCAGCCACAACCCGCTCACCGTTACGGGTGGGTCTATTACGAATGCCTACGGTGCGTACGTCGCGAACCACAAGCGCGACGCCTCGGGCCACCCGCTCACGACGGGTGATGCCGATACCAATACGCTCGTCATCGCGCGCGAGACGCCCGACTCGCTAAACCCCGCAGCGCCGATCGCTCCTGCCCCCACGATTACGGGAAACGTCTACGGCGCGCGCATCTTTACGAAGGCGGGCAGTGCGGCAAAGAGCAGTGTCCTCATGTCGGCGGGCACGGTCGGCGGCAACCTCTACGGCGGCGCGGTGATGGAGAACGACGCTTCCGGCGCAGCGTTGGGCGCGGTGACAGAGAGCACCATCCACCTCAGCGACGCGGCGCAGGTCACCGGCAATGTCTACGGTGGCTATACCATCGGTGCAGGCGCGTGGCGGATTCGGTGATCCAGCTGCAGGACGAGGCCTCTGTCGGCGGCAGCCTCTACGGTGGCTATGCGGCAGACACGGGCGCGGCCTCGGGCGCGCAGGTCACGCTGCAGGACAAAGCGACCGTCGGTGGCAACCTCTACGGCGGGTACACGGCAGGCGCAGGCGCGGCCTCGGGCGCGACGATTACGCTAAAGGGCGCGGCCTCGGTTGCGGGCGATCTCTACGGCGGATTTTCCGCTGGCACGGGGGCTACGACGGGCAATGTCGTAAACCTCGGCGACGGCACGAAGGAAGGCCGCATCTCGTTTGACGAGACGAACAAGCGCCCGCGTGTGACGAGTGTCACGGGGACGATCTACGGCGGCAGCGATGCGTCGAATACGACAGGCAATATCCTAAACGTCAACGGCAATGCCGCAGTCGGCAATATCAAGAATTTCGCTGCGGTGAAGTTCCATTACAACCAAGATACGACGAGCGCGGCAGCTCCCATGCTGAAAATCACGGACGGCGTGGCGACGACCTTTGACTGGAGTACGTTCGACTATACGGGCGGCATCCCGATGAGCGGGAAGCTCACGATCATGGCCAATGCGGCGGGCATTAACGTGGCAAATTACACAGGCGCGCGCGATCTCGTCGGCGCAAGTGCGAACAGCGAGATCACCATCGACACGGAAAACCATACGGCATCGTCCAAGAAGATCGTCATCGACGGTCTTACCTTCCGCTATGCCAAGGTGAAGCCGGAGGCGAATACGATCGGCACGGACGAAGAGGACGTATGGGGAGGCCGCTCCGTCCTCAGCAACACGACGACGCATAATGTACTGACAATCGATAAGGGCACGGAGCATCGTGACGCCTATGGCGGCTGGACGGCGGGCAAGGGCACGATGCGCACGGCGAAAAAGGACAGTACGGAAAACACCGTGAACCTCGTCGATGGCAAGGTGCGCAATCTCTACGGCGGTTTCACAGCGAGTGCAGATGCGAGCGCGGCGGGGAGTGCGACGAAGAACACGGTCAACCTATCGGGCGGCGAGGCAACTGGCACGGTCTACGGTGGGTTTATTTCTCATACCGGCGCGGGGGATGCCACGGGCAATGCGGTCGCCATCACGGGCGTCAATACTTACAACCCCATTCGTGCGAAGAATCGCGAGAGTGGCGATCTTGAGTATACGATCGACACGGATAACCAAACGGTGACGGCGGCGAAAGAGGTCTATGTGGACGGCTTCCGCTTCCGCCACAACAAGGGCACGGACAGAAAGGGCGCAAAGCACCTCGCTTTGGACGGCACGGTCGCGGCAGCCTACGGCGCGAACGTCACGGTAAAAGACGGTGCGGCGCAGGACAATGCAGCAGAGATCTCAGGTGGCACGGTGACGGGCAACGCCTACGGTGGTGCGCTCACGGCTGTCGCTGCGACGAAGAATGCCGAGGGAGGCAGTGCGCACATCACGGGCGGCTCGGTTGGAGGAAATGTTTACGGCGGAGCCATTACGGATGCGGCTGCGAGTGGGAACGTGACGGGAAGCTCCGTCCATGTCGCGGGCGGCACGGTCGGCGGCGATGTCTATGCAGCCTACACGACAGGCACGGGCGCGACCACAGGCAACAAGGTCTATCTCGGCGATGGGCAGAGTGCCATCGCAGCGGGCACGCGCGTCACGGGCACAATCTACGGCGGCAGCGGCACGGATGTAACCGACAACGAACTGCAGGTGCAGGGCGCGGGCGTCACAGCGGGTAGTATCGCACATTTTTCCAAGGTGCATTTCGCGCTCAACGACTACGTGCCGGACGGCGCAAACATTCTCTCGCTCACGCAAAACACAGCCCTTCCCTTCGCCACGGTCACGGAGCCGACCTATGCGGAGCTGTCGGGCTGGCTTGGGGACGCGATGGAAAAGAGCGCCCACCTCTTTAAGATGCAGGGCAGTGCGCTTACCCTCAATGGCTATACGCCGGGGAACCGTCTGCGACGCTTGGGTGACATTGAGTACGTATCCGGAACGGACAACGATGCGGGGACAACAACGGGCTCGCTCGATCTTTCCGTCTACCGTTGGCGCCACGACACGACGGACATCACGGGGACGATGCCCTATATCTTTGGCGGAAAAGCCGTGCGCGGTGCGGCGGGTGAGACGCTGCGCAACCGCCTGAGGCTCAAAGCGGGGGCATACGTCTACACGGCCATCGGCGGCGACACACAGACACCGAGCGGCATGGCGCAGGAAAATACCATCACGATTGAGGCAGGCGCACAGATTACGCAGTCCGCCATCGGCGGGAAGACGCGCGGCGGGCTTGCAGAGAAAAATACCGTTATCGTTACGGGCGGGCAGGTCCAGGGCAATGTTTACGGTGCGGATTCTGCGGGCGCGGCAACGGGGAACGGTGTGTTCGTCACGGGCGGCACGGTCGGGGCCAATCTCTTTGGCGCAAGCTCGACGGGGGCGTCCGCTGTGGAGAATGCCGTTGTCATCCGCGCGGATGTCGCGGGAAGTGTCACGGGCGGCGCTGCTCTCCACAGTGCTTCGGCGAACCGCGTCGAAATCACAGACGCCGTCATTGCGGGCGATGTCACAGGCAGTTCCGGTGTGCAGACGGACGATAATCAGATCCTCCTCTCCGGCGCGACGGTCACGGGTGACGTTGTCGGCGGTACGAGCGCAGGCGGCACGGGTAACACGCTCGCCATCTACCCTGGACAGTCGGCCATCCACGATTTTTCCGGTGTGCAGAAACTGCGCTTCTACCTGCCGAATGACGCACGGGCAAGCTATACGCCCATGCTACAGCTCGGCGTTGCTGCGAAGGATATCCGCAATCTCAATATCGGTGTCGGCTTCTCGGGAAGCGCGCCCGTGTTGCACGGAAACGATGTAATCAGCCTCATGAAGACACTGCCGGGGGGAACTCTGCTGACTGATGCGGATATCGCGAATCAGATTGAGGGCACGCAGGGCGTTACGATGCGCTATCAGTTCGCACTTCAAAAGCGCGGCACCGATGAGCTCGTCCTCACCCTCATCGGCGCTGCGATGAACGACCAGACTAAGTCCCTCGTCGAGCCGCGTTGCGGTGCGACGGACTTCATCAATCGTGGGGCCGACCTTCTGGCGGCGTCGGGGATTTCCTCGGCGGCGAAGGAGGGCGGTCGGGCAGAGGACGACGAAAAGCGCGGCTATCAGCTATGGGCGACGATGAGCCAGGGGACGATGCGCGCCGAGACGGGCTCCTATGTCACGACGAACGGCTACAACCTTAGCGTCGGCTGGGCAAAGGAGGGGAGGCTCAGGGCGGCTAAGACACTCTTTACCCCATTTGTGGAGTACGGCAGGGGCACGTATCACACATATCTCGACGACGGCACACATGGCAACGGCAAGATCAGTTGCCTTGGTGCAGGCCTCATGGGCGCATCGAACGCCCGGACGGATGCTGGGCGGAGGCGGCGCTGCACGGCGGAAGAGTACAAAGCAGCTATAGCGGTGATGTCTCTGTCGGGACGGTCTCGACCTACGACAGCGAAAATGCCTACTATGCGGCGCATATCGGCATCGGAAAGACGCGGCTGCTCCGCACGGGTGATACACTGAACACCTACCTGCGATACTTCTATTCACGGCAGGATGGCGTCAGTGCATAGCTCAATACAGGCGAAATATATAATTTTGATGCGGTTGCGTCGCATCGAATGAGAGTCGGATTCACCTTCTTGCACTGCGAGGATACGGGCAAGGAGATCTATGCGGGTCTTGCGTACGAGTACGAATTTGACGGCGAGGGTGCAGCATCCTATCAGGGGCTTGCCACGGACAGCCCTGCCCTGCGCGGCGGCAGCACGATGGTCGAGCTGGGCTATCGCTTTATCCCGCCGGACAGCCGTCTATCTTGGCACATCCACATGGCGGGCCGGCAGGGAACGCGGCGCGGCATGACGGGGAACATCCAGGTCAGCTGGGCACTTTGATCCAGTGCCATATGGGACTGAATCAAAGTGCGGCAGTCCCTCTTTTGTCTCCTTGTCAAGGACGCTCGAAAATGATAGAATAAATAGGATGCAATTCTGCATCAACAAAGGGGAGTGTATGCATCTGAAAATCCGCATTCTTGACAAGTATATATTTCGTGAGGTCTTTCTGTCCTTTCTCTTTGCCATCTGTGCGTTCTCAGCAGTTTTCATCGGCTCGGGCACGCTTTTTCGCATTGCACAGTACATCACGGACTATGGGGCATCCCTGCCGTCCGTCATAAAGATATTCGTGTTTAGTCTGCCCGGGGTCGTCATGTGGACGTTCCCAATGTCGATGCTCCTCGCAAGTCTTCTGACGTTTGGCCGGCTCTCCTCGTCGAGCGAGATCACGGCAATGAAGTCCTGCGGCATCGGCTTCGGCCGTATTGCTGCGCCCGCGATTTTGCTTGGCTTTCTCGTGAGCGTCGGCGCGATCCTCTTCAACGAGCACGTCGTTCCACGCGCGAATACGGCGTACCGCAACGTGATCTACTACGAGATCGAGGGCAACTCGGGCATGAAGTCGCAGGAGCACGTCATCATCAAGGAGATCGAGGGCGGGCAGATCAAGCGTCTCGTCTACGCGCGCTCCTACAATGCCGAACAGCAGCAGCTGACGGGGGTCAGCCTGCAGATCTTCGGCGCGGACGGCAAGGTCTCGCACGTCGAGAACGCCGAGTACGCTGAGTGGACGGGCAGCGAGTGGATCATGCACAAGGGGGATGTCTACGACATCGCAGATGAACATCTCGAGCGGCGGATGCGTTTTGAGACACAGGTGCTCCCCGTGGAGAAGGATCCACGCCAGATCATCCGTGAGCAGAAATCCCCCGAGGAAATGACGATGCGCGAGCTGCGCCATCAGATCGCGCTCATGCAGACGCAGTATGTCAACACGAGCAAGCTCGAGGCGGAGCTCTATCAGCGCGTCTCCGTCCCCATGGCGAGCCTGATCTTTACGCTGATCGGCGTGCCGCTCGGGCTCCAGCCGACGCGCAACTCGTCCTCGGCAGGATTTGCGATGAGCGTCATCATCATCTTTATCTACTACGCGCTGATGACCATGGGAAATGCCTTTGCACGCGGCGAGGTGCTTCCGCCGATGCTTGCCGTATGGATTCCAAACATCGTCGGCATCATCGCGGGCATCATCCTCCTGCGGCGCGCATCGCGCTGAGGTTCGCCGCTGCTCTTGCGTGACGTATGAAGGAGGTGACGTCATGTACGGTGTTACGCTGATTCTCGTGCTCGCTGTCGTCGGCGGCGTCATCGCTGTCATCGGCGACCGGCTCGGCACGCGCATCGGAAAGAAAAAACTTACGCTCTTTGGGCTGCGCCCGCGCCATACGGCGGTGGTCGTCACGATCTTTACGGGCGTCTGCATCACGACGGTGACCTTCGGCATCCTCGCGGCGGCATCAGAGAATGTGCGGACAGCGCTCTTTGGCATGGATCGGCTGAACGCCATGATCGCGGACACGCGTGCGGCACTCGATGCGACGGCATCGGCACTCACCTCGGCGGAGGATGCAAAGCAGCAGGCGGATGCGGAACTCGTGAAGTCCGAGGAGGAGATCGCCGGATTGCGCAGTGAACAGGACGATCTGCGCGCAGAGTCGGATCGCCTCTCGGCGGGCAACCGTGCGCTCATGATGGAAAAGGAAGGGCTGATCTCGCTCAACGGGCGGCTCTCGGGCGAGAACGCCAAGCTCCTGACGGACATCGACGAGCTCGGCGTGCGTGCCAATGTCCTGCGCGAGAACATCGTGAACCTGCGCGAGGGCAACATCGTCTATCAGGCGGGGGAGATTATCGCGAGCGGAACGATTCCCGCGGGGCTGACGCGTGACGAGGTGGAGCGCGGGCTGGAGGGCATCGCGCAGCTCGGCACGCGCAACGCCTCGACCCGCCTCGGCGAGAACCACACGGATCAGGATATATGGATCTACGGTCCGGAGTATGAGTCGGCAGTTCAGACCATCATGCACAGTCCCGTGGACATGGTCGTGCGCATCGTCGCGGCGGGCAATCTCGTGCGCGGCGACGAGATCCGCGCGACCATCCAGCTGTACCCGAACCGCATCATCTATCGCGGCGGTGAGCTGATCGCCGCGCGTGTCTACGCACCGGAGGGACAGGGACCAGCCGCGGAGCAGGCGGTCGTCTCCTTCCTGCGCGATGTGAACGAGGCGGCGTCGGCAAAGGGGATTCTCCCCGATCCGATCCGCGGGACGGTCGGCGTGATCGAGGGGGCGGAGTTCTATGGCCTCGTGCAGGAGCTGATGGCGCATACGGGGAACGTCGTTCTCTCCGCCTACGCGGCGGCTGATACGGATGCGATGGGGCCCCTGCGCCTGCGCTTCAAGATCGAAAGTGAGAGCGGCAGTTGAGCGGCGCAGTTCTCGCCGTTGATCCCGGGCGAGAGAAATGTGGCGTCGCTGTCCTCTCGGCAGACGGCACAGTGCTCCTGCAGGAGGTCGTGCCGACGACGCAGCTCACAGCGACGGCGGCGCGTCTCATCCATACGTACGCACCGACGGTGATCATGGGCAACGGGACGACGAGTGCAGCGGCAAGGGCTCGCATTGAGGAACTCGGCACGGAGGTCACTCTCGTCGATGAGTATCGTACGACGGACGCGGCAAAGGCGGCCTACTGGACGGCGCACCCGCCGCGCGGCTGGCGGCGGCTCATGCCGCGCGGGATGCTTGTGCCGCCCGTGCCGGTGGACGATTTCGTCGCCGTGATACTTGCACAGCAATATTTGACAGAAGTGTCACAATAAAGTAAGATGAAACTATATACATCTTTAAGGAGAGCAATCATTCATGCCCGATAATGTCTTAGCCTTTCTGGTCGCGCTCGGCGTGGCACTCCTGTTGACCCCCGCTGTGATCGCCTTTGCGCGCCGCACGGGGGCACTCGACAAGCCCGACGCGCGCAAGGTGCACGTGCGCCCCATCCCGCGCATCGGCGGCATCGGCATCTATGCGGCGTTCATGGTGTCGATTCTCGTCCAGCTCACCTTCGTTGACCTCGCGCCCGAGTACATGACGAGTCTCATCGGACTCATGGTCGGCGGCACGATCATCGTCGCCATCGGCATCATCGACGACTACTGCGACCTGCCGGCAAAGGTGAAGCTGCTCGGGCAGATCATTGCGGCGGCCGTGGTCGTTATCGGATTCGATGTGCGCATCGACGTCATCACCGACCCGCTCGGCGACTATATCTACCTTGAGTTCCTTGCGATCCCGGCAACGATTTTCTGGATCGTCGGGCTGACGAATACGGTCAATCTCATCGACGGGCTGGACGGGTTGGCGGCGGGGGTCTCCTCCATCGCCGCACTGACGATCTTCCTCGTTGCCATGGAGGAGGGCATACCGCCCGTCGCCATGGTCACCATTGCGCTCGCGGGGGCTGCGATAGGCTTCCTCTACTACAACTTCAACCCTGCGCGCATCTTTATGGGCGACACGGGGAGTATGTTCCTCGGCTTCATGCTCGCGGGCATCTCCGTCGTCGGTGCGGTCAAGAGCGCGGCGACCATCGCCCTCATCGTGCCGATTCTCGCGCTCGGCCTGCCGATCCTCGACACGACGTTTGCCATCGTCCGGCGCGCGCGCAACCACCGCCCGATCTTCAAGCCCGACAAGGGACATCTGCACCACCGCCTTCTCGCACACGGGTTCAGTCAGAAACAGGCGGTGCTGCTCATGTATGTCGTCAGCGCGCTGTTCGGCCTGTGTGCACTCGCTCTGACGGCGGTCAGCATCCAAGCGGCGGCACTCATCATACTGCTCGTCGCAGCGGCGGTATTCGTCGGCGCGCGCAAGCTGGGCATCCTCGGCATGGATGCGCCGCAGAAATAGCGTGTAAGAGAAAAGAGAGCTATGTGTCCCCCAGTGAACCTTAGTGAAGCATGTGAGTAAAGTGCGCGGTACGCCCCGACGGACTTCTTTCGTTCAAGCGAAGCGCGTTTAAGAAGTTCGTCGGTATTTCAGCGTACACGCGCACGATCACATGCGGAACGAGGCGTTCACGGGGGCACATACGACAGTTTTATATACATGCTGCTATTCGCAGAGAGGAGCAGAGGAGAATGACCGGCAAAATCAAAGTCATGTCGATCTTTGGGACGCGCCCGGAGGCGATCAAGATGGCGCCCGTCGTCATGGAGCTGGCGCGCCATCCAGAGGAGATTGAGACACAGACGCTCGTGACGGCACAGCATCGGGAGATGCTCGATCAGGTGCTCCATCTCTTTCACATCGTCCCCGACTACGATCTCAACATCATGGCGGCGGGACAGACACTCTTTGACATCACCACGCGTGCAATGCAGGGCATCAACGAGGTGTTCCAGAAGGATCGCCCCGACCTCGTCCTCGTCCACGGCGATACGACGACGACCTTTGCGGGGGCACTCGCCGCGTTCTATCATCAGATCCCCGTCGGACACGTTGAGGCGGGACTGCGGACGCACGACATCTACTCCCCATTCCCCGAGGAGATGAACCGTCGCCTCACGGGCGGCATCGCGACGCTGCACTTTGCCCCGACGCCGACGGCACACGATAATCTAGCGGCAGAGGGCGTGCCCGAGCGGCGCATCTTCGTCACGGGCAATACCGTCATCGACGCGCTGCATCATACCGTACGCCCCAACTACGTCCTCCCGCCGGAGCTTTCGCAGGTGGACTTTGAGCACCACCGCGTCCTCCTCGTGACGACGCATCGCCGCGAGAACCTCGGCGAGCCGATGCGCCACGTCTACCGTGCCATTCACGACATCGTGGACGAGATGGGGGACGTGGAGGTCATCTTCCCCGTACACCGCAATCCGAAAGTACGCGAGATCGTACGTGAGGAGCTGGGCGGGCTGGCGCACGTTCACCTCATCGACCCACTGGAGTACGAACCGTTCGCCAATCTCATGGCACGTGTGGACATCGTGCTTACGGACTCGGGCGGGATTCAGGAGGAGGCACCTGCGCTCGGCAAGCCTGTCCTCGTCCTGCGCGACACGACGGAACGCCCAGAGGCGGTGACGGCGGGCACGGTGCATCTCATCGGCACGGCGCAGGAGCGCGTCTACGCCGAGACCAAGCGTCTCCTCACCGATCAAGCGGCATACGCGGCAATGGCGGAGGCAGTCAATCCCTACGGCGATGGGGAGGCGGCGCGCCGCATCATCGAAGCGATTCTCTACCACGCGGGGCACATCCACACGCCGCCGGAACCCTTTCGCGGCGCATAACAGCACGGTGGGAGAGAGGAGGGAACGCCGATGCAGGAAAAGAAGCCAATGCCGTCGGGGATGGCAGATGCCATGCGCGCCTTTGGACTGCTCTCGGGGGTTGGCATCTACTTTTTCGTCTTTCTCGGCATCTTCCTCTTTCTCGGCCAATGCGCCGATGATTTTCTCGGGACGGGGCGCATCTGCACCATTACAGGCATCCTCCTCGGCTTTCCCGCCGCGATCTACTCACTCTATCGGCAGCTGAAGTATTTCAAGCTGGTGTAACGCCGTGCGTATGGGACGCACGGCGTTCAGAATTTATGGGAGATATATGAGACATGGGGAACAAGACAGTAAACGCCGTTATGCAGAAGATGATTGCTTACTCGGAGGGCAACCTGCATGACATCGCACACTTTATGAAGGTCT
>ERZ773049.1471-NODE-1471-length-13550-cov-20.944943_pt1 | contig 13550 bp, 9 predicted proteins | sample MGYA00580633_ERZ773049 | MGnify/ENA primary metagenome ERZ773049 (study PRJEB29015, sample SAMEA2737991) | human oral metagenome | biome: human oral; feature: human-associated habitat; material: dental | place: China | collected 2066 ... | reverse complement strand
CGGCAGCAGTGCCGACTGCACCGCGTTCGGGTCCGTCCAGTCCGCTGGCCCGACGACCGGAGCCGCCGGGAGCTTTGTATACACAATAACCCTCCGAGGCGAGATGCGCCACCTTGTATGCAGTCGGGATCGCCCGGGAAAGTCGGGTTCCGGCGAACCATCACCGCGGGTCGTGGAACTTTGTACTGACAACCGGCGGGACGTTTCATGAGAACTTCCTCACGAAGATCTGCACCATTCCTCATCCTCCTGGGGTTCACTTGAGTCATTCGGAAGGAGAAGCATGATGAAGTCGGAGCGAGACCGCCTCACCCTCACGCTGGTGGGCATAGGCGCTGCGGGACTGCTGACGGCGGGGCTGTTGTTCCAGCTCGCGCACCCGACGGAGCCCGAGAGCACCTCACCGGCAATTGTCGTCTCCCCCGCGGCGGCCAGCCTCTCGCCGGAGCCTTCCCCCAGCGAGCCCCCGGCGCCCACGGAGAATCCCTCGCCCGAACCGACGGTCCCCGCCGCAACGGAGACCACCGCTGCCACGCCGCCGCCGGAAACGACTGGCTCCGCACCTCGGACCACGACCCGGGCCACGAGCGCCCCGCCCACCACGAGTCGCGCGAGGACCACCACGGTGGCCCCCGCACCCCCGAAGAAGGTCGGCGACGACGATGATGACGACGACAGGAAGACCACGACGAGGACGACCAAGAAGGACAGCGACGACGACGACCGCGACGACGACTGACCGCTGACCCCGGTTCACCGGCTCCTTTCTTAAAGACCCACATGGTTGCAGACAGGCTCCACGCCTCACCGGCCCCACCATTCTGTTGCCAGGGCAGCGCCGGAAGGAGCCAAGGATGTCGAAACGGTCGAAACGGTCCACGCGATCATTCGACCCCGGCATGTCAGGTGTTGTGGTTGCTCTTGCCGCTCGTCGGGGCCATCGTGGGCGCCGCAATCCCCCTCCTTAGCCCCCTCGGCGGGGTGTGGAAAGTGCTCGGTCCACTTCTGGGAGCCATTGTGGGCTTTGTACCGGCACTCAAGAGCTGGATCTCGACGCAGGCGCTCAACACGCGGATCGCCGAGGTACCTGAGGTTTTCGGGCTGATCGGCAGGGCAGGGCGAAGGGCCCGCATGCAGCGACTTCCGCCCAGCGTTGCTCACTGATCCTGGTAGCAAGCACCAAAGCGACGATGATGTAGAGAGCGCCCACAAAAGCCCAGAAGACCAAGTCAGTCAAATCGACCCCCATCCCTGATGCGATGCTGTTGGCCAAGTGACAGCCACCATGGATTCCTATGCCGGCCCAGACTGTGCGCATTATGAGCGAGAGATAAACAGCCACCAACCCAAAGCTGAACGGAATGGCCAGGTAGACGATAAATCCCAGAGCATCCTGTTGGCCATTCTCGGACAATATATGCGGAACCGTAAAGACGATCACCGAAATCCAGACAGCACGCTTGGGATGGCCGGAGAAGCTCTGTAGAACATACCCTCGCATGATGGCTTCCTCGCCAATACCCTGCAACAGGTAAGCACGCGCAAAATCAGCAAGAAAACCAACGCCCACAACCCACCACGGCATCGCGGGATCAGCTGGCGGCAGAGCAACTGTCAACCCGAAAATACGATACCCAAAAGCGACGAGGCAGACGACTGCCACCGATATTCCAGTGCCGGTCAGCAGCGCAATCCCTGCACGACGCCCGAGAGCCATCCCCAAGGCGCGCAGTGGTCGACGATCGACATAGCGCGTAAGCAAGAAAGTGAACAGAAGGTACGTGACGCAGACAACTGCAGAGACCACGATGTACGGCCCGGCCTTGATCAAAACGGATTCAGAAAGGAGGTCCTCTCGAAGTGGAACGAGGAAATAATAGAGCAGCATCGGGGAAGATGCAGCGATGAAGAAGGCAGCGAAGACCAGGGTTATTCGCAACCAACCAGGCGCGCGCGGAGGCTCCTGTAGAAGCTCGGATTGTGAGAATTTTTTGCTACTTTGCGATATCATGTCTTGAGTATACGGCTCATTCTTGGCAATTTCACACGCTTGCGAATAAGAGACGGTCGAAAAAGAATGGAAAGCTGCACGTTTCGTGGACAGAGACGAAACCTGTAGCGCTCCACCACTTTACTGTTGTTCGAGTGTGTTGATGACCCAGTCGGTGATGGGGTTGGTTTCGGTACGGATGCCGGTGTCGTGGGTGCCGTTGGGGTCGTACCAGAGGGTGGTGTTTCCGCCGAGTTCTCTGGAGCGCAGCACCCAGGTGAGTCCTTGGCGGGGGTTGACGCGGGCGTCCTTGACGCAGATGACCACCAGGGTTGGTGGTGGGGTGGTGGTGAGTTTGCGCAGGGGGGAGAGTTCCTCGAGGGCGTGTCGGTGGTGGGGGTTGTGTTGGGGGTCGCCCCATTCGTCTCGGTCGGCTTGTTCGGTGAGTGAGGGGTGGCGGAGCAGTGATTCGAGGGGGTCTATGTAGCCGTTGACGATCACGGCAGCGTCGATAGGTGCTGTGTGATCGGCGAGGAGAGATGCGACGAGGAAACCTCCGGCCGAGACGCCGATGACGCATATTGTGGTGGCGGTTACTGCTCCTTGACCGGTGCGTAGCCAGGCGATGGCTGCGATGGTGTCGGCCAAGGAACGGTCGCGTCGGTCCTGAGAGCCGGCGTGATGGCGTTGGGGGTCTCCTCCTCCTCGAACGTGGGGGGTTGCTACGGCGTAGCCGCGGTTTAGCCAGTGGCTGAGTTCTTGGTCGGCGTCGAGGTCGATGTCGATTCCGTAGGCCCCATAGACCATGACGATGACTGGTCCGTGGAAGGTGGCCGAGTCTCCGTGCCATCGGATGTCGAGGTCGAACTGGTATCCGTCCGGGGATGTGATGCGTTCTCGTGCGGCCTGGATGACTGGTCGGGGTTGCCGGTTCGTGGGGTTAAGTACCTGCCCGGTGCCGTCGAGGTACCAGGTGATAGGGGGTGTTCCCACGATCATTTCGGCGATGACGAACCCGGTAGAGACGGCGCCGGGACTCGGGGTCAGCTGGAACATTCCCGCTGTGCTCAGCAAAATCCGCTGACCAACAGCAGCCGTGGCGGTGTGTGCCAGTGGTATCCACACCAAGTCCTCGGTGTGGCAGGTGCCCTGGGTTCGACTGACCCGGGCGAGCACGGCCCCGTGGGCGCCGACGAGGTGGCGAAGTGTTCCTGGTCCTTCAGCCACCCGCCACTGCTTCTGTACCTGACCGTCACTGATCTGGCTGGCCTCGATACGCCACCGCTGATTGATGTTGACCGCGTGGAGCAGCACGTAACCGGCGTCCAGTGGCGCAACATCGATCAGGCCGGGATCACACACCTGTTCAGACACAGGAATGGCCTGCTGCGGATCGGTGAGGTCGAAGACCTGCCAGACCCTGCGACTACGAACGCCGTGACCGACCTTGACGAAACGTCGTATCGAACACACCTTGATGCTGACCCCACCGGCGGGTCCCTCGGCAAGCACCCGCGGAGGATCATCCAGACGGGTCGTAGTGACCGGCAACAGGCGGGCCCTGGCCTTACCCGGCACGTCGGGATGCGGCTCCACGAACACCACAACCGGCGACTCCGCCTGACACAACACTGCTTCGGGATACAGCCCCACCAGTACGAGTCCGGGTTCCGGATCACCCCACCGGTGAACCGCCACCGCATAGCGTTCCCGCTCGGGGTCACGCAGAAGACGACACCACCACCCCAACCCCATAGCCAGATCACGCCTACGCGTCTCCCAGCCCGGCAACCCCTCGATTCCGGTTTCCCCCAAAACCACAGGTGCACCAACCAGATGCTGCTCCACCGGATCCGAAACACACTGCCCTACCAGGCCCCCATCCCCCGCGGCCAGCCGTAACCATCCCCCAGCCAACGGCACCACCTCACCACCATCACCCCGCCCACCCCGAGGGACTTCGTAGTCACTGTCGACTGTGTTGACGTCGTGGCCGTGTTCTTCTAACAACTGCATGAATGTGGCGTCATCAACCTCCATCCACCGACTCCACGAAGAGGAAGAACCACCCACAACCGGACCCGCAGGAATATCCATCACATCCCTCTCATACGTCACAACTCATCAACACATCCATCAACGAAGCCATTGACCACGACACGCTCAAGGTTGCCCGCCAACACCCCTTGTTCATCAGGCTGCCACGAGAGACCGGAACAGCGCAGAACGCCGATGCACCTCGGCGGGCGGCCCGAACTCAACCAACCGCCCCTTATCCAACACCAACACCAGATCAGCAATGTTCATACCAAAATGGCCATGCCCAGCAGCGAAAGTGGTAATACCACCCATCGTGGTTCGAATGAGATTCATGATCTGTTCCCGGTTCACAACATCAAGACCCGAAGTGATCTCATCCAGCAACAACATCCGAGGCTGACCAACAAGGGTTCTAGCTATCGCCAACCGCTGCCGCTCACCACCAGAAAACGCATACGCCGACTCCCCCACCGGGGTATCCAACCCACCCTCACGAGCACTGATCGTCTCACCCAAACCCACCTGACGAATGATCTCCCAACAATGCTCGTCATCAATGTCACGCCCCAACAACAAATTGTCACGCACCGTCCCACTAAACAACGGGCACGCCTGCTCAATATAACCAACCTGACGCCGATACTCATCATCATCATGCTCACCAAGCGGCACCCGATCCACCATGATCACCCCATCAGTAGGAACAATGAACTTCTCCAACAACGACAACACCGTCGACTTACCCGAACCTGACGAACCAGTCATCGCCACCCACGAACCAGCCGGAACACTGAACGTCACCCCCTCCAACGCATACTCACGATTCCCACCCGCCTGCGGATACCGCACCGACACATCACGGAAACCAACCTCACCCACCAAACCAGCCCTCACAGACACACCACCAACCTGAGCGACAACTGGCTGCTTAATCTGGATCCGAGAGACAGGCTGATCCGTCACCGCACGCAAATCAATAATCCGCTGCAAAGCCCCCAAACACTCCGCCATCTCCATCACGGTTCCCGCACTCCCAGTAATCGGAGTGATGATCAACATCATATACATAAAAAACGACACCAACTGCTCAACAGACAAAACCCCCGCCTGCACCCGCACCACCGCAATACACACAACCACCAACAACGTCGCCTGCACACAAATCGTGACCACCGGAGACATAAAAGCATGCGCCCGATCCCCCCGATTCGACGCCTCGAGAAGCTCACCACTCGACTTATCCAAACGCCGCACAGCAAATCTATCAGCCACGAAAGCTCTCAATGTCAACACCGAATCCAACGCCCTAGTCACCTCCGCAACATACGCCCCCTGAGCCTCCTGACGATGAAACGAAAACGACGTCAACCTATTCGAGATGACAATAATGAAAGCTAAACACGTGACCGTTAACCCAACCGCAGAAACAGTGAGCACCGGATCCAACACAGCCATCTGGAACAGCGCCCCCACCACCATCACAACCCCACCCAAAGCCTGCACCGGCCCCTGACTGAAAACCTTACTCAAATGCTCCGAATCAATACTGCACCGAGCAACCAAATCAGCCGTCGGATGCTGCACAAGCTTGTCCGCAGGAACCCGCAAAGCAATCGCAGCAGACTCGTCCCGAAAGGCACGCACCGTACGATTACCAGCCTTCGCACCCACAACATTCACAACAGCCGTAATCCCGGAAGCAAAAACAGCCAAACCAGCCAAAAGCACCCCATACGGAAGCGCAGCCAAAAAGCCCCCAGCCTGCAACACCCCCACAATCGACCCCGCCAACAAAGGCTGCGCCAACGACACAAGAGACGACAAAACCGTACCAACAAAAATCAGAACCAACGCCCCCCGCTCCAACCGCAAAATCCTCACCAAACGACGAAGACCACCCCTCGGCGGATCAGCGAGGAACATCCCAACCAAACCGGCCTTGCCCCCTTGGTCACGTGACTCTTCTGTAGGCAGTGACCCCTTGGATCCCCCGATTGGCCGAGCTTCTTCGGAGATCGGATAAGCCTGCACAATTTCGGGAAGAGCGCGTCGGGGAACCGCACCACGACTAGGTGAATCAACGCGAGACAAATCCACCCGCCTCGCCAAACCCGAAGCTACCATTAATTTCCCCGTCTCCCTATAGCAGTCACTACGACCAACCAAATTCACCGCACGGCAACACCTACCATGCCTTGCAATTCCCTTTCAGCCGGAACCGCCCCTCAGCACTACACCCGACCCCGTCTTCACGCGAACACGACCCACTGCCCAAGCGTCTTTACACGACTCGCCGTGATGCCTCACAGCCTCCTCACCCAATCGGACAAAACCCCGACAGACCACGAGGAACAACCCGCACCCCAACAATTTCTACAGCAACCGCTTCGTTCAACACTCAACCCAAGCGGCACTCATCAAACCAGAGACAGGGTGGTTGGCGACCGGCAATCCCCATCGCCAACCACCCACCACATACGGGGCACACCAGAGCCGAAACTCCAGCACACCACCGTCCAAAAGAACCAAGCGACACGACCAACCAGCCCCATCAACTCAGCCCTCACACACAGCGATGAACTAACTCACCGCCAGCAGAACCGGTGATGCAAGCTAAGAAAGGACCACTTGGTTTCCTGGGTCACCTCAACGGCATCAGCCTGAAGATTGAGAACATTGGCCATGGTTGTCACCTCCTCCCACACACCTCACTGCCCCGACAATCGGGGTATGCTCTACATCGCCGCTTCGTTCAACACTCAACCCAAGCGGCACTCATCAAACCAGAGACAGGGTGGTTGGCGACCGGCAATCCCCATCGCCAACCACCCACCACATACGGGGCACACCAGAGCCGAAACTCCAGCACACCACCGTCCAAAAGAACCAAGCGACACGACCAACCAGCCCCATCAACTCAGCCCTCACACACAGCGATGAACTAACTCACCGCCAGCAGAACCGGTGATGCAAGCTAAGAAAGGACCACTTGGTTTCCTGGGTCACCTCAACGGCATCAGCCTGAAGATTGAGAACATTGGCCATGGTTGTCACCTCCTCCCATGGTTTTCGGTGTTTGGGTTGGGTAGCTCGCCGCATCCCTCGTGTTGAGGAATGGGGAGCTAGTGACTCGGTACGACCCCGATGAGGTCGCGTGTTTCCGAGCCAAGCTGTGAAATCGCCGGCTGCTGTAAAAGGCTGGCTGTGCGGGTACTGATCGGCAGGCCGAGGTAGGGCTGTTGTGACCGGTAGGCGTGCAGCGCCAGCGCGACCCCAGCAGCACCGGTACCCAGATCGGAACTGAGACGAATCAACCCCTCACCAACCGCCAAGACATGCTCGTCATGGGTCAGGAGGCTGTCGAGCAACAAACCGGCCTGCCGATCGGCCTCTGCCCGGCATTGATCGCCGGCAGCTGTCAGCGTGACCAGGATGCCAGCGCGACCTTGATCCAAACCCGGATAGATGTAAAACTCCGAGGAGCAGGCTTTGATGATCCCGTCACGTTCCTGCGAGGCCAGTACCGGCTCACCCGTGACGCGTTCAAGCGCCGAAGCGATCAGCAGCACACCAGCAGATCCCCAGTCGGTATATGGAAGCACCCGGTTCTTGGATGGGTCATTGATCATCACCTCACCAGTTGCGGTGGTCACACACGCATCCAGATCCGCACGCAACCGAACCCGCGCCCTGGCAAGAGGCTCCTCAGCGCCGGTTACGGCATGGGCAACCAGGTCTGTCAACGCCACCCCAGTCAATCCCCAGAACAAACCCCGACGACGACACAACACAGTCCACGCTGATCCGTCCGGCGTGAGGCAGGCATCCAATCTGCGATACGCCGCAACCGCACGATCCATCAACCCTGAATCCCCGGCGGTTTTCGCAACCTCCAAAGCAGCCAGGATCACTCCCGCCTGACCCGCAGCCAGATCCAACCTACGACGCCCCAAAGCCGACTCAAGTGCCTCACCTACAGCAGCCACAGCATCCCGCTGGGCATCCACCTCACCAAGCGTCAACGCAACACCGGCCAAACCGTTCAACAAACCCGGAGCCTCCCGCCCCGGCCACTCCCGAGCGGTCTTACGCAACGCATCCACATCACCATCAGCAGGAACAACACCCACACGCTGCTGAACCAACACCACGCCAGCACGACCGGTCGTGATCACCTCATGAACACCCGCAGTAAGCTGGGTGATATAACCAGGAAACGCCCCATCTGGACTGAATTGTCGCGACCATTCAATCCCACTCAACAACCCGGAAATCCCAGAATCTACACTCAGCCGCTGTGACGGCACACCCACAGTGACATCACTGGCCGTCACCGGACGAACACCAGCCGCGTAGCGGCCCTCCACCAAAGCCAGCTGCTCAGCCGCCCGTTCGCCATACACCTCGCGAACCCTCCGGCGACACCGCTCCCAAAACGCCGGCGACACCGCCTCGATCTCAAAATCAGCGCAATACAACATCACGATACAACGCGCCACCGCAAACCAGTCAGCCTGCCCGGCATCCGCCGAATCGTCAGCACAATACTCAAACACCCTGACACCGATCTCGCGTGGCGAGTCCAACCTGCTAGCATCCTCCAAATCGAGCATCGTCACCGTCCCGTCATCAGAGACCAACACATTCCCAGGATGAAGATCACCAAACGCCCACCCACGCTGATGAATCGCTTCAACAATCGCGATGAGTTGGCCCACAATAGCCACCACCTGACGGGCATACTCTACGGGATCTTTCGCCTGCAGATAAATACTCTGCACTCTCCATGAAGCCAACGTCACACCAGGAATGTAGTCCACCTCCAAATAGCGGTGTTCCCACGCGGTGAACACCCCCCGAAGCTGCTGCACACCCTTCACACCAACAAGATCTCGCAGCACCTCCTCCTCAACTAACTGACGCTGCAACGCGCACCGATTCCTGCCATCCAACCCAGCATGCGGCCTAGCCTCCCGCAAAATCCTGACCTCACCGTCAGGCAACTCCGCACGATACACCCCACCCGCATTACTGAAACTCAACGGCTTGATACTCACAAAATCATCCAACCGAGACACACACGACTGCTGCGACGCCTCATACGCCGGTCGAAGAAATTCCGGAACCTCCACCCCATCAGGAATCACAACACGCGGATCACGATGATCCGGAATCAAACGCATATCACGAGGATCAACAATCGACTCAACCGGTTCATCATCCACATCAGGCGCCTGCATCCCCAGGAACGCCCCATACCGAACGAACACAGGAGCATCCGGGACATACCGAAGATCAGAAAGAATATAAGGCCCCTCCTGCCCCTTCAGCACACCAGCCAAAACACTCAACAACTCACCCAACTGGCCATCATCATCCGGATAGATCGTAATGAACTTACCCGCAGCACCACGAGCCTGATTCTTCGACGACGACTCGATTAGCTCCGCCAAAGTAGGCAAAAACTTGAAAGATACCCCAGCGTCCACACATATTTTAGTGGTCCGCGCCAACGTCTCCACAGCACACTCAGGCGTCGCCGACACATGAACCTTCCACCCCTGCAACCGAGGCTCCCAACCCCAAGGCGACCACCCTTCCCAACCACCCCCACACTGCACCAACCACCCAGCCGGCAACTCCACCGACTGCAACCGCCGATCCGGAAAATCAGCCATCATCTCGACAAGCGGCCTCGGGCGACCATAAAAAGGCGACCCCTTCACCGCCCCCTGAAAATACTCAAAACGCACAGCCACAGATCTTCCTCCCCTTGCCCTCTAACCCTTGCCTTCTAAACATGTTTAAAGATTTACCGGAAATCAATCACTGATTTTCCCTTGCGTCCAAACAAATCGACCGTTTAACCCTTCACACAATCCAGCATGACGTCAATCCTGTCATCCGCTCTCAAAGAAAAGCACACACCTTAGGATCATGTCAACCCTTCGTGATGCCCCTAACCATTCAGAGATCTCGTGATAGATCCCCATTTTACCGCACCCTCATTTCTGGCGATTGACATTTCATCTGACTCCAGCGACAGCATGACTGAAGTCCTAGTAACAGCACCCAAATAACAGATAGCTAACCAAAAGTTAACCCGTCGGGCAAGCCGCGCAGAACGCCATCCACACCGCATCCGGGCGCCTTGCCATTCAGTTTTGTATCTTCACACCAACACACTCTACAAGCCCGTGTCAACCCCTGTGAAGCCACCGACGCCAAGCTCACCCCAGGGCCACCCACGATTCAGGAAGGGCTCCCACCAGCTTCACTCCGTTTACAGCACCTTATTCAGGACCCTTAACAAATAGTCCCCAACCAAGAGAATCGTTCTGACTAGGGGCCTAACTGGCGACTATGTATCTTTTAATTAAATGTTCATCGAATTGGTTTCACCAATCACTTGATGATCAACCCTTCATCGCACGGCGCGGCCATGGAACCGGAATACCACGCCCTACTTCCGATGTGGCTGTTCAGTCGAGCACGGGATGCGCGCAGACATCTTGACGTTCGTTGACTATCTAAAGTTAATGCAAAGCCATGTCTCAGCCCTTGGTCATCACAGAAACGGTTGCCGACGCGACAGATTTGGCGCTGCATGCCCCAGCCACTACCACGACACCCCCCGTGGCGGGGCACACCAAAGAGCCCGCCACACGCCAGGACATGTCGAACGTACATATGTTTCTAAATGCTCTCGCCCGCGCATGGAGGCCCGCTCAATATGCTTCTCATGAGGTCGGAGGGCGTGTAGTCAGGTCCCCGAACGCGGTCACCCTGGTTTCGACACGACTACCTTCAAGAAGAGTCAAGCCCCACATCTCACAGGTCGGCTCGCCCAGCTTGGGGACGACCCCTCACACCAGGCGGTAGCCCATCCCCCGGACTGTTTCGAAGCGTTGCTTGCCCAGTTTGTTGCGCAGGTAGGAGACGTAGACGTCGACGACGTTCGAGCCGGGATCGAAGTCAAAGCCCCACACGTTGCTGAGGAGCTGCTCGCGGCTGAGCACCTGGCCCGGGTTGCGCAGGAACACCTCCGCCAGGGTGAACTCACGGGCCGACAGATCCACCCACTGGCCGTCGACCTGGGCGCGACGAGTGCGGTAGTCCAGCACCAGGCCGCGATGCTCCAGGTGATTCGCGGATGTCCTGGCGGGTTCGGGTTCGGCCCTGAGCCGCAACCGGATCCGGGCCAGCAGCTCCTCAAAGGAGAACGGTTTCGGCATGTAGTCGTCGGCGCCACCCTCTAGTCCCGCCACCCGGTCGGCCACCGACGAGCGGGCCGTGAGCATGATCACCGGTGTCGCCACGCCCTGCCCGCGGATACGTTCCAGCACCTCGAACCCGTCGATGTCCGGCAGTCCGACGTCCAGAATGATCAACGCGAAGTCGCCGTGCACCGCCAGCGTGGCCCCCGTCTCACCGGAGGGTGTGGTCTCGGATGTGAATCCCGCCGACTTCAACCCCTTGGCTATGAATCCTGCGATCCTGGGTTCGTCCTCGATGATCAATATACTGCTCACTGCTGTGGTTCCCTCGATTCGGATGCGCCCTCCGGGAGTGGCCCGATGGGCGAGGCGTGGGGACTCGCGGGGTTCATCGGAACCCGCAGCGTGAACACCGATCCGCTCTTCGGTACGGATTCGATGTCCAGGTGCCCACCATGGGCCTCCACGATACTGTCGACGATGTTGAGCCCCAATCCTGACCCCGATGCCCGCTGCGCCGCAGCCGCCGTCCGGGCAAACCGTTGCCGCACCGTCGCGGTTTCCTCCGGTGTCATACCGATGCCCTGGTCGCGCACCCACAGCAGCACCGACGTGTCCTCCACCCGGGATCCGATGTCGATCCGGGTTCCCTCGTCGGAGTATTTGACGGCATTGGCGGCGAGTTGGAGCCACGCCTGGGTGATGCGCCTCGAATCCAGCACCGCCTGCACCATCGCGACGTGTTCCAGCTGCCAGTCGCGGTTCCCCAGCGCCTTCGACTTCTCCAACACCTGATCGGTCAGCTCTGCGACATCGCAGGTGACGGGGGTCACGAAGTCGCTCTGGGAGGCCTTCGCGAGCGTGAGGAGGTCGTTGACGAGTGCCCCCATGCGGTCGAGTTCGTCGATGGCGAGTTCCCGGGTCTGGATGACGTCATCGGGGTCGTCGTGGTCGATCAGCTCAAGGTGTCCGCGCACCACCGTGATGGGGGTGCGCAGTTCGTGCCCGACGTCGTCGAGGAGCCGGCGCTGCCCCTCGACCGCGCCCTGCACCCGGTCCAGCATCCGGTTGACGGCCTTCGCCAGGGCGGTCAGGTCGTCGTGACCGCGCACAGGAACACGCGTGGTCAGGTCGTGTTCGTCGATCTGGTCGGTGGTTTGCCGAAGCTCCTCGATCGGTCGTAGGAGCCTGCCGACGACCAACCACGTGGGAGCGATGAGCAACGCCACCGTCAGCGCCGCGGCCCCCGCGTAGAGCGCCATGGATTGCTGCAGCTGGGCCCTCACCTGATCCATGTCGATGACGCGCAGCAGGGTGGCGCGCTGGTCGCCGATGATCACGCTCGCCACGAGCACCCGGTAGCTCGTCCTGGACGTCTGGACGAATTTGATGACGTTGTCGCCGCCTGCCAGGTTGTCCTGGACGGCTGCCAGGAGTTCGGGGTCGTCCTCGGGTTTGATCACATCCAGGGGGGTGATGAACTGGTGCACACCGTCGATGAACCCCGCCTCCCCGGAGTCGTGGCTGATGACGCTGCGGCTCATGAAGGTTTTCAGCACGTTGGGGGCGGAGGTGAACGGTTTCCCGGTTTCCGGGTCCACCCCTTTCGTGGCCAGCGCCCTCAATTCACCCTGCACCCGCTCCAGCTGCTCCTTGGTGGTGTCCCAGAGGTGCCGGTTCTGAAGGATCCCGACAATCGTCCCGGAGATGGTCAGCGCAATCCCGGCCACCAGCACGAGCGCGACCATGAACCTGGTGCGAATGGTCGCTCCGCCGCGACGCCGAAACCACCTCATTGCCTCATTCTTGCCCATTCACCATCCCCTGGAAGCCGGTCGGGCCGGGTCGCGGCGAACTTTTCCCCACCGATCGGGCCGGCTCAACCGGATTCCAGGGCTGGTTCACCGTCCCAGGCCGTGGTAGTCCCAGCCCGAGGCGCGCCAGCGGCCCGGGTCGAGGGCGTTGCGACCGTCGATGATGACGGGGCGTCGCACCAGGTTCGCCACCCTCGCGGGATCCAGCTGGACGTACTCGTCCCATTCGGTGAGCAGCAGCACCAGGTCGGCGTCTTGCAGGGCCCTTTGTGTGTCGGGTTCCGCGACGAGGTCCGGGTGCCGCCGAACGGCGGCGTCGAGGGCCTTGGGGTCGGTGATGCTCACCTGCGCGCCGAGCAGGTACAGGCGATGGGCGATGTCCAGGGCGGGCGAGTCGCGGATGTCGTCGCTGTTGGGTTTGAACGCCGCCCCGAGCACGGTGATCCTCGCCCCGGGAAGCTGGTCGCCGAGGCTGCGCAGGGCCAGGTC
>ERZ773049.1470-NODE-1470-length-13553-cov-3.889761_pt1 | contig 13553 bp, 10 predicted proteins | sample MGYA00580633_ERZ773049 | MGnify/ENA primary metagenome ERZ773049 (study PRJEB29015, sample SAMEA2737991) | human oral metagenome | biome: human oral; feature: human-associated habitat; material: dental | place: China | collected 2066 ... | reverse complement strand
AGAACTTCACCTGCCCCTCAATTCCCAGTTCTTTTGCTAGAGTCTTCAGGTTCGCAAGGTCAATCCCGTCCCCCACGATAATCAGCTCCAAATCATTAGTCTCAACCTTCGGCAACATTAATAACTTCTTAAAGGCCTCAAGTACTACACTAATATTTTTTTCTGGGTCGACTCGTCCTATATATAAAATTTTTTTAGTTTTTGATGTCAGTCCATACTTTTTTAAAATCTTTGTATCCGGGTTTTTTGGATAAAACTCCGTTAAATCCACCCCATTTGATAAAGCCTCGACTGTTACTTTAAAATGTTTACGATTTTTAGGAATTAAATCACCTATCGCCATTTCAGTTGGCATGGTTGCATATTCTGCATGTTTCAAAAAACTCGACATATACGCGCGCAGCATTGCATTAGACACTTTTTTAATTAATTTCGGTTTCAATATCTTAAACTGATCCGTCACATTATCTGGATAAGCATGTCCCGTCGAAACTAGCGGCACCTTATATTTTTTTGCGTACCACATCACAGCAAGCGCAATCGTCTCTGCTGTCTGCAAATGAATTACATCCGGTTGAAAATCTTTTAATACTTTTTTTATTTCTCCTATCGGATTTACCGACCACCAAATACCGTGACGATAAGCCAGTCTTGGCATCTGAATACCGAGAAAATCTCGCTTCTCGGGCACCTTATTAATTTGATCCGGATAAAAAGGGAAGCGTAGGGAAGTTAAAAATGCTGTTTTTACACCGTTTTCTGCATCCGTTTCAATATGAAATTTTCCATTAAAACTTGGCGAAAGCACTAATACCTCGTGTCCAGCCTTAGCTAAGCCATTCGCAAGATTATGCGCAAAAACCGCCACCCCGTTCGTCATCGGGTAATAAATATCTGAAGCAATTACAATTTTCATTTCCTCTATTATATCAAATTCAATAAAATCCCACCTTCACTTCTGTTATAATACCGATATGAAGAAAACTAAAAAAGTTCCGAGCCAAGTTTCCGTCAATCGACGCGCAAGTTTCGACTACCATCTTGGTGATAAGCTTATTTGTGGTATGGCCCTTTCCGGCCCTGAAGTTCGCCTCATTCGCGATCACCATCTCCAGCTCAAGGGCTCTTTTATCACCTTAAGAAATAATGAACTTTGGTTAAACAATCTTACTCTTGGCGCCGAAACCGCCAGAAATATTAAACTTCTTGCCACTAAAAAACAGATCCTCTCTCTTCAAAAATCAAAACTTCTTGGTAATACTATTGTTCCTACCAAACTTTTTGGCGGTTCCCGTCACATTAAACTTGAAATCGCCCTTGCTTCTGGTAAGAAAAAATACGACAAACGACTCAGTATTAAACATCGCGACCTCGATCGAGAGCGCCAAAAATATTAGGAAAATCATATGCAATATTCTCTCTATTCTTGGAACGTTAACGGCATCAGAGCTGTCCTTAAAAAGGGTGTACTTCAAGATTTACTCCAATCTAAAAATCCCGACTTCCTCTGTCTACAAGAAACTAAGGCAAAAAAAGATCAAGTCGAAGTTGATTTTCTAGATTATCAAGAAATCTGGAACTCAGCAGATCGTGCTGGCTATTCTGGCACCGCAATCTTTGCCAAAAATCATCACTCCCTTCAAGGTACTGAGCTAAACTTAGAACATTTCCTAGCCGCTCAAACTGATCCAGAAATTACCAAAATTATTAGTCAACTTCATCAGGATCAATATGGCGCTCCTCTCAATGAAGGTCGTATTACCACCGTAGAAACACCTCATTTTTACCTAGTTACCGTTTACACCCCAAATTCTAAGAATGATCTCTCGAGACTAAGCCTTCGCCATGATCTTTGGGATCCTCTTTTTCTTCACTATATCAAGTATCTTGAACAGACTAAGCCTGTAGTCTTTTGCGGCGACCTTAATGTTTCACACCATGAAATTGACCTTGCAAGGCCAAAACAAAATACTAAAAATGCTGGCTTCACTAAAGAGGAACGAGAAGGTATTGAAAATTATGTCAAAAACCACCTCCTCGATACTTTCCGCATTCTTCATCCCGAAACTATTAAATATTCATGGTGGTCGCACTGGGGTCATGCCCGTGAAAATAATGTGGGGTGGAGAATTGACTATTTCTTCATCTCTGAAGCATTAAAAGAACATCTTTTAAATGCAGAGATTCACGACCAGATTCTTGGCTCTGATCACTGCCCCATTTCAATTACACTTCAATTTTAAGAAAGGATATTATGCAAAACGCAGATTATTGGCAAAAACTACAGCCTATCACCGATAACTCAATCCTTTGGAATATTCCCGAACAAAAGACCGGCCGCATCGCCATTCTTGGTGGCAACTTACAAAATTGCATGATTGCCATTAAAAATACAGAATTCTTAAATTCACTTCCCATTAAAACCGCCAATCTACTCCTCCCCGACGCCCTACAAGGTAAACTACCAACTTTTTCTTCGTTATATTTCGCTGAGTCCACCGAGTCAGGCTCCTTTGCTCGCTCGAGCACCTTAGAAGACTTCGCTCTAAATTCTGACCTCGTACTATATTCTGGTGATTTTTCCAAAAATTCCATCACCGAAATCGCTATCACGGATACCCTTAAAAAGCTTAACCCGAATCAACTAGCCGTCCTGTCTCGTGATACAGTCGATCTCATCACCGCCGATATTCAAGGTATACTTGAGCGCCAGAATCTTATTCTTATAGCCAGTCTTGCGCAGCTCCAAAAAGTCTTCCGCGCTGCGCTTTATCCTAAAATGATTCTTCTCTCCATGCCTATCTTCCCGGTAATTGAAATCCTTCATAAATTCACCCTCAGCTATCCCTGTACTATTTTCACTTTTCACCAGAATCAGATCATTATTGCGCGCTCCGGTATAGTCCACACAATCGCCATTGACAAAACTTCATACACCCCACTCTCACTTTGGTCTGGAACCCTTGCCTGTAAGATTTCCGCCCTAGCACTCTGGAATCCACAAAATCTTCTTGAAGCCACAGAGACTGCTGTTTTTTGGGATCACCGACAAAACTAGCAAAATAATCTCTAATCGCCAAAAATAAGTACTTATGCTAAAATAAACATTAGTAGCTTAGGGATTTATTATGTCGAATAAGGTAATGATTGTTGGAACAGGAAACGTTGGTGCAAGTATTGGTTTTTCACTTGTCTCACAACGTACTGCCGTTAACGAATTAGTTCTTGTCGATCTTAATCAAGACGACGCAGAAGGGGAAGCGATGGATTTGCGTGACACCCTTACTGTCAGTCCTACTTACCTTAAAATTTCTGCTGGCAGCTACGAAAAAGATGCTAAAGATACCGATATTGTTATTTTTACTGCAGGCGCTGCCCAGAAAAAAGGTGGCGAAACCCGCATGGAACTACTCGCGCGTAATGCCAAGATCCTCCACAATGTTATTGATCAGCTTCTTGCTGCTAATTTTCACGGTATTTTTCTCATCGTCACTAACCCTGTTGACGTTATGAGTTACCTCGCCATGCAATATTCTGGTTTTCCTAGCCATAAGGTGATTGGTTCTGGTACTGTTCTTGACTCTGCCCGCCTTCGCTATTATCTCGCTGAAAAACTCAAAGTTTCACCAAAATCAATCCATGCCTACCAAGTCGGAGAACATGGCGATTCTGAATTTGCCATCTGGTCCTCTGCCAATGTTGGTGGACAGCCTGTTCAAAAATTACTAAAAAAAGCTGATCTTGAAACAATTGAGCAAGAGACAAAAACAGCAGCCTATAAAATTATTGAGTGTAAAGGCGCCACCTATTATGGCATCGGTGCCTGTGTCACTAGTATCGTAAACTGTATTTTCAATGACGAATGTAGAGTCCTGCCAGTTTCAACCTATGACGCCTTCTCAGATACTTATTTTGGTTTCCCAGCAGTTGTTGGTAGAAGGGGAATTATTCACCGCCTAGATACAGAACTCACCGAAGCAGAATCATTAAAACTCCAATCTTCAATTAATGTTATCAAAAAAGCCATCAGCACCATACCGACAAATTTTTCATAGTCTGCTATACTTAGGTCATGATTCGGCAAATTAAAAATATCCTTAAATTCACATTAATTATCAGTTTAGTTTCGCTTATCCTCTTGACTCCTCCAGTCAACGCCAGACGTCGCCGCAGTGATTTTGATATTACTGATAATTTTACGTTTAATAGTTTTACAGGTGACTACTATATAACTCGTGACGAAAATAATCTTGCCAAAATGCATGTCGTCGAGACTTTAGTCGCTAAATTTCCTGATTATGACCAGAACCACGGTATCAAGCGTGTTATCCCCGCCACTAATAATGGCGGTAAGAATATCGTCATCTCAAGTCCCTCAAAATTTCAAGCCAAAGTCAAACGTAACGGTAATGAAGAGCCTTATACTACATCCTTTACTGACGGCAATATTGTCCTAAAAATTGGTAATCAGAACACTTTTGTTACCGGCGAACAGATCTACACTATCGAATACGATTTTGAGAACGTTGCTAATAATGTTGAGCTAGAAAAATCTGCCAATGATGCAGCGGATACTATTCATAAATTCCAAGAAATCTATTGGAACGCCAACGGTAGTGCCTGGAAACAATCCTTCGGCTCCGTCACCGCCAACGTTCATGTTGATAAAAAACTTCTACCCGAACTCTATAACATTTCTATCTGTTTTAGTGGCGCCTACGGCTCCCGTAATAATTGTGACAAAACAATCGAAACCGCTGACGGATTCACTTTTACAAGCCAAAACCTTTCTCGAGGCGAGGGACTAACCTTTGGTATCGCCTTTCCAGAAAATACTTTCACCCCAGCCCCTGTTCGCATCAGTTATATTGCCTATTTCGCCTTTGGTGGTGCCTTAATTGTCCTTATTGCAACTATAGCCATTCTGGTTCGCCGCTATCTTAAAAAGATTGCCCCTAAAAAACGCTTTTACAAGAGCCTCTTCACCGCACCACAATTTACTCCACTTGAGGGTTATACCATTGCTGAAGCCGCTAATCTTTATCTGAAACCTGCACAAAATCCTAAAGTTGCAGCCGTTCTTGAACTTGCCGTCCAAAAGAAAATTGAAATCATTAGACATGAAGATAGTAAAAAGAAGCTTTTTAGTAAAGAGTCTTGGGCGATCCGTATTAAAGACCTCAAAGGGTTATCAAAAGAACAACTTTCGCTACTAAATATCATGAATGGCGGCATTGAACAGCTAACAAAGGACCAGGTTATCGAATTAAAGGCCCACCGCTACAGCAGTACCCTCACAGCTCTCTATAAACAATTCGATACCGAAGTTGAATCTTTTCTTAGAGAGCGTAAAGACCTAGAGCCAGAAACCAAGTTTTTCCAAAATATTAAATGGCCGATCATCTTCAAACTCGTCGCAGTTGCTGCAGTAATTATTGCAATCACCATCACAAGCATTATTAATCAGGAATGGTTCATTAATACCTTCGGTGAATACAGCCAAGTCGCTCTCATCGAAAACGAAATTCTCTTGGATATTGCTTTTTACCTTGTACCAACCTTCTTCTTTGTTATCACCTGTGGATCCGCCATTGGCTACCGTTATATGAAATACACAAACCAAGGTTTAAAGCAAGCCAATTATCTTGCCGGACTTGAGACCTATATTAAAATGGCAGAAGCTGATCGCATTAAACTCCTTCAAAGTACAAAGGGCGCAGACACTTCAAACCAAGGTATTGTCAAACTATACGAGAAACTTTTACCCTATGCCATTATCTTTGGTCAGGAAAAATCTTGGCGCAAATCACTTGAACATTACTATACATTAGTCGATGAACGCGACCTTGCTATACCACTTTATTATAGTTTTTCTAGCTCCAGCCTACGCAGTCTAAGTAGTAGCTTAAATAGCTCAGTCACTGTACCAGGAAGTGGCTCCGGTTCCGGCTTTTCGGGTGGCTTCTCTGGCGGTGGCGGCGGTGGCGGCGGTGGGGGCGGCTGGTAATGCGAATCGCCCTCTTTACGGATATTTATCTTGATATCCCGGGCGGTATTCCATCTTCTATTAAGGCACAAAAATCCGCACTTCAAAAACTTGGGCATCAGGTCACTATCTTCTGCCCCGGAGATCGAACAAAAAATAACGATCAAGATCTCTGCATTGTACCTACTCACCGTTTTTTACAGCCCAATCAAGCCCCTCTAGCCAAAAGACCTAAGAAAATTCTACGTTTTATCAAAAAGAAATATCCGGTTTTTTCTGATTATTTCGACCTTATTCACGTGCACTACGAAGCTAGTTGCAGCATTGTTGGGGTTAAACTCGCCAAAGAGTATGGACTAAAACTCATTCAGACCATGCATGGCCGAGAGGATATTGCCATTAATACCAATCTTCCTACCCCTACAAAATATTTTGTAGCTGTATTGCTGAATACCATGCATTCTATTAGCCTTAATAGGCTTATATCTAAACCAGAAAAACTCCAAAAAAAAGATGATTTTTTAATCCAGAACTCCGTTTGCCAAAATATGTGGCAATTAATGATACGACAAGCCAATTTTGCCGATGCCGTGATTTCTCCTTCTGCGCATTTTGCAAAAAATCTTACACAATACGGCGTCAAGAAGCCTATTCATGTTATTTCCAACGGTGTCGACGACTCTTACTTGCAAAATTTAAATTTTACCATCCGTTTCTTAAAGCCAAACGAACATTTACGTATCATCTGGAGCTCCCGGCTCTCTAAAGAAAAACGCATCCTACCTTTTCTCCAATCTGTCGCAAATTCAAAGCATAAAGATAGAATCGAGCTCACTATTATTGGTGACGGTAATCAAATGCAAGAAGCTAAAATCTTCACAAAATTACACCTTCAATCTAGCCAAATTAAATTTTTAGGAATTGTCCCACATGAACAAATATTTAATTTTATGCTAAATCAACATATTTCAGTGATTAATTCCTACGGTTTTGACACGCAAGGTATGACCATCCTAGAAGCAGTTGCTTGTGGTTTGCCCATCCTCTACGCTGATCCGGCCATGGACGAAGTCGTTCCAATTCGTGGCGGTCTTCGCTCTTCAAATGACTCAGTTACTGCAATGGCTGATGCGATCGACCAGATTTTCGCGCACCCCACATTAATCGAAGAAATGAGTAAAAATATTACTAAAGCCAAAGACTCCGTTCTTCAGTCCACTCAAATCAATAAACTTTTAGAGCTTTACCTAAAGTAGAGCTCTTTTTTTACTAATATTTTCTAAAGATTTTCTTCTCAATAATTTTCTCTTGCACAAAACCTATAAAGAATTTGAAATAAATCACAGTCAATATTTTTTCAAAGAAAACTATAGCCGGCAAGACCAGACAAGCCGTAACTGCAAAAATAATCCAACCAAGATAAGAGATATTAAAGGTAACGCCAAATAGGTCTTGCAAAAAGATCATACAGAAAATCATGCCAAACCCACAACCACCTACAATCAACTTCTTCCATATATTATCAAATGGACGGCAAATCCTATATAAGTAAACCAGACCTACAACCTCCCAGGCCAGTACACAAAGCATCCCGAGTTCCTCTCGTCCGATATGTAGTGCTCGTGACACAAATACCAACGCCCAGATCACCACAACATTTGTCATTGCTGCTGGCGTAGCTTTTGATAATACATTCAAGATAAAGTTACCCTTAATTAAATTCTGATTAGGGATTTGTGCCAAGAAAAAGCTTGGTATTCCAATGGTGAACATCGTCACCAGGGAAACCTGCGTTGGCAGCAAAGGATAAATCATTCCAAAGCTAATCGATAAAATTGCTGCGATGAATGAAAAAATATTCTTCACAAGAAATAGGGAACCGGATCGCTCAAGATTATTTACCACCTGTCGCCCTTCCTTTACAATTGCCGGCATTCTTGCAAAATCAGACTCCAGTAAGACTAGCTGTGACGCCTGAACCGCTGCCTGCGAACCTGAAGCCATTGCCACGGAACAGTCTGCCTCTTTTAGAGCCAACACATCATTCACGCCATCTCCTGTCATTGCCACCGTACGACCAGCTGCCTTCAGAATTTTTACCATTTTCAGCTTCTCTTCCGGCTTCACGCGGCCAAATACCGTATACTTCAAAACTGCCGCCTTAAACTCTTTGGCATCTTTAACTGTAGAAATATCGATATAGTCTTCCGCCCCTTCTACTCCAGCCATTTTTGCTACCTCTGATACCGTCCTTGCATTATCACCTGAAATCACCTTAATCTTCACGCCCTGCTCTTTAAAATACAAGAAAGTAGCCGGTGCAGTTTTTCGGATCTCATTAGACAACACAATCACTAATAACGGCCTAACTTTTTCCGTCAAGGCCATCTCTGTATTCTCTTTTTTCCCAGACAGTTGCCCTTGATATTCACCAAACACCAAAGCACGATAACCTTTTTCCGTAAATTGATTAAAGGTTTTTGCATATTTTTTAAAATCATCCCTGAGCACAAATTCTGGCGCTCCCACCACCAGTGTCTTCTTTTTAAAACAAATCCCACTGTATTTATATTTTGAAGAAAAACCCAGCACCTTTACCACCTCGCCAGTCAGATCAGACAATACACTATGCTCCTCCACCAGTTCGTCCGTCTCTTCAAAATATCGCTTCAAAGCACGCATTGTTTCGTTATCGCCAGATTGCTCTGTCACTACTTTCTTCAGAAGCTGTTCAAATTGATCAGGTAAAATATCTCCATTAACATCCTCGTCCACAATTTTCTGAATCTTCTCAACATTCATGCGGTCACTTGTAATTGTACCGGTTTTATCAACACACAAAACATCCACCCGTGCCAGAGTTTCAATGCATTTCATATCATGAACTAAAACCTTTTTTTGAGCTAAACGCACCGCAGAAAGTACGAGTGTTACCGAAGCAAGCAAAAATAGTCCCTCCGGAATCATACCCATGATTGCCGCCACCATTGCCTGAATACTCACTTTTGCTGTTGCGCTATGCAAAAAGTATTGCTGACCAAACATAATAATACCAATTGGAATAATCGCAATACCTGCTAATTTCACAAAACTATTGAGTGACCTTAAAATCTCCGACTGCTCACCGACTCGAATCGCTTTCGCCTTCATGGTTAATTTTGCCACATACGATTCAGCTCCAACCTTTGTCACTTTTGCATAGCATTTGCCATAAACCACAAAACTACCAGAAAATAATTCGTCTCCAGCTTTTTTGACAATATCATCAGATTCTCCAGTCAAAAGAGATTCATTCACTGCCACCTCGCCATCAATCACCACTGCGTCAGCTGGTATCTGATAACCAGCAGTCAACACCATCACATCATCCATCACCAAATCATGTGTCTTTATCATTTTTTCACATCCATCTCGCATCACTCCGATTTCCGGCGCACTCAAGACGGTTAATTTATCCAAAATCTGTTTTGCTCTTAATTCTTGCAAAATACCGATCAGGGAATTAATAAAAATTAGAGGTAAAAAGCTTAAATCCCGAAATGAACGCACAGAAATCAGTAGCGCCGCAAGTAATAAAAAGACAAAGTTAAAATATGTAAAAACATTGGAAGCAATAATCTCTCCAATTGTCTTCGAGGGCGCCTCCACTGCCTTATTCGTCAATCCAGCCGCCTTCCTTACCTCTACCTCTTCTCGACTAAGTCCTACTATAATCTGTTCTTTTTTCATTTCTTCCATAATTATTTTTTCTTCTGTTCAACTACGAACAATGCTCCCGATATTACCAATGATACAACTATCATTAAGACACCTCCGATAAATAATGGCATAGATTTCCCCATGGTCTCATTTTTTACTCCATCATATTCATGGTTATTGATTTTTAATAATCTCTCCTCCAAATCTGCCCGGAGCGCCTCTTTTTCCTGTATTTGCCTAGATTTCAATCCATACTCAACCGATTCTCCATTTTTCTCATACTCGTCCAGCATTTCTTTTCTTAAATTATCTATCTCTTGATAACTAGTTTTGATCTCCGACTGCAATTTCTCGGCCGTTGGTAAATTTAATTTTGAATATTCCGAATTCATATTCTGATAAACACCAAAAGCAATTAAAATTACCCCAATCAGCACACCACAAATCACAATCACACTACGATTAATTTGTTTCTTACTTTCCATTTTTTACCACCTCCAAAAAATTAATACCATTATACCAAATAAATCCCCATAAAAAAATCGGCCGATAAGCCGTTTTGGTGGGCGAAGTGGGAATCGAACCCACACTCCATTGCTGGAACTAGATTTTGAGTCTGGCGCGTCTACCAATTCCGCCATTCGCCCTCTGTTTTATTTTATCATAAAAACCAATTTTCGCTATAAGTTTAACGAGTCACGTAAATTCAATGATATAATATATTTATGAATCCAAAAGATGGTGGGCTATCTTCTAGCGATCGACAACGACAGACCGTTACTGAACTCGCTCGCAATAAAGTTCTGGCTGCTTATTCCAATAACAGTCCAGTTTCTGCTTCGCAAAATCTCTCAACGCCCGCCTCTCCTCTTAATAAGCTCCAGCAAACCAGTCGTTCTTTTGCAGCCCTCTCGTTTCTTCATAACAACCAACACCGCGTTGAGCATCGTATTCTTGGTGAGCAAACTCTTCGCAGTAACCTGATTCAAAAATATAACACCGAAAATCGCAGCTCACTTAAGCAAACACCGATTAACATGAATAATCAGGCTGTTAACTGGCAAAAATATCACTCCGATTGGCAAAATTATTACCAAAAATACTATAGTGAATATTATGCCAAAGCTGCTCAGAAATATATTGAAACCGAAAAGACTAAAATCTCTAGTGCAGCAACTACCGAGCAGAATCAACTTTCTCAAGACAATATCACCAGAGGTGATTTAGAGTCCAAACAAGTTGAAACTAGTTTACGCGAAAAAATTCGCCAAAAAGCCAACTCCAGTTTTAAACTGACTAAACGACATAAACAACTTGTCCCACTTTTTGCTGGAATCTTCTCGGTCCTCTTTGTCTTATTTTTACAGTACAACCGCTTGATTTTTGCGCCAATCATGGCCTACATCGCACCGGGGAACACTAAGGATACTGGTATTACCGCTATTGATCCTACCGTATCCGAAGCTCCAACCGCCGATCCTCGCCTACTTATCCCAAAGCTCAATGTCGACGTTCCAGTCCATTACAATATCCCCAATGACACCGCTACCATTAATGATGCCATGAATCATGGTGTTGCTCAATTCAAAATTCCTGGCGCTGATGCTATGCCAGGACAGATCGGCAATCTTGTTATTTCTGGCCACTCCGCTGGCGACATTTATAGCAATAATCAATATAAATTCATCTTTTCTGGCCTCGAACGACTTGTTGATGGTGATTTAATCTACATTAACTACAACTCAGTTCGCTACACCTACAAGGTTTTTAAACGCGAGACTGTTGAACCAACCAACGTAGCCGCGCTTACTTACCCAACAGACAAACCACTACTAACCCTCATCACCTGTACTCCACTTGGCACCGATCGCTATCGTCTACTAGTTACCGCTGAACAAATCAATCCAACCTACGATAAAATTCAAGCTCCAGCCATTGCTGAAAATAAACCTGAGACCTCTGGAAAGGCTAATCCAGTTATGCCAGCTAACGAGTATTCATTCTTTGATCGAATCTGGCGCTGGTTAACCGGACAATCGAATTAAAATACCCCTTCAGACAATAAAAATAAGATAATGCTTTCTAATGGCATAAAATATAACCCCTTTAAGGGGTTATATTTTATATCCAATTCTAGATTAATTTATCTCGCTTTATGCTATACCCATCAACTGTTTTTGTTACATAATACATATAACGATCATTGGAATTAATTACCGCATCGAACCCGGCGGCAACGCCTTGATCCAAAATAGTGCGACGATTAGCTCCGTCAAAATCAAAGACTTCCATCTTTCCATTCACTACATCAAACATTAAGTAATAATCAAGCCATGAAATATTACTATTTTGATGCTCCACGTAACTCAACTCCTCTAGGTCAAGATTATAGATCATAAATTTCTTATCACTTTTCGCAATAAAGAATTCGCCATTTCCCGACTTAATCAATTCATTTGGGACAAATCCTAATTTTTCTTCACTGATTTTCTCGAAACTATTATCGTTATTCCCATAAGTCGGATATTCATTCGCTCGATAAACCAATAATTGATCATCCACTGTAATACAGAGATATTTTTTACTATCAAATTCAGAAATCGCCAAACTAATAGCCGCATCCTTCTTTGAACGCACAATTACCTCAATATCAATACCGCCCTTATCTCCTAAACGATAAATTCCCACCTGACGCTTGTCTTTCTCAGCATTAGTTAAATAAATAATCTGTGAACCAGAGGCTCTAAATTTAGCAATATTCTTCAAATAACTCTCCGATAGCGTCTTCATTGAGGTATCAATTTCCCTTAAATTACCATCGATCAACGCAATAAACCTACTGGCAGTCGCATCACCAATCACCACCTGAGTTAAGATACGTTTACCTTCCGGTACTCGAGTCTCGGTCGTCGCCTCAGTCTTCTTTTCGGTTCCTTTCTCGGTATATTTTAGAATTGCCTGAGAAAGATTTACGCTTTCACTAACCTTCTTTAAACTAAGCACGCCCCATTCGATAGTTTCACCATTTTTAACCTGCATGAGGACTTTTTCACCAGTATCGTTCCATGTTACCTGTAAAATTTCACCAGTGAACTTACCATCATTTGTGCCAGCAAAAACCCCCTTCACATCAATTTCTTCTGTTGTGACCTTATCCGCACCTAGTGCTGTAACATACTGCCATTTTGTAGTATTATTTTTCGCCACCAATAGGCTTCGATGATCTGGCGCCGCATAGACAAAACGTAAATCTTGGTAATCAGCCACCACTTCCGTCGTACGTTCCTTCTTAAACAGACGCGGGTGCCTTAAACGCGTTAATAATCCTGATGTAATATTAATTTTTTTAGTCCAAGAATCAAAACCTTCCTTCCAAAGCGTAATTTCATGCTCACCAGCTGAAAGTAACTTCGAAATATTTGTTTCATTAAAATCCTGTTTTCCGTCAATCACTACTTTTGCGCCAGTTGGCAACGATTCAATCTGTGCCATACCATTCTGCTCCAATTTAAGATTAGATCCTAATCTCCACCCCTCAACCACCGCCACGAGTACGAATACCAGACCGACCACAGCCAGTGACATAATAATATCTACAAAAATGATTCTTATTAGCTTATTACGTTTACGTTTTTCAATATCCATATTGGGATTATTATAGCATGACAGCAATTAGTATTGATTTTCCAAACCGGTATAGTTTATAATAAATACAAGCGTAATAAAAGAGTGAGGAAGGCAAACATGCAAAGACAGTTATATACCCAGGACATTTCAAGTAGGCAAACCCACCACAACCTTCAAGCATCTGCTACCTTGAATCGTCGCTATGTTCGTCGTCCCGCATCTTACTTAACCACCACCCAGA
>ERZ773049.1466-NODE-1466-length-13560-cov-3.814439_pt1 | contig 13560 bp, 10 predicted proteins | sample MGYA00580633_ERZ773049 | MGnify/ENA primary metagenome ERZ773049 (study PRJEB29015, sample SAMEA2737991) | human oral metagenome | biome: human oral; feature: human-associated habitat; material: dental | place: China | collected 2066 ... | reverse complement strand
GTCGTAACAAGGTAGCCGTACCGGAAGGTGCGGCTGGAACACCTCCTTTCTGGAGTTCTGAAAATGGGCTTTAGTATAGTTAGTGTAGTATGTACGTAATAGATGAGTTAGGTGGCTTTCCTGAGTGTGCGTGCTCACTTCTGCTGTCATATCAATCTTCTCACCCATAGGGCGGTAGTAGCATAGCTATTACCGCCCTTCTTCTTGTAAGACATTATCTATCCTTATTCCCTTAGACTATCTCACCCAATGAACCAAGATATTACTCCTGATACCTCCTCAGCTACCTCTTCCCCAACCACAGATCCAGATGTGATCACCTCAGTAGCTGATTTTATTAAGGCGATTAAAAAGGAGATACCTGACCCGTTCTCCGAAAGTAGAGGACCGAAATTCTTCTATAGGGGACATGCTGATGTCTCATGGGATTTGAAGGCTTCAATCTTTAGGTCAGATAAAGGGATAAAGAAAGAGCATTTGTTGTTTCGTGATATGGTGGCACATGAGCCACAGGACTTTTCTCAATGCAAGTCTGCATTGGATTACCTTGTTCAGATGCAGCATTATGGACTGCCTACTCGCCTCCTAGATGTAACAACTAATCCTCTAGTTGCTCTTTACTTTGCTTGTCAGCCTGCTGGAGATACTACGATCTCTGGCATAGTAGATGTTGCTTGGGATGCAGGATATGGTCTCGCTCTTGAGGCTAGGAACTATGCGCTAGATGATCCAGATGCCTCCCCTTCTATCAGAAACAATGATAAATTAAATGAGATCCTCTCTGGTGTTGGGGTTCTGGCTGGAGTCCTAACTGCGGCTAATACTAAGTACCAAGAGAACCCCGTTGGAGATAGAATAATAGACTCTATAGTTACTCCTCTTGGAGAAGTGTTCCCAGGTTTAGAATCGCTTCTAAAAGCAAGTGCAGATGCAGGGGAAAAGGCTGTGAAAGAGGCTGGTCTCAAAGATGGAGCTGTTTATCTATTTTCTGTTCCCGAGGATAGAGTGAAGCATTATGATAGTGACACGGTCTCTATATTATCTAACCTCGCAAAGTGTGGCGATATAGAGATTAATATAGATCAGATAGACGAGTTCGCAACTAAGCTAAGAGAAGAAAGGGATGTACACATGGAGCATGAGGATCCAGGTCTGAAGACATTCAATAATGAATGTGGTGTCCAAAATTTGCTTCATCAAATTCGAGAGGAGAAACCTTACTTTCAGCCGTTAATTGATCCATTTGATTTGTGTCGTACTTTCCTTGTGAAGGCTAAGTATGCTAATCCGCGCATTATTAATCAAGAGGGGGCTTTCTTCCTATTTGGGCTTAAGCTTACTGTCGGCCCCTGGTGGAAATGTTTAAAAAAAGGGGAAGACAAAGAGGTCCCCATGCTCCCAGCTCAGTGGGTTAAGAAGAAGTTCATCATCCCGAAGGAGTTTAAGGTAGGGATACTCAAGGAGTTGAAATTTCTAGGTATTACAGATTCATATATCTACTCAGGTATGGAGCAGTATGCGAAGGTGCTTAAGGAGAGATATGAGCTTTAAAGAGAAACAGGCACCTCGTAGTGCTCTTTGCTCTGGGCTAAAGTTGTTTCTTCCTGCTTAGCTCTCCACACTACGATGCGGTGACCAGTAATGGCTGGTCACCGCATCGCTTTTTTAGGGGGAAGGGCTGGAGGGTGGAGAGGGGGCTTGGGAAGGGGCAAAAAGGACCCTACGGTAGGTCGTCGATGCGACCTACCGTAGGTCGGTGAGACGACCCACAGTAGGTTTTTTCGACGACCTACCGTAGGTCGTTTTTTGAGGCGCTTAGTGATCCTCCGTCTGGCCTGCTGTAGCAAGGGCTTTCCCCTCGTGCAAAGGGTGCATTAGGGTTGCCTGCTCTTTGGTGGTCTTTTTGCCTGTGTTTGTCTGCGTCGGGGGAGGAGGAGTGGGGAGGGTGGCGATGCTCAGTCTTCCTCCGAGGTCTTCGTAGAAGGCTATAAAACTCTTTAATTTTATACGATTAAAGAGAATTAGAGGTTTTGGAGCCTTCTACTTGCGCTGTCGTGGTGGGAAGAGTGCTTCGATGAGCTACTGGAGGAGGGCTTGGCGGGCTGAGGGACGAGGGCGGGGTGTGCGAAGTCTTCGTACCTTTGTGTCCGTAAATACATCGACAGATATGACCAAAGACCAATCCTTGCGCCGTGAAGGCGAACATCTACTGAGCGAAATCAAAAACCTAGGGAAGGAACTCCTAGAGGAAAGCAATGAGCCTCGCCTGCTCCCTGCGATCTATACCCGCCGATCCATCCGGAAGTTCGTCGATACTCCGCTGACGGGTGAAGAGGTGCAGATCCTGCTGGAGGCGGGCCTTCGTGCCCCTTCGTCGAAGAACAAGCATACGACACAGTTCATCCTCATCGAGCAGCGGGAGATGCTTGATCGCCTCAGCCACATGCGTGAGAGTGGTGCGCTCTTCCTCCAGCAGGTACCGCTGGGGATCGTCATCCTTGGCTCCCCGATGGAGTGCGAGCGATGGATCGCTGATGCTTCGCTGGCGGCAGGCTACATCCAGCTACAGGCCGAGGCCTTGGGGCTGGGCTCTTGCTGGGCAGATGCCTACGGGTGCTACACGGGGAACGGGCAGGAATCTTCGGAGTATGTGCGCAATCTCCTTGGGATCCCTTACCAGCTGGAGGTCTTCTGTATCCTGGCCATCGGACATAAGGCGAGCGACGCTGCTCCACGCCCCACGGAATCACTGAAGTGGGAGAAGATCCACATCGAGCGCTACCCAGAGCTCGAGGAGACCGAAGCACCGAAGGAATGAACTTGAGCGAAGGGACTCCGGAGCGCCTTGTCCTGCTTGGGGCGGGGAATGTAGCGACACACCTGGGGCGAGCACTCGTGGCCTCCGCTTCGTCCGCAGTGCGCCTCACCCAGATCTACAGCCCTGGGGGCAGTTCGGCTCGGGCGCTGGCAGAGGGGCTGGGTGAAGGGATCAGCGCTGTCGGATCTCTGGAGGAGCTTGACCTCGATGCAGACTGGTATATCTTCGCCGTGCCCGATGATGCCCTCCTCCCGCTGGCTAAGGAGCTGGCGGGGCGTGTTCGTGGGTTCTGGGTGCATACCTCGGGGTCAACCTCCTTGGAGGACTTGGCTGAAGTGCACCGACCTGCAGGTGTTCTGTATCCTCTTCAGACCTTCTCCAAGGGGAAGGCGCTGGACTTCTCCGAAGTGCCCCTCTATGTCGAAGGGACGGACTCCGAGGCTGAAGGGCGTATCCTTCGGCTAGGCGAACTGCTGAGCCGGTCGGTGGCTCGTGCGACGAGCCAGCAGCGCCTCGTGCTCCATCTCGGGGCTGTCTTTGCTTGCAACTTCTCCAATCACTTGATCGCTGTCGCCGAAGAGCTCCTGACCCAACATGGCCTGCCGGAGAAAGCCCTCCTACCGCTCATCGACGAGATGACGGCTAAGCTCCATACCCTCCCAGCACGGGAGGCGCAGACAGGGCCTGCACGGCGGGGAGATGAACGGACGCTCGGTAGGCACGAGCGCTTCCTAGCGTCGGAGCCTGAGCTGGAGCACCTCTACTCGCTCCTGTCTCGTCAGATCCGAGAGCGCTCGGAGCGTGGGTAGCTTTCCCTCCCAAAGACGCGCTGGGAGCAGGGCGAGGATAGGGTGGAAGCCTCCTAATCTTCCTTTGATTAGGACGAAGCCCATATATCATAAGGAAAGACTTTTCTTAGGGTACTTCGAGGGGAAGAAGTGTGATCTCGATCGATCCTTTCCATCTGTGAGGCGCAGAAAACCCACTTACAGAGCTCGACCGAGGACATTTGGTGTCCTGGAGCTTACAGTATAGTGAATCATTCTCGTGGAGGATGGGGGCTAATCTCGGCGTCTTAGCAGGAAAAGGGACTCATTTAAATAAATTTCTTTACTTTTGTACCCGCTACAATGAACAATACCCTCTATGGGTAGTGTTATCACAGTACAAAGACAATGACATATTGCCTTGGGCGTCGGGAGACGGCCGCCAGGTCTCTTAGGAATCATACCTTCTGGGTTACGGGAAGATTGCGTTTGGTGTTCGTAGTGTGGTAGGGTGTGATCACCGAGGACCTACATTAGGCGTGTGGTTAGATTGCTTCGGCATCGAGCCACACGCTTTCTGATTTATATATCCCCCAGTCCTTATCCGATGATCCCTTTGAGGAAGTGGGGTGATGCGCAAGGGTCGCATGCCTGCCGTGAGCAGGCGTGCGACCCTCGTCGTTTGTGGCGGTCTGTGTGTAGGAGTCCTTAGCGTCGTGCTAGGTCGTCGTGGGTCATCTGTAGGAGGGCTCGACCCAGACGCTGGCGCAGTGGCGAAGGGGTAGGTATGTCCTCGAGGACACGACCGCTGACGTTGTCCACGACGGTGCTCCCTGTGGGATCGATGAAGCCGAAGCCGTCGTTGAAGGTATAGTAGGCAAAGGGCTTCGTATAGTTCGGTGCTAGTACATTCCTGCTGAAGGGGAAGTCCCGATAGGGGAGACCGAGCTGTGCAAGGAGGGTCGCCACGAGGTCGGACTGATTCATCAGTGTGGGTATGATACGGGGGCTACGTACCGCTCCTCCCAGCCAAAGCAGTGGGATGTGATGCACGGCGGTGCCATTGCGGTCGTCGCTGTCTCGGTCGGAGAAGCCGTGATCCGCTAGGCAGATGATCAGGAGGTCCTTCCACTGTGGGGTCTTCTTCAGACGCTCGACGAACTTCCCCAGGCTTTCATCCAGATAGGCGAAGGCATTGGGTATAGGCGAGGCAAGGCGCTTGTAGGGCACATCAAAGGGCTCATGACTGCTTAGGGTCAAGAAGCCCTTATGCCAAGGCCTATTGGTAGGCTGGCGTAGGATCTCCCCGTAGAGGTAGTCGAAGGTCACTCCGTCGGGTACGCCCCAATTGGTGCGAGGGAGTCGCTTGTCGAGGTCCTTCTCATCGGTGACTCGCTGGTAGCCCGAGCCCAGGAGATAGCCCTTCATGTTGGTGAAGTTGGCATCGCCTCCATAGAGGAAGTCCGTGGTGTAGCCCTGCTTCCTCAGCTGGGCGCTTAGGGCGGAGAGGCTACGGATCTTAGCGGGGAGCTTCATCACCGAGTGCGTGGGGAAGCTGGGGTAACCACTGAGTGTCGAGAGGACGCCTCGGTCGGTACGGAAGCTATTGGCGTAGCACGAGGAGAAGAGGATACCCTCCTTCGAGAGCCGGTCGAAGTGTGGGCTGACCTCCGCCATTCCCCCTAGAGCGCCGATGTAGCGAGCACCGAAGCTCTCCATGATGATGACGAGGATATTCGGGCGTCGAGTAGTGAGGAGGGTATCTAGACTCGGTGCTTCGGCGGGGAAGAGGTCTGCGGTGAGCTGGGCTAGTTCGGTATCAGAGTAGAAGTTGTATTCCGATCCGAAGTCCTCGGTCTTCCCCAGCGAAGAGAAGAGGCTAAAGACGGGGTTGACCGCCGCATGATTGAGGTACTGACGATCGCTGAAGTACACCTGCCCGACGTTGGCCGTGGCTTGGCTCACTCCACCTCGGATGAGGAGGAAGGTCGGGGCAAGGAGCACGAGTGTCCCCAGCGCAGGTATCCAGCCCCTCTTGACCGGAGGCCAGGTCTTCTCCAGCCTCCACCCAAGGGCGAAGAAGAGCGCAGCTGCCCATAGAGCGATCAGGAAGAGATTAGCGAGTATGAAGCCAAGACTCACGCTGGCGAAGGCCTCGCCTGGGCTGTCGAGGTAGAGGAAGACCGATGCATCGAGCTTGAAGCCCCAGAAGGGGTAGAGTCGCAGGTCGACGATGGTCACGATCCCGAGGAGTAGTGCTACAAGGAGATGATAGGGGAGTAGTATTCGCCTCGCTGGGAAGTGCTTCACGAGGAAGCTCAGCGCAAGGACGACGAGTGGTACGACGAGGAGATACCCTAGGACCGATAGGTCGAGACTCAGCCCGTGGTACAGGACGGCGAGCGCATCCTCCAGCCCTACTCTGCCATCGCCTGGAGTGAGGAGTAGGAAGAGTAGCTTCTGCAGAAGGAAGCTCACTAGGAGCACAAGGATCAGCCGAAGGAGATAGAGGAGACGGGGCTTCATCTAGGGTAGGATAGCGAAGGAGCGAGTAGATATGAGGCAGACGGCACAGCCTCCTGCTACGGGAGGTGTGTGCCGTCTGTGTGTCTCTTGAGGATACGTAGCGCTAGGGCTTAGCCACGTACGGCGATGACCTCGATCTCTACGAGGCCATTCTTGGGAAGGGTCTTGACGGCGAAGGCCGAGCGTGCAGGGAAGGCGCCCGTGAACTGCTGCTCATAGACAGCGTTCATGGCGGCGAAGTCGCCCATATCAGCCAGGAAGCAGGTAGTCTTGACGACCTGATCGATGGTGAAGCCCGCTTCGGCGAGGATGGCCTTGATGTTGCGGAAGACCTGTTCGGTCTGCGCCGTGACGCCTTCGGGGAATTCGCCCGTGGCGGGGTCGATGCCTAGCTGGCCGGAGGCGAAGAGCATGTCCCCAGAGAGGATGGCCTGACTGTAGGGACCGATAGCTGCAGGAGCTTGGTTGGTAGCGATGACTTTCTTCATGCGTGTGAGGAGTAGTTTATGTGATGAGTATTAGAGTGATGATCGGATGAGGGGCGAGGTCACTTGGAGTTGAAGCGGTTCATCGCCGAGCTAGCGCCTTCGAGGCAGAAGGCGATGGCAGCGTCGCAGAAGGTATCGATCCGCTGGGGCAGTTCGGCTGATTCTTCACTGGAGAAGGCTCCGAGTACATAGTTGATCTGAGCTCCCTGGGGATAATCGTTGCCGATGCCGAAGCGTAGGCGGGCATAGGCCTGTGAGCCGAGGAGTTGGGCTATGTTCTTGAGCCCATTGTGTCCAGCGTCGCTGCCCTTGCTCTTGAGTCGGAGGGCACCGAAGGGCAGAGCCAGATCATCGACGATGACCAGTACGCGCTCGATGGGGATCTTCTCCGTGCTCATCCAGTAGCGTACGGCCTCGCCACTGAGGTTCATATAGGTGGAGGGCTTGAGGATGACGAGCTGAGCATTCTTCACTCGTCCCACAGCTACGTCGCCGTAGCGCTTCGCCTCGAAGCGCACTCCGAGGCGCTCTGCTAGGGCGTCGGCTACACGGAAGCCGATGTTGTGGCGTGTCTGAGCATATTCAGCGCCGATATTACCTAGGCCTACGATGAGGTATTTCATAGAGTTGTCTTGTCGTGCAATAGCGTTGTGCAGTGCGAAGATACGGAATTTCGAGGTGTCGCCTAGGCGGGGGACTTCAGAGGCGCTTCGAAGGGGTGAAAAAGAGACCCACGGTAGGTCGTCGATGCGACCTACTGTGGGTCGCAAGTGAAACCTACTGTAGGTTTTTTCGACGACCTACCGTAGGTCGTTTTTGGGGGGTGCAAGTGGAGGTGAAGAAAGGGGGCTATTCGCTCCGTAGAAACCCCTCCGTTTTCCCCGCCTCTCTTCATGGGCTCAGAGCGCCCGCTTTTTACCCTCGGGAGGAGGGGGCTCTGAGGGGGGCTCCGCTTGGGATTCTCGAGAATCCTTTGTACACTTGCATAGAAGAAGCTAAGGGATCTCCTCTTAGCTCACTACTCCACTTCACCGAACGTATGGATACAGCTATTCGCTTGCGACACTTAGTCCTCCTTCTCTCTGTCTTCTCCTTCGGCATGCTGAGGGTGGAGGCGCAGGCTCAGACCTCGAGTACGATCCTCGAGAGCATGATCCAAGCAGCCAAGACCATGAAGACCGACACCATCGCTAAGGCGGTCATCGAGCCCTGCCTCTACCGAGTGTACTACAGCATCGAGTATCATCCCCTAGCCAAGACACCCAGCCCATCGCATGAGTGGATACAGCTCCTACAGGTCGGAGAGACTGCGCAACGCTACCTAGACTATGGGAGCTGGCAGGCGGACTCGATCTTCGATCATGGGGTGAAGGCAGGCCTGCGCCCCGAGGACTTCATCCCTGCCTACTACTCGGCAGGCAAGAGGTCGCTCTCGGCGAATCATCTACTCTTTCGGCAGAAGGAGGGGAAGGTGGAAGGCTTCGATCGTATCGTGCTGGATTACTTTACCTACGAGGAGCCTATTCCTCACCAGCAGTGGGAGCTCGTCCCTGGGGATAGTGTCATCGCAGGCTATGTGTGCCACCGAGCTCAGACGCACTACCGTGGGCGTGACTACACGGCTTGGTACACGGAGGAGATCCCCCTGAGCTACGGGCCGTACAAGTTCAGAGGTCTACCCGGACTCATCACCTGTATATATGACCGAGATCGGGATCATGTCTTCACGCTTCAGGGCTTCGAGAGAGCTCCAGCCGAAGAGATGATCTATCGGAAGGAAAGGGAGTACTTCAAGACCACGAGGGAGCGCCTGCTGGAGGCAAAGCGCCGCTATATGGCCAACCCTGGAGGCTACTCCTCCTCTAAGATCGTCGTCCAGGGGAAGAAGCCCGTGCGACCTCCTAAGCCCTACAATCCGATCGAGCTGGAGTAGCCCCTCCCACCCACTCGTCCCGCACCTCTCGCTCCCGTATGAGACAGCCCGTCCGTCCCGCCCGACAGCTCTGGTGGCTCCTGCCCCTCCTCTTCCTCCTTCCCCTAGGGCAGGTGGCGTGGGGACAGACCGAGGGGCGCCGTGTCATTGCCCGCATCGTGAGCGCCGAGACGGGTAAGCCCATCGGCGACGTCCTATGCTCCGTCTGGGACGGCGAAGGACGGCGCACGGCCTTCCTCCAGAGCGATGCCCGGGGAGAAGCTCGCTTCAGCCTCTCGCCCCGAGATCTACGCCTCACCTTCGCTCTGCTGGGCTATACGAAGCAGGAGCTACGTATCAGCGAACTCCCAGGAGACACCTGTACCATCCGCCTCCAGCCCTCGACGACACCCATACGGGAGGTGCGTATCAAGGCCCGCCCGATCAACGTCAGGGGCGATACCCTCCTCTACCGTGTCAAGTCCTTTGCTGGCAAGCAGGATCGCTACCTGGAGGATGTGATCAAGAAGCTCCCCGGTATCGAGGTCAAGGAGAACGGGCGTATAGAGTATCAGGGCAGGGCGATCAATAAGTTCTACATCGAAGGACAAGACCCTCTGGGGAGCAACTATACTCAGGCCTCACGCAATATCCCTGTGGAGGCCGTCGATCAGGTAGAGGTCATCGAGCACAATCAGCACAAGCGTATCCTACAGGGACTCGTCGTGAGTGATCAGGCTGCGCTCAATATCCGCCTGAGCAAGAGCTCCCACTTCCGACCCTTCGGAGAGGTCATGGCGGGGACAGGTGTGCGCCCGCCCCTCTGGGAGGGGAAGAGCTTCCTGATGCAGGCGGGACGCACCAATCAGCTGATCACGACCCTCAAGGGGAATACTACTGGGGTGGACCTCTCGGGGGACTTCGTCCAGCAGATGGATGCTTCGAGTTCGCTCCCACAGGTCGCCCTGCCCTCTACCGTGCTGGAGACCTCAGCGCCTAAGAGCCCTCCGCTCGATATCCATCGCTACCTTGATGATCGAGGCGTCAACTGGGGCTTCAACGACCTACAGAAGCTCACCCCCTACAGCGACCTTCGGCTCAATGTCTCTGGCTACCATGATCGCCGACGGCTTCACTCAGAGAGCGAGCACCATTACCTCGGTACGACGCCCCTAGACCTCTATGAGACCTCCCAGCTCACCCAGAGGCCGAACTACTACAATGCCTCCCTTCGCTACGAACACAATGCTCCCAAGCGCTACCTTCTGGGCGAACTGACCTTCGGCGGTAGACGCACCGATGAGCTGGAGGGGCTGAGCTCCAATAGCCGTCGCTACGCCCTACAACTCCGCCAAGAGCCTCTCTGGTTACAGGCATCGCTCCAGACGACCTTGAGCCTCGGCGGGACGCTGCTAGAGGTTGTCTCCTCGACCCGTGGCTACACCGCTGGGGAGACCCTCCATGGGGAATGGACGGAGGGCACGATACCTCGCCAGTCGCTTCATGAGAGGAGGCGCCTCACCCAGCTCCATTCGACGCATCGGGCTTCCACGCTCCTTCACCTCGGGCGCTCTACGTCCCTCAGCACGGGACTCAGCGCTACGGCGGATCTGAGGAGCTACGACACGCCCCAAGCCAGCCTATCGAGCTCCTCGACCTATCGTGACCTAGCCCTTGGGCTGGATGCTACCTTCACCTACCGCACCGGAGGCCTCTACCTCTCTGTAGGCGCTCCCATGAGTCTGGAGCGGGAGGCTCTGCACGTCGGGGCTGTCCATGACGAGGCTACCCGTCTGACGGTATCGCCCTTCGTCAGCCTGAGGAAGGGTATTGGCCAGCGGGGAGAGCTGTGGCTACGTGGGGGCTATGCACAGCGCCCCGACCTCGACAGCTACTACAGCTCGAGCCCAATACGTAGGGGCTACCGACTCTACTACCAGAGTCTCGAGCGGCTCTACACTCAGGAGCGTCTCTCGAGCTCGCTACGGCTCTCCTACAGAGATCCCTTGGAGCTCCTCTTCGCTTACCTACAGCTGAGCTACCTCCAGACGACCCGTGGCTACTACCGAGACTATACCTATAGTGCGGATCGAGCGGAGAGCATCCCCATCGACAGCACCAACCATAGGCGCACCTTCTCTGTAGCAGGAGCCCTCGACGGGACGATCTCGTCCCTCGGTCTCAGTCTGCATGCTGAGCTCAAGTACAGCCATACCAGCTACCTCAGTGCACAGGCACGGCGCACCTACCCCATCCAGAGCGATCTCGTCCAGCCGAGCCTCACCATGACGTGCAATAGGTTCGCACCGCTGGAGCTGGCCTATACCTTCGAGCTAAGCAGTATGTGGCTACATCACCCTCTGAGGAGACTTGACCCTGTCCTTTCCCTGAGGGAGAGCGTGGAGGCTGTCCTGCCCCTAGGTGGAGCTTGGCTCCTCAGTATGCAGGTCGTCCACTCGATGAATGAGACCAGCCCCCGGCACTACAAGCATAGTTTCTTCGGTGATCTGGATGCCCGATGGACTGTGAGTAAGCGTCTCAAGCTCTCGGCACGGATAGCGAACCTCTGGGGACGGACAGCCTACCGAGTGACCCATCTCTCCGCTACGGAGGTATCGAGCTTCGCCGTGCCCCTTCGCCCCCGAGAGCTAGTCGTCACGGCCTCCTTCCGTATCTAGCTCCGAGCTCTTCCTAGAGTACACTTCTCCCCATCCCCTAGGCGGGGGAGGAAGGAAAAAGACAGACGCCGTCGTCTCCGAATGAGGAGACGACGGCGTCCGTCTTATCTATAGAGTAGATGGGTTTACTCTCGTGTGGGCTGAGCTTCTTAGAGCTTGAAGGTCACACCGTGGTTCAGGTTGTAGAAGCCGTAGCCGAGTTCAGCGAAGGCACCGATCTTCTCCGTGAAGAAGTAGCGACCACCGAGGAAGATAGACCACTTGATGTCGCTGGTAGCAGCAGATGTATCTACATAGCTTGAGTTAGAGGATGCCGATGCGATATCGTAAGAGACCATCAGACCTGCATAGGTGTCGAGCTTGGGGGCAAACTGATAGTGGAAAGCACCACGACCGCCGAGGGCGATGTAAGAAAATGTGGTCTTATAGGCGCCATAGGTATGGCTGCTTGCAGTATAACCTGCGAAGCCCCCAACAGAGATAGACCCGTTGTTGCCGTTGATGAGGTTGTCAGCGACACCGTAGTCAAGGCTTACAGAGAGGGGAGGAATAGTGATGCCTGAGTAGTAAGAGCCGAGACCGATACCAGCGTTGATAGCCGTGGTACCCTTCTGGAATACTTCCTGAGCGTTAGCGAGGCTGACACTCCCGATGAGAGCGAGTGCAGCAAGGAATACTTTCTTGAGCATGTGAAAAATAATGATTTGGATATGAGAGGTGGGATAAATGAGTGTAAGGTGTCAAAGTCCCTCACTCAGTTGCTAACAAAGGTAAAACTTTTCGGCAAGGAGTACAACTAAGTATTGCTACCCCTTCCGGCCGAAGCTCACGGAGGCGCTATGCCTTGGCGTGGGGGAGGAACTTCCTCAGGAGCAGGTAGCCGACCACCCCAGAGCCGATCGTCCCTGCGAAGATACCGAGCTTAGCTTCGTTAAGGAGCGGTGCGAGCTCGGGGCTATCATAGGATAGGTTGGCTATGAAGAGGGAGACGGTGAAGCCGATACCGCCCAGAGCAGCGAGACTGACTAGACGGATGAGGTTCATCCCTTCGGGCCAAGGGCAGAGCTTGACACGGATGGCCAGCCAGGTGAAGAGGCTGATGCCGACGGTCTTCCCTGCGAAGAGACCGAGGAAGATAGCTAGGGGCAGGCCGAGGAGCATGTCTGCTGAGACGCCCCCGAGAGATACGCCAGCATTGACGAAGGCGAAGAGGGGGAGGATGAAGTAGTTCACTAGTGGAGCCAGAGCGTGCTCTAGGGTCTGCACGGGGCTGATGGCCTTACCTGCGGTGGCGCGGATCTCGGTGATTCGCTCCAGCTGCTCATGGGAGAGGATGAGCGCACGATCGGCTTCACGAGCGTCGGTAGAGAGGAGGCTCGTCTCGTCGTGGAGCTTCTGTGCGAGTTCGCGGATATGGACCTTCGTCCCTGCAGGGATACAGAGAGCGACCAGGACACCTGCGATCGTGGGGTGGATACCTGACTGGAGGAAGAGTGCCCAGACGGCTATAGCGAGGATGATGTAGGGCTCGAGGGTGTGGATGCGCATACGACCCAGCAGGAGGACGACGCCCACCAGTGCTAGGCCGATCCCTAGAGGCAGGAGGGCGACCTCGGAGCTGTAGAAGAGGGCGATGACGATGATCCCGCCGATGTCATCGGCCACTGCGAGGGTAGCGAGGAAGACACGGAGGCTCTTCGGCACTCGGTCGCCTAGTGAAGCTAGGACGGCCAGCGCAAAGGCGATGTCGGTAGCCATAGGGATGGCAGCGCCGATGCTCTCGGGGTGCTCGGGAGAGACAGCTAGGAAGAAGAGCACGGGGAAGATCATACCCCCCAGAGCGGCGATCACGGGTAGGAGTGCCTTCTTCGGTGAGGCTAGTTCGCCTACCAGTAGTTCCTGCTTGATCTCCAGACCCACTAGGAAGAAGAAGATAGCCATCAGGGCATCATTCACCACCTGGCTGATGGTCATGGTGTGGCCGAGGTGGCGGAAGAGTTCGATGCCTCCGACGATGACTTGCACGGGGTACTGTAGGAAGTGCTCGTAGCTCTCCCTCCAGGGGGAGTTGGCGATGCACACGGCGACGATCGTCGCCAGGAAGAGGAGTACCGTGGGGTTGGGGCGCAGGGCGGTGATGCGCTGCCGTAGAGAAGTCTTTCGCGGAGGGATAGTGCTCATTGCTTGAGTGATGGGGAGTGATACTGGTCGGCTTGGTGCCATGGTGCGCCCCTGGTGTCGCATACAGAGGCGAGGGGTATCTACGAGTAGATCACCCTGTCCTCCATCTTGATGCAAAGTTAGTGATAATTGTGTGAAAACGTCAGAGGATGGGCGATGCTCTGGGGGAAGTGACCATCGTTGGGGAGAT
>ERZ773049.1460-NODE-1460-length-13584-cov-3.050041_pt1 | contig 13584 bp, 12 predicted proteins | sample MGYA00580633_ERZ773049 | MGnify/ENA primary metagenome ERZ773049 (study PRJEB29015, sample SAMEA2737991) | human oral metagenome | biome: human oral; feature: human-associated habitat; material: dental | place: China | collected 2066 ... | reverse complement strand
AGAGGCTATGAGTACTAATAGCGCAACAGCTATAATAGCTTTAAAAGTCTTACTTTCTATAATCACATAAGGATAATAGAGGTAATGATGTTGCAGTAATTTATATACCACTGCCGCCCCTATTAGGGCATACACCCCTGCTAATACCCCCGAAAGACCGCTGAGCGAAAGAAATAAGGTAGACTTACGCATCATCTGGCGTATCTCGTGTAGGTCGTCTAAATATTTGTTATCTTGCATACCGAAGCACTTTGTGATGCAAAGTAAAGAAGAAATATCATAACCGCCAAATACTTTAACAAATATTTAACACACTCCCTTGTTATTACTTAATTCCTGCCTTTACAATAGCTTCCACCTCTGCTATCTGTTCCTCTATTCTATTAGGGTCTATCTTGATAGCTTTGTGTACAGAAAAACTCACCGTATTGAAGATACCCAAAGGAAAATGCCCATAACGCAATATTTTCCACGAGTTATTAATAGTAATAGGCACTACATACCCCTCTGGCATCTGTTCCATAATGGTATGCAGACCTTTAGTTTTAAAGGGGCGTGGTACACCATTGCGACTACGAGTGCCTTCTGGAAAGATCAGTCCTGCTTCTTTTTTAGCTGCTAAATCCTTACCAAAAGCCTCCAACTGCGGTACAGCATCTTGCGGACGACTACGGTCTATCAGCACCGAACCATTATTGCGCAGGTTGATAGTAATGCTCGGTATACCTCCTCCTAACTCCTTTTTGCCTACAAAACGCACACTATAATGGCGCAAATACCATATTAGCGGCGGAATATCGTACAAACTTTGGTGATTTGGCACAAATATGATAGGGGCATTCTTAGGCAAAGGGGCTTCTATCGAAAAACGCACCCAATTACCACTTACTAACAGTATTTTAGTAAGCATAAGCGTCAGAAAATCGACGACTGCTTTGTGGGCTTTACGCCCTATAAAGTGAATACACACCCATTGTATAGGGTGAAAAATAAGCAATAAAAAGCCGTAAAGCAAGTAATGAAGTACACTAAGAGGGTAAGATAGTATTTTCATCATAAAAGTATTGAAATAAAAAACTTTGCCAAAGTAGCTATACCTTAGCAAAGTGTAATGTAGAAAAAAGTTATTAACAATATTCGTTATAAGCCTGCTGAAGATTTTCTGCTATCACTTCAGCCATACGTCCTTCTATGTGATGGCGCTCTAACATATGCACCAATTCGCCGTCTTTGAAAAGGGCAATACTAGGCGATGATGGCGGAAAAGGCAACATATATTGGCGCGCTTCTTCAGTAGCCTCTCTATCTACCCCTGCAAATACAGTGGTCAGATGGTCTGGTTTCTTTGCATTTTGCAAACTGTAGATTACCGCCGGACGGGCATTGCGCGCAGCACAACCGCATACCGAGTTCACTACTACCAAAGTAGTGCCTTCTTGCTCAATAGCTTGTTTTACAGCTGCTGCCGTTTTTAATTCTTCAAAACCAACCGAAGTCAGTTCTTCTATCATAGGTTTTACCAATTCTGGTGGATACATAATATTTCGCTTTTTTTAATTTGCGGCAAAGGTAGTAAAAAAATTTATATTACGAAACATTTTGTCAATTGGTTTTTATGTAGTATCTTTGAGCCGCTAACTGAAATTAATAATATAATGACAAAAATTACAACGGCTGAAGAGGCTTTAAAGGTAGTCAAAAGTGGCGATTTTATCTATATACAGGGGGGAGCTGCAGTTCCCGAAATATTAGTAGATGCCCTCGTTAAACGGGCTCCTGAGCTCCGCAATGTTACCATAGGGCATATCCATATCGAGGGTGATGCCCCTTTCGCCGACCCCAAATACAAAGATAGTTTCTACGTCAATTCCTTCTTCCTTTCGCGCAATGTACGGCATATCATCAAGGCGGGCAACGGTTCGTATACCCCTATTTTCTTGAGCGATATGCCCTTGCTTTTTGATAGAAAACACATAAAAGTAGATGTTGTTCTCATACAAGTTTCTCCTCCTGATAAATTCGGCTTTTGCTCTATGGGCGTTAGTGTCGAGGCTTCAAAATCTGCTATCCGAAACGCCAAATACGTAATTGCCAAAGTCAATAGGCAGATGCCGCGCACCTATGGTGATGCCCTCTTACACGTAGATGAAATAGATTTTCTCGTAGAGCACGATGCGCCTATTTTCTCGCTACACCTCACCGAACCCAACGCTATCGAAACTCAAATAGCCCGCCATATAGTGCCGCTTATCGAAGACGGTAGCACCCTACAGCTGGGTATTGGCAATATCCCCAATGCCACATTGGCCGAAATGGGGCACCTCAAAAACTTAGGTATCCACACCGAGCTACTGACTGAAGGGGTACTCGATTTGGTGAAAAAAGGGGTTATCAACGGCTACGAAAAGAAGATAGACAAAGGAAAAATCATAGCCTCTTTTGCTATGGGCACACAAGAGTTGTATGACTTTATCGACCATAACCCTTCTGTTGAAATGACAGAAGCCTCGTATTCTAATGAAGTTTCAGTGATTAGGCAGAACCCTAAAATGATTTCTATTAACTCAGCTATCGAAGTGGATATTACCGGACAAGTGTGTGCCGACTCTATAGGTACAACTATCTTTTCTGGCTTTGGTGGTCAAATAGATTTCGTACGAGGAGCAATGCTCAGCGAGGGCGGTAAGTCTATCATTGCATTTCCATCGGTTACCAATAAAGGAGAAAGCAAGATTGTACCTTTCTTAAAGCAAGGAGCTGGAGTGGTAACCACTCGTGCCCACGTACAATATATTGTAACGGAATATGGGGTAGCCGAGCTGTTCAGCAAGAGCCTACAAGAGCGAGCCAAAGCCCTTATCGCTATCGCCCACCCCGACCATCGCGAAGCTTTAGAGAGAGCAGCTCACGATATTGTCTTCCTTCATTAATCTGTATATCAAAATTCACAATAAAAAAAGAAGCTATCTCTTGAAAGATAGCCTCTTTTCATTCTTTATTCACAATCAGGCTGTTAAAACTTTTATAGACAGCCTTTTTTGTTTTCTCTTATCAAAAAGGTATAATTGTTAATCTACATTATCGTGTAGGTACGAATTGTTTTTTCGTATCTGAAACTCTCCTGAAGAGTCCTTTCCTACTGTAGTACGCGATTGAGCGTTAGCTGACGAACTAAATTTGTAGTTATAATCTTGCAAACGATTAGAACGTTTGTTCATTACATCTGAAATTCGCGCATCCATAGGGGTTAGCTTTATTTCAGTTTCTTCATCTTCAAACATTCTCATTTGTACAGGAGCATTATTAGGCTTTACAGGTGCAGCCATCTTCTCTTCTGTATTATATAGCACAAACTCATTCTTATTCACCGTTTTATCTTCTACAAACGAGGTTGGTTTAGCATCGCGAAAGGTGCGCTCTAACTCAGTATATTCCTCTAAAGTATAACGTATTTCGCCTGCTTCATTCACTATAGGAGCTGAAGTATAACGGTTTTTAGGCTGCGATGGTTGTGGTTCATAATCTTCCTCACGCAATTGGTGTACAATAGGTGCAGCTACTTCAGCAGCAGCATACACTTTTTGCTGGCGAGGCACTTCTTGCACTACCTCTTCTTTCTTAGGTTTTTCCCACTTAGGAGCTGTTTTATCTACTATTATAAAACTATCTTCTGTAGTTACCAATTCGCAGTCTGTCCAGATATTGAGTAGGTCAGTAAGCGCAGGTTCTTTTTTTACCTCAGGTACTGATGGCACAGGGTAAACCTCTGTAGCATTAATAGCAGTATTGACTACCACCCCTTTAGGCTCTGTTAAATCGCGAGTAACAGTTTGATTGTCATCAAGGACGTGTATTACACGACGTGGCTCAGCATTTACGATTTCTTTTTGCTGCTCTACATCAAATCCTGTAGCTACTACTACTACCGAAATAGCCTCGCCTAACGACTCGTCTTCACCAATACCATAGATAAGGTCAGCCATATTGTCGCCTGCTTGCTCCTGAATGTAGTTGTTAATTTCAGTCACTTCGCGCTGAGTAGCTTCTTTAGAACCATAAGTAATCAATACCAAGACATTTTTAGCTCCTACTATTTTGTTATCGTTTAGCAGAGGAGAGTTTAATGCCCCTGTTACAGCATCGCTCGCTCTGTTTTCGCCCTCACCTATTGCTGACCCCATAATAGCAGTACCTCCGTTTTCGAGTACTGTACGTGCATCGCGCAAGTCGATGTTTACCATATAGTGCTTACTGATTACCTCAGCCATTCCTTTGGCTGCTTTTAGCAATATCTCATTGGCTTTACCAAAACTTTCGCTGATAGTCAGTTCGCCATACATTTCGTTTATCTTATTGTTATTAATAACGATAAGCGAATCTACAGAATCGCGGAGTTTCTTAATACCGGCTTGTGCCTGACGACTGCGTTTTAAGCCTTCGAAGTTGAACGGAGTGGTAACGATAGCTACCGTTAATATGCCCATCTCTTTAGCCTTTTTAGCTATGATAGGCACTGCCCCTGTACCGGTACCGCCCCCCATACCCGCTGTGATAAATATCATTTGGGTATTCCCTTCAAGGGCTTTCTGGATGTTGTTTTCACTCTCTATAGCTGCTTTCTCTCCTATTTCAGGATTATTCCCTGCTCCTAACCCCTCGGTAAGTGTCACCCCTAACTGTATTTTGTTAGGAATGTTGCTGCTCTCAAGTGCTTGTGCATCAGTGTTGCAAATAAGGTAATCTACCCCATTGATGCCATTATCGTACATAAAATTGACGGCGTTGCCCCCTCCTCCGCCTACTCCAATAACTTTTATATAATTACTGTTATTCTTTGGAAAATTAAATTGGACATCTTGTGTTTGTTCCATTATCTAAATCATAATTATTTGTTCTATATTTCTTCTTCAGTCTCGCCTATGAAATTTTTTATTTTCTTGCTGACTTTTTCCCAAAACCCTTTGCTACTCTTAGGTTCTTCCTCTTCCTCATCATCTTCTTCTATTTTTCGGCTGACCGCAGCAGCTGAGTCGTCTATAATAGTAGTTATTACTTTTTCTGTTTTATTAACAGGCTGTTCAGCAGGGATTTCTGCTTGGTGATCAGCCTCAGTTACTTCTTGTGCTTTAAGCTCTTCTAAACGTTTTTTGAACTGCTCTTCAGCCTGATTTTCTATAGCATTCATCACCAATCCTATAGCGGTAGCATATATAGGTGAAGTAAGCTTAGGATCTGAATTGTCAGCTAAATGCTCGTCGGGGTAACCTATACGGGTATCCATACCGGTAATGTATTCTACCAACTGCACTATGTGCTTTAGTTGGCTGCCCCCTCCTGTAAGTACGATACCTGCAAAGAGTTTCTTCTTAGCTTCTTGGTAACCGTAGTTTTCTATCACCTTAAGCACCAAATTGATAATCTCACTCACACGAGAATGGATAATCTTTGAAAGGTTTTTAAGGGTTATTTCTTTAGGTTCTTTTCCTTTTATCCCAGGTATAGAAACTATTTCATTATCGCGGTTTTCACCAGGCCAAGCCGACCCATATTGCACTTTTAGCATCTCGGCCTGACGTGCCAAAATACCACAGCCATTTTTAATATCGTCTGTGATGATGTTTCCACCTAAAGGTACTACAGCTGTATGTCTGATAATGCCATCTTTGAAGATAGCCACATCGGTAGTACCGCCCCCTATATCTACTAATACTACCCCTGCATCTTTCTCTTCTTCGCTTAACACTGCTTCAGCCGAAGCGATAGGTTCGAGCGTTAGCCCTACAGGTTTTAGATTAGCGGTCTGTATGCAGCGGGTGATACCCTTAATAGCATTTACCTGACCGATTACCAAATGAAAAGTAGCGTCTAAACGCTTGCCCATCATACCTATAGGTTCTTTTATTTCGCCTACATTATCCACTTTATAATCTTGTGGAAGGGCGTGAATGATTTTTTCACCAGGAGCCAAAGAAATAGAGAACACTTGCTCTTTCAAGCGTTCTAAGTCTTCAAAATCTATCAGTTTTTCAGGGTCGGTTCTGGTAATATAGTCGCTGTGCGAACGGCTTTTTATGTTTTGCCCCGCAATGCCTGCTACTACATTTTCTATGTCGAGACCGGTTTTCTCTTTAGCATCTTGAATAGCATTCATAATCGACTGGGTAGCCTGCGCTATGTTATTCACTACTCCCTTATTGATGCCTTCACTCTTAGCCTGACCGTATCCTAAAATTTTTATCTTCCCGTATTCGTTTTTCGTCCCTACCATAGTTACAATCTTGGTAGTACCGATATCTAACCCTACGAAGTATTCCTTATATTTCATTTTTTTACACGTTTCTCTACTTCTTACAGATGTAGTCTCTCTTTTTTATTTATTTTATAACAATATTCTTAAAGAATTAGGTAGTTTTATGTATAGTGTGTATTTCAGTGTTGTATTGGACGTAGCAAAGATAATAAAAAAATAAAATCTTTCAGTATTTTTTTATCAAGAAGTTATCAACAATTTTATAAACTATTGATTGTCACACAAAAGCAAAAAAAATATTTTTTATTTTTATGTGTGTCCCTCTTTTTAGCTCCCTTTTTTCGAGAGTCGTATCCGTGCTTTTTCCAAATCATCAGGGGTATCAATCCCTATGGTGGATATATTTGTTAACGCCAAGCGTATTTTATATCCATTTTCTAAGTAACGCAATTGCTCCAACTTTTCTGTTTCTTCTAAAACAGAAGGAGGCAACTCGGTGAAGCGTTGTAGGGCCGCTTTCCGATAGGCATAGATACCGATGTGCTTGTAATAAGGAGCTCCTACATCGGCACGTTGATAAGGAATTACTGACCTAGAAAAGTAAAGCGCTTCATTCTGGCGATTTACCACTACCTTTACATTATTAGGATTGGCTATCTCTTCAGGCTCGGTGATTAGCTCCATTAGGCTCGCTACATCTACAGTCTTATCAACATCTTTAGCGAAAATATCGATTACCTTTTCCAGATTTTCTTTATTGGTGAAAGGTTCATCGCCCTGCACATTCACGATAATATCGACTGGCAGATCTTGTGAAGCTTCTGCTAAACGGTCGCTACCGCTATTGTGTTCTTTTTTACTTCTGATAACCCTACCTCCTACTTCGCTGATAGCTTTTTCGATACGGTCATCGTCAGTTACTACATACACCTCATCAAACAGTTGTGTATCCTTAACGCGCTGGTAAGTATGCACAATCACTGGCTTACCGCAGAGGTCTTGCATCAGTTTGGCTGGAAAACGCGTCGCACCATAACGCGCTGGTATCATTGCTATTACTTTCATATTTTTGATTTAACAATTAACCAATAACAAGGGACTATTAAAAAAACAACGTTTTTTTTGAATAGTCCCTTTATATTAATCCTTCATTATTCTCCCGCTTGGGGTTTCATCTTAAAATCTTCCATAAACTTAGTGGTGTAATTGCCCGCCAAATAGTCGGGGTCATCCATCAACTGCAAATGGAATGGTATCGTGGTCTTTACACCCTCTACCACAAACTCATCTAACGCACGGCGCATCTTGGCTATCGCCTCTTCACGCGTTTGCGCTGTGGTGATGAGCTTGGCTATCATAGAGTCGTAGTTAGGCGGAATCACATAACCGCTATACACGTGGGTATCGAGACGCACTCCGTGTCCGCCCGGTGCGTGTAGGGTTGTGATTTTGCCTGGTGAGGGTCTGAAGTCATTATAAGGGTCTTCAGCATTGATACGACACTCTATGGCGTGTAGTTTAGGGGTGTAGTTCTTGCCAGAAATAGGCACTCCTGCAGCTACTAATATTTGCTCTCTAATAAGGTCGTAATCAATTACTTGCTCGGTAATAGGATGTTCTACTTGTATACGGGTGTTCATCTCCATAAAGTAGAAATTGCGGTCTTTGTCTACCAAAAACTCTACCGTACCAGCTCCTTCGTACTTGATGTACTCGGCTGCTTTTACGGCTGCCTCGCCCATACGCTTGCGAAGGTCTTCGGTCATAAAAGGCGAAGGTGTTTCTTCGGTTAGCTTCTGGTGGCGGCGCTGGATAGAGCAGTCGCGCTCTGATAGGTGGCAAGCCTTACCGTATTGGTCGCCTACTATCTGAATTTCGATATGGCGAGGGTCTACGATAAGTTTTTCCATATACATAGCATCGTTGCCAAAGGCAGCTCCGGCTTCTTGCATTGCGCTATCGAGGGCTTTTTCGAGGTCTTCCTCTTTCCACACATCGCGCATACCACGTCCCCCGCCTCCGGCAGTAGCCTTCAGCATTACAGGGTAGCCTATCTCGGCAGCTATTTTCTTAGCGTGCTCGAGCGATTGTACTAGTCCGTCAGAACCAGGCACTGTAGGTACACCCGCCTCTTTCATAGTAGCTTTGGCTGAAGCCTTGTCGCCCATACGCTCTATCATTTCAGGTGATGCCCCGATGAATTTGATACCGTGTTCGGCACAGATTTTTGAAAACTTGGCATTTTCTGAAAGAAACCCATATCCTGGGTGGATAGCATCGGCATTGGTGATTTCGGCAGCTGCTATAATATTAGGTATTTTTAAGTATGAATCTTTGCTCGCTGGAGGGCCTATACACACGGCTTCGTCAGCAAAACGAACGTGCAAACTATCAGCATCGGCAGTAGAATATACCGCTACCGACTTGATACCCATTTCCCTACAAGTACGTATTACTCGCAAGGCTATCTCTCCGCGGTTAGCTATTAATATTTTTTTAAACATAGTATTCCTTTTTAAAAATAAAGGTTTTGGGTCTCATCTATGAGGGGTCTACCAAATATAATGGCTGATCGAACTCTACAGGAGAAGAGTCGTCTACCAATATTTTTACGATTTTACCAGATACTTCTGATTCAATCTCGTTGAAGAGTTTCATCGCTTCGATGATACAGATAACGCTTCCTTTAGAAATAGTTGAACCTACTTCGACAAACAAAGGTTTATCTGGACCAGGGCGGCGATAGAAAGTGCCTATCATCGGTGATTTGATAGTGATATATTTGCTATCTTCACTAGGTGCAGGTTTGTTTTCAGTAGCCTCTGGTGCCGCCACCGGAAGGGTCTGGGTAGGTAGGGGTTGCTGAATAGGCAACTGAGGGAGCTGCTGTGCTATAGGTAGTTGCTGCACATAGACTTGCTCTCTGCCACTCTCATCGGGATTGGTTTTGATGGTGATTTTTACATCCTCCATCTCCAATTTTACCTCACTTGCGCCCGATTTGGCAACAAATTTAATTAAGTTTTGAATGTCTCTTAAATCCATACGAATATATGTTTGCTCAATTGTTGTTTATTTTTTTACTTGGGCGCCGTCGTATGCCCATTTTAGGTATATAGCCCCCCAAGTGAAACCACCACCAAAGGCTGCCAATACTATGTTATCGCCTTTTTTGAGCTGTTGCTCGTAGTCATTAAGGGCGAGAATGATAGTAGCTGAAGTGGTATTGCCGTACTTGTGAATGTTTAGCATCACTTTTTCGGCAGGTAGCCCCATACGCTCGGCAGTGGCATCGATGATGCGCTTATTAGCCTGATGCGGGGTGAGCCATTGTACATCATTATTAGTTAGGTTGTTGCGTTTTAGCACCTCTTCAGCCACATCGGCCATACCGGTTACTGCGTATTTGAAAACGGTCTTACCATCTTGAAACACAAAGTGTTGCTTTTCGGCTACTGTTTGAGCGGTGGTAGGACAAAGAGAGCCTCCTGCCTTGATATACAGGTGGTTGCGCCCTATACCATCACTTTTTAGGATTTCGTCTTTCACCCCTAATCCTTCGTAGTTAGGCTCGAAAAGCGCTGCCCCTCCTCCATCGCCAAAGAGGATACAAGTAGCACGGTCGGTATAATCAATAATAGACGACATTTTGTCGGCACCTACTAACAATACTTTTTTATAACGCCCTGACTCTATGTATTTGGCAGCTACTGAGACGCCAAATAAGAAACTTGAGCAAGCTGCTTGTAGGTCGAAAGCAAAGGCATTGGTTGCCCCTATTTGCGAAGCTACATAAGGGCCTGTAAGTGCTACGGGCATATCGGGAGTAGCTGTAGCGAGGATAAGCAGGTCTATCTCTTTAGGGTCTAAACCTTTCTTATTGAGGAGGTCTTTAGCAGCCTCTATAGCCAAGAAAGAGGTACCTTTTTGAGGGTCTTTCAGGATACGGCGTTCTCTGATACCTGTACGAGTGTAAATCCACTCATCATTTGTTTCTACCATTTGCTCGAGCATAGCATTGCTGAGTACATCCTCTGGTACATAGCCACCGATAGCGGTAATGGCAGCAGATATTTTCTCCATTGTAAATGTCAAGTTATTGTTATTCAATTATTGTGTTTTAGTATAGCACACAAATTTGGGGCAAAAATACATAATTATTTTGTTTTATCGCAAAAAAAGTTTAAAAAAATATTGGTTATAGTAAAATTATAATGAAATTCACTCAGTTATAGCTCGCTAATTTTTCGCTTATTCTTCGCTTATCCTTCGCTCATCCTTCGCTCATCCTATATTGTTCCTATATCGAAATCGTAAGAGAAAAAATTTAGTAATTTGCTAATCTGCTAATTATTTAGTACTTTTGCTGCCATATAAATTAAGACACCTATAAAAATATGATATATACTATAACCCTAAATAGCGATAATCCACAAGCCTTAGCATTTGTAGAATTTGCTAAAACATTTGATTTTCTGAAAGTCACGCCTAAAAAAGAATCTAAGAAAATATTTGTAAAACCAGAAGAATTAGAAGAGGATGAAGACGGTATTCCTATCAAATACCACGATGAAATTATGGCGATGTCTAAAGAATCAAACAGAAATATAGCTAAGCGATTAGATGCTGAGCTCGCTAAAAGAATTTATCAAAAATATTACTTTCTATAAATTGGCTACTCTGCCTGAAAAAGCTATTGCAAAAGCAAAAGAAGTAGTAAAGGACATAAGATTTGGACTTGTGATACCATTCTTGCAGAAGGTTTAAAAGAAAAAGGGTACGATATTTGCATCTCAACAAAAAGCCTAAAAACTAAAACCTATAAGAAAAAGTAATTTAGTCGATTTGGGTGATTTGCCAATTGGCAAATCTGCCTTTGTGCCCTCATTAAGTTTAGTAAATGGATATCGAATTTAACAGTAACGAAGATTTTAATAAATTAGCTCTCAGCGAATTGCGCAAACGCCTGAAAAAAGTAAAAGAAGGTGGCGGAGCTAAAAACTTAGAAAAACTACACGCTCAAGGTAAACTCTCTGCGCGCGAGCGCATTGACTATTTGTTAGACAAAAACACTCCCTCTATAGAAATTGGTGCTTTTGCCGGCGATGGTATGTATGCCGAGCACGGAGGTTGCCCTTCAGCAGGTGTGGTAGTAGTAATAGGCTATGTATCTGGAAAACAGTGCATAATAGTAGCTAATGACGCTACCGTAAAAGCTGGCGCGTGGTTCCCCATTACTGCCAAAAAAAACCTACGCGCCCAAGAAATAGCTATCGAAAACAATTTGCCTATCATCTATTTAGTTGATAGTGCAGGCGTTTTCTTGCCCTTGCAAGATGAGATTTTCCCTGATAAAGAGCATTTCGGACGTATTTTCAGGAATAATGCCCTAATGAGTAGCAAAGGCATCACCCAAATAGCTGTAGTGATGGGTAGCTGTGTGGCTGGAGGTGCTTATCTGCCTATTATGAGCGATGAAGCCCTAATCGTAGATAAAACTGGCTCTATCTTCTTGGCTGGCAGCTACTTAGTAAAAGCTGCTATAGGTGAAAATATCGACAACGAAACATTAGGAGGGGCTACGACTCACTGTGAAATCAGTGGGGTAACCGATTACAAAGCTACTGACGACCGCGATGCCTTAGACCGCGTACGCCGCACTATGGCAAAACTGGCTGACTACGAAAAGGCTGGCTTTAATCGCTCTGAATCTCACACCCCTATAAAAGACCCAAACGAAATATACGGTATTCTGCCCAAACTGCGCAGCGAGCCGTATGATATGAGGGAAATTATCCTCCGCTTAGTAGATAATTCAGAATTTGACGAATATAAAGAGGGCTATGGACAGACGCTCCTCACCGGCTATGCACGCATAGATGGCTGGGCGGTAGGCATTGTTGCCAACCAACGCAAGGTGGTAAAAAGCAAAAAGGGAGAAATGCAGTTTGGAGGGGTTATCTACTCTGATAGTGCTGACAAGGCTACTCGCTTCATTGCTAATTGCAACCAAAAGAAAATTCCGCTTGTATTTCTGCAAGATGTTACCGGTTTTATGGTAGGCTCGAAATCTGAACACGGAGGTATTATAAAAGACGGTGCTAAATTAGTAAATGCGGTTGCTAACTCGGTAGTACCAAAGTTTACCGTAGTAGTAGGAAACTCTTATGGGGCAGGCAATTACGCTATGTGCGGCAAAGCCTATGACCCTCGCCTTATCGTTTCTTGGCATAGTGGCAATATAGCCGTAATGGGGGGAGCTCAGGCGGCTAAAGTACTCCTACAGATAGAAACTGCTACCCTAAAGAAGAAAGGAGAGGAGATAACAGCTGAAAAAGAAGCGGCGCTCTTTAAGCACATCAAAGATAAATATGACGAACAGATTTCGCCTTACTATGCGGCTGCCCGTCTATGGACAGATGCTATTATCGACCCTCTACAAACCCGCCAATGGATTTCGATGGGTATAGAAGCGGCGAACCACGCGCCTATAGAAAAACCTTTTAACTTAGGAGTAATACAAGTATAACCTATAATACAACACAAAAAAAACTTTGCCAAAGTACTGATTTAGTACTTTGGCAAAGTTTTTTATAATCTACAATATACCTTATTCGAAGTTCATCATCGATAGTTGATAGCTACGCCCTAAGTGTTTGTAAGCTAACTCCGTAACCTCGCGCCCACGAGGGGTACGCACTATAAAGCCTTGTTGGATAAGGAAAGGCTCATACACCTCTTCTATAGTTTCAGCACTTTCAGAGACAGCAGTAGCAAGGGTTGTAATCCCAACAGGGCCTCCTTTAAACTTATCGATGAGGGTACTGAGTATTCTGTTGTCCATCTCATCTAAGCCGTGCGCATCGACATTTAGGGCTTTAAGTCCGAATCTTGTAATTTCAATATCTATCTTACCATTACCTTTTATCTGAGCAAAATCGCGGATACGGCGCAAAAGGGCATTGGCAATACGCGGAGTACCTCTGCTCCTGCTCGCTAACTCGATAGCTGCTTCCATAGAGATGGGCATCTTTAGGATAGAAGCACTGCGCTGTATAATGTCTGCTAAAAGCTCAGTAGAATAATACTGTAGTCGGCTTTGTATACCGAAACGCGCGCGCATAGGGGCTGTGAGCAAACCAGAACGGGTAGTGGCTCCTATCAGTGTAAATGGGTTTAGATTGATTTGTACCGTACGGGCATTAGGCCCTGACTCTATCATTATATCAATCTTATAGTCTTCCATAGCTGAGTACAGATACTCTTCTACCACTGGACAGCCAGTCGAGGTCGGCATCCACGCGTCTGCTGCGCTTCTTCTTCTCGTGCAGCGG
>ERZ773049.1454-NODE-1454-length-13609-cov-21.946436_pt1 | contig 13609 bp, 12 predicted proteins | sample MGYA00580633_ERZ773049 | MGnify/ENA primary metagenome ERZ773049 (study PRJEB29015, sample SAMEA2737991) | human oral metagenome | biome: human oral; feature: human-associated habitat; material: dental | place: China | collected 2066 ... | reverse complement strand
TACACAGGTAAAAATTTTCCTTATGCCATTCATTCAGTCAAGTATACTGCAGCATAAAGGAGGAAAAGAAGCCTCAAAACCATTGCAGCATCGGAAAACACACGAAAGATAATAAAAAATACTTCTACTATAAAAAACCGCAGGATTTTAACACTGCGGTCTTTTATAATAGAAGAGAGAAGAGGGTTCAGATCTCTTGCAATTTACTCAGATAGGAGGGAAGATCATGAAATTTTTCAGAAAAGTGAGGCATGCGGTAAAACAGGTGCTGCAGAAAAAGCTTGCACAGATACGCAGTATCACCAAGCAGGATGTGAAGCAGTTTGCTAAAGATTGTGCACCGACAGCAATCTACATTGGCTTTTATGCCATGTCAGGGGTAGCACATGCATCCGAATCCGTGGGAATTACGCCGCTGCAGAAGCCACTTCAGGTGGTTACGACAGCACTCACAGGCCCCATCCCCATCCTTGTCACCGGTGGCGGCATCGCGCTCGGTGGTATGAGCTGGGCTATGGGCTGGGAACAGCAGGCCGTGATGCGTGGTGTCAAGGTTGCTGGTGGCGGCGCTATCGCCATGGCAGCAGGACAGTTCATGTCTTCGACGATCTCCGATGGCAAGTCTGTCACAGGACTGCTTTTCTAAAGAGGTACGGCAATGGAAGAAAAAAAATGCAACGAAATCTCTTGGACGCATCTTCCCGTCTTTCGTTCGCTGACGGAAACGATTTTATACATGGATGTTCCGCGTGAGTTCATCATTTGGAATCTTGGCATTGCAGCGTTCTTTTTGCTTTGCTTCGGACTAAAGTTTTGGCCGATTCTCGTGATGAACGTCATCGCACATTTCACGGTTCGTTATTTTTCTTTGGAAGATGCGCAGTTTTTTGAATGCTTCCACCGGTATTGGGCGAAGCGCGACTATTACGCAGCATAGGTACGAAAGAAGGGGAAGCTATGCACTCGTGGAAAGAATTTGACCTCACGCCCAAAGGCATTGAGGATTGGATTTCCTGGTACGCCCTAACACGTGAAAATGTTATGCGCTGCAAGGATGGCAGCGTCCTCGGCATGATTCGTTATCAACCGTTTGAGAAAGAGCAAGATGAAGACCCGCAGGAGATTGCCCTCTTAACACATCTTTCCAAAGGTTGGACGCTATGGATCGACGATACTTTCACGGGAAAAGAGACGGTGCATACGCTCTTTCTTTCTTGGAATCCATTTTATACCATGGGAGGGAAGACCGAAAACGGCATCAGCAGCAATGTCACGAAAGATGACGAAGTCGATCAGACCTTTGCGCTGGATTTGGAAAAGTTCAAGGCATGCTTTCCCAAGGAGGCAAATCCGACGATACTTTGCTATCAAGCCTATATAGATAGTCTCATGCAGTCGCTTACCATTGGTCGCTGCCAAAAGACCATGCCTGCCGTTCCCGTTGACCTCGATGTTTATCTCACCTACCAATTACCCTTTGATTTTTCGAAGAACCAAGTACATCTAGGCGACGAAGTTTTCCTTGTCCTTTCGGTCCCCTCTGCCGTAGGGCAGCATACTCCCGCTATCCAGCGGACACTATTCGGACTGCGAGAGGCAGGGCTTCCCTATCGGCATGTAGAGCGTATCCTTTGTTTCAGCAAGAAAGAGGCGCAGAAAGAATACACGAAGTACATGGAGCGATGGTGTCCATCCAGGCAGTATATGCAGGACTTCCTCACCGAAGACCTGCACGGAAATCTCTATGGATGGTACAACCACCAAATCATCCTTCTGATCCCCAGCGTGGAATACGCACGCGCTGTCGAATATATCACAAAAATTTTCTATGAAGAAGGCATGCTCTTTCAGATAGAAGACTTTGATGCCAAGGACTTTTGGTGGGGAGCCCTGCCCGGCATCTTTCGTGCAGGGCTAAAGCCACCGATTTGCAGCTTTGAAAGTATAAAGGATCTTCTAAAAACCAAAGAAAAGAAAGATAGCCTCGCGTCACAGGAAAGCGAAAGAAAGGGGAACGCGAATGTATCGACAGAACTTATTTCGTAAACGAAAGGATTTCCTTTTCGGCATTATGCCCTTTGGACGATTAACCCATGTCGAAGTCGCAGGCTTCCGTGTGGCCGTCTGTATTAATAAGACAGGCAGTCTCATGGCAACGTGGAAATATCGTGGACCCGACCTTGATTCTTCCGTCGAGGAAGAACTCATCGTTATAACCAACCGTTTGCAAGCAGAGATTGCAGCACTGAAAACGGATACGGTGCTTTACTTTGAATCGCAGCGCGTGCCGTCCACTGCCTATGAGACAACCGATCACTTTCCCGATCCCGTGACGCGTGGGATAGATGCTGAACGCTGCCGTCTTTTTTCCAGCGGCATGTACTTTGAATCGAATTTCTACATGACACTTGAAATGCTTCCACCGAAGGATCGACAGGAAAAGCTCAAAGAGTTCATCATTGAAGGGCGAGAAAAGAAGCTGACAAAGGCAGATGATGTCTTAGATGGTTTTGCCGAACAGGTTTATAAGCTCTATGCTGCCCTCAAGAATCTTCGCATTGAAGTGGATTTTTTAGATGAGGATGGACTGATCTCCTATCTGCATTCAACGGTATCGGAGACGGCAAGACCACTCAAGTATCCTAAGACGCACTTCCTCCTCGATCATTATCTCTATGATTCTCCGCTCTACGGTGGCTTAGAGCCACAGCTCGGCAAGAAGCATATGCGTGTCATCTCACCGATTTCTTACGGCACAGAGACGATCTTCGGCCTGCTCGATGAGTTCAATCGCCTAAGTTTTTCCTTTCGCTGGTCAACACGTGCTTGCTGTATGTCGAAAACAAAAGTGGCATCGGAGCTTGATACCGAGCGCAGAAAATGGAAAGGCAAGCTGCAGTCCATTACCTCCACCATCGTTGACGCGACATTTCGTGGCGGAGAGCAAAATGCCGACAACATCGATGACGTTGCTGTTGACCGTATCGGCGAAGTTCGTGAAGCAATCAACGCCGTCGAAGGCGATCATATCTCCTTTGTTTATTACACCACCGCCATTATCGTTATGGATGAAAGCCGGGAAGCTGTCGAGGAAAAAGCAAAACTTATTCGTCAGATCTTCACCGAGAAGGGCATGAAGAAAGTAAAGATAGAAGACTTCAATGCTGTGGACGGCTTTCTTGGGTGCGTACCTGGTCTTGTCGGTTCAAATATTCGTCGGCCGATGATTTCAACAGGTAACCTCGTACACATGATGCCGCTTGCGCTTGCATGGGCCGGCAACGCCTGGAATAAACACCTAAACGCACCACCGCTGCTTTATACACAAACAGATGGCGCAAGTCCCTTCCGTTTAAACCTGCACATTAAGGACGTCGGGCACTCGCTCGTCATCGGGCCGACAGGTTCCGGCAAATCCGTTCTCTTAAACACCATTGAGGCACAGTGGCGCAAGTATCCGAATGGACGCGTCATCGTCTTTGACAAGGGCGCAAGCTCTAAGGTGCTTACCTGCGGCGTACATGGAAAGTTCTATGACATCGGAAAATCCAAAGCACTCTCTTTCCAACCGCTCGTCAACATCGACGATCCGGATGAGCGACAATGGGCACTCGATTGGCTATGCGACTTTCTAAGTGAAGAGGGCATCCAGGTGCTGCCAGAACATAAGGCATTGGTTCGTGACAGTCTTGCAACCGTTGCTGGTATGGAAAAGAAATATCGAACCATCACAACGTTCATTTCTTTCCTGCAAAGCAACGATTTAAAGGAAGCTTTCTATCCACTGGCACTGACCGATAAATCCGGCAACAAAGGAGAATACGGAGAAATCTTTGACAGCGACGAAGATCACCTCTCGATTACGAGCTGGCAGTCTTTCGAGATGGAGACTCTCATGAACGCCAAGCGTATTGTCGCCTCGACGCTCATGTACATCTTCCATCGTATTGAAGACGTGGTAAAGAACAATAAGCTGGAAGGGCAGGGACCGACGCTCATCGTTCTTGATGAATGTTGGGTCTTCTTCCAGAATCCGATGTTTGCTGAGAAGATCAAAGAGTGGCTCAAGACGCTTCGCAAATACAATACGAGCGTACTCTTTGCCACACAAAGTCTGGACGATGTGGCAAAAAGCGCGATTTTCGATACCGTGCTTTCTTCCTGCCAGTCACGCATCTTTCTTCCCGATAAACTCGCTATCACTGAATCACGGCAGGAACTCTACCGAAGCTTTGGTCTTAACCGCCAGCAAGTCAGTCTCATTGCACATGCACAGGCACAGCGCGAATACTATTACGATAGCCCGAGTGGATCGCGTCTTTTCAACCTCGCCCTTGACCTGTGCCCCTTTACCCTATCCTATGTCGCCGTCAGTGATGTTGCACTGGCTAAGTGCAAGCGCATCTTGGACACCTACGGACTCGAACGGTTCAACGAAATGTGGTGGAAGGAGAACGAACTCGAACTTCCGGACTATCCAAGAGAGGAGGCCATCGCGATATGATCGAGCTGCTATTTCTGTTCATCGTGCTCATGATTTGCTATTTTGCCATTCGTGTCAACCGCATAGAACTACGTATGAACATGCTTGAAAAGGCACTCAACGATGGCATCAAAGACGGCAAAATTCATACCGAAGCCGTCGGTAAACCCTTTGGTGGAGAATCCCTAGGTGTACGTGACTTCTTCCGTGCCATAAAAGACGCTTGGAAGAGAGCCTAGTGAGGTAGCCTATGATGGAACAACAAACAGCAAAGGCGCTATACCAACAGTATGTACGGGAAAAGGGAAACCTTCGCCAGATCATCGAGCAAATTGAGCGTCAAATTCTTCAAAAGATGCATAGGGAAGGGTACCATCTGGACTTTCTTCGTACAGCAACTCGAGATAGCCGCATCATTCTTCTCACAGCAGATGAAGAGGAACGCAATGATTTTATCAGAAATATTCTGCCGGAAGGTGCTCCCGAGAAAAAGATGCTGCCGAATCCCGTAAGACGTTTCAACGAGCTTTATGAAGGGGCTCTTACCCGTATAGAAGCATCGTTTCGCCGCGCTGATCAAGAAGCCCTTAAAGAACTCAGCAAAAACTTTCCTTTCGATGAAGTACGCGAAGCTTACCGGGGCGAGAGTCTTTTCCGTCAACTTGCCGGCAAGGGCAATGCCTTTGGCATACGCTACGAACACGGCATTCTAAAGGACATGCAAGATCGCCTGCAAAGCCTTGCCAAAAGCGAGGTAAGCACCATGCAGGATGATTTCCAGCAGATCTGGCAGGTATGGGAAAGTAAAGCAGGCGTGCCGCTTCCCTATCGAGAAGGACGTGCGCTTGCAGCGTTTCTCAAAAAGACCGGCGCAAGTGAACAGACCCTACGGGAACTTCTTGAAAAAGCTACAGCCTATGCAGGACGTGACAAGACTGCCTACGTACAGCGCATCGCGAAAGAAGTCATTCGCGAAAAACATGTATACCAAAGACTGCGCACTCTGCCGACAGAGCCGGAAAAACTAGAGGAACTAGAACTGTCAGCCATCTTCTACCCCATCTTTCTAAAAAAAAGGATGGAACGGCTTCCCGGCGAGCAGTTCTTAACCTATCAGGATGAACTCGTCGTCGCAAATATGCTGCGCGATATAGGCGTTCCCCCGACGATACTTAAGGCAGGCTTACATCTGTCGCCTGCCCGGCAAACACCAGGGCTAGACCACGACCTGGCAGCAAAGAGACTGTTGGGGGAAATAGGCGCGACGCCTTTTGTCACAGAAGACCAAGACTACGCACGCAGCAAAGACATCTACTGCAGACTGCTGGTTGACTGTGACAACGCCCTTATTGCACGAAAGGCAGACTTTAGCGTATATGACAGGCGCGAAGACTATAACATCTACGCCACGCGAAAGCTCTTAGAGGAATATGGCGCAAGCGAAGAAGAGGTTCTCGATATTCTTGAGGCGTATGGCGGCATTCCCGAAGAAGAGCGAAGCCAAGAGAATCTCAAGCACATCATAGAAAAGGCGCGTGAAAAGAAAGCAGCGGAAGATGCACTGCTTTCCCCTGAAGAAGAAACCGCCGCTTTAGTCGATGCCGATGCAAAAAACAAAGAATCTCCCGAGATTTGGAAGGGCAGCGTAAAACAACGCGATAACGAAAAGGTCAGAGACCGCGGAGAAAAAGGGGAAGAAGAAGAGGACAAAACCGTTGAAAAAACAGTGACAGAAACCTTAATAGAAGGACCGATTGGCATAGCCGTTACTGCGGCTTCTATTGCGATTCCTGAGGTAGGCGCAGCCGTCACTGCGATGAAAACCGCCTCGGCCATCAAAGAATTCATATCTCCTTCAGAAAAAAAGGAAGAAAAGGTACGCAAGTCCAATGTACGAGAAACGCGCCAACGCGTCCGAAACTATTCGTTTGAGACGAAGCGCGAAGGTGATGAAGGCGCCGATGAGATCTATACGAAATGCGCTGAGGAAATCCAAGAAGCCACAGGAACCGAACATAACGATGCCGTAGATGAGCAGCTGATTCTCTACCTTTTTAACCAAGGATACCGGGAAGAAGAGATAGAAAATGTTCTTGACAAAAACTCACCGGTACCGAGACGAACGCATCAGGCAAACTACGGTAAGGGTAAGATCGCTTATACCAGGAAGAGACATCCGGAAAAATGTCCAGCTCAGCGCGAGGCAATTGATCGTCAAGCACGAAACTATTTGCAAACAAAGGAGCGTGAGGGCAAGACAATGACGGAATACGATCGAGTCCTTATCCGCCAGAAAGATCCTGTCGGCGTACCGCAATGATGGAAAAAACGGTCGATTCGGTGCATAAAAAACAGGTGCGATGGTTCGGCTAGGCAGGTTCATCGCACCTGTTTTTTATGCTCGCCCCGCGAAGGGATAAAAGTTCAACTAGAAAGGAAGTGACACATCATGTTCCATACGCTCCGCTGGCCTGCCAAACGCCTCCAATCCATCGTCATTGCAGGCTGTATCCTAGGCATCGTCACGCCGATCGGCGCCATGGCAATCTCAAGCACACCTTCAGAAGCAGCGGTTGCCGTCATCGATCAGAGGAACATCCAGGAAGCCATCAAGACAGCCATTCAGACAGCGAAAATTCTCACCACCGAGCAAAAGGAGCTGGCGCTTCAGATCTTAGATGCCAAGAAGCTTTCGCCCAAAATGCTCGTTAAGTGGTTGGGAAAAATTGGCGATGGTGGTGGCTGCTTTGGCACCGGTCGAGTCGAAATACCGCTGGACGTCCTGAAAGAGAAAGGCGATATGCCTGCCGTCTTAAATGTCAATACCAAAGCTGTTGAGATCTTCCGCAACGAGATCGGAACGATCGAAGATGCCATGACGGGCAAGAAGACCCTCTATGACCTCTACATGCAGAGCGCGAAGAACAAGAAAGCACTTGACGCCACCTACCAGGCATCGGCAGAACGTGCGCAAGCCTCGGGCAAAGTGACGAAGCAGACGCAGGAAGTCGTCAAGGAAGCCATGGAAGCAGCAAAGAACGCTGAAGGAGAACAGCAGATCATGCAGGCCGGCATCCAGATTCAAGGTGCGCAGGCACTCCAAGGTGCAGACACCAACGAACTTCTCGCCAACATTCTTGCGATGGAGGCAGAGAAATACTACATAGAGAACGTAGAGAAAGCCACCGAGGAAACGCGCAACCGTGCAGCTGGTCAAAAATTCGTAAATTTTGCGAACAAGTGACGAGAAAGGAAAGAATAGATGAAAAATAAGTGAAAAATGAATGTTAAAGACGAATATTCGAGGTGGTCATTTTGACCACCTCGAATAATAAAGGAAAATATTCATAACAATAATAAAGGGAATTATTTAACGGAGTAAAGCAAACACTATAAGTCAAACTGATTAAAAATACGAAAGCGAAGGGGACGCTGATGCGAAAACTTAGAACTTTTATAAGGAGATGTGCCGCGTATCGCGATCTCCTTTGGCTCGGACTCATCCTTTTTCTTGTGATCTTCACGAGGATGCATGTCGGCTTTGCAGCCGGCGAGGGTTCCGAGCAGATTGTAAGCGCCGGCACAGGACTGGACGGCACGTTTGATACCAAACTCAAAGAGCTTGCCTTAGGTGCGATCAAGGCGATGCAGATCGTCCTGCTCATCATGACGGCGATTGCTGGCATGATGATCACCTTCGGACTGGAGGATGGTAAAAAGTTTCTGTGGCAGGTTATGCTCGGTGCAGGTCTTGCCATTAACTTCGGTGGTTTCCTGCTTTCTGATACAGGGATTTGGGCGATGGCCGACCAGTCGGCACCTTTGACCAAGCCGCCAGTGTATCAGCCAGATTTGAATGCCGATCTATCGACGACAAAGATTCTCGGCAGCTTCATGGATCACTATACCAAGAACGTCATCGTACCCGGCGCAGCAAATATTTTGCCATTCTGTTTAAAACTCCTCATTATCCTCACCGTGGTACAGGCTTCTTGGGAACTGTCCATGAAGTTTATCTCCGGCGACAAGCTGCAATACCTCATCTCCATTATCTTGAAGCTCGGCTTCTTCATGTTTCTCATGATGCATTGGATGGAGTTCATGCAGGCGCTGATGGATGGTTTTGAAAGCATCGGTATTCACGCCGCAGGCGGGGACGGGATGCCCAGCGATATGGTAGATTCCTTCTACCGACCTGCTGTCAAATTTGTCGCAACGATCTTTGCCGGACTGACCGGTGCAGACCCGGAAACCGTCTTCGATGGAACGGGACCTACTGTCGTAGGTGCAGCCAAAGGCGTCGGAAAAATGATATCTTCGCCCATCATCACCCTGCTCGGTGTCATCACCATCGTCATTGTCTGCTTCTTTATGGCGGCGCTGGAACTCTTCATGGCACGCGTTGAGTTCTTCACCATGGCCTTGATGACGATTCCCTGCCTCGCCTTTGGTACCATGAGCAAGTTCAACTTCCTCACTGAAAAAGCGATCGGCTGTATGTTCAACTGTGCGATGAAGGTCTGTGTCATTGCCTTTCTCGCTATTTCTACCACGCCCTTTGTCGAATCCTTCATGCTGGACGCCAGCAAGAAAGACGAGCTTTCCAGTGATGCCGGTTCGCTTCTGCAGGCCGTCTTGGCATCGCTGATGATCTACATGCTCATCAAGAAAATTCCTGCGCTCATCTCCACGCTGCTCAACGGTGCACCACAACTTGGTGGCTCGGACATGATCGGCTCATTAAAGAGTGCAGCAGGAACCGCAGCTGCCGTAGGTTCTGCTGTGGTTACAGGAGGTGCTACCGCTGCCGGTAAAGTTGCCGCAGCAAAGGCCGCTGGTGGAGGTACCATAAAAGGAACGCTCTCACAGCTCGGCCGCGACTTCGTCATGAGCCGAAGTCCGGTACAGTCGTATCGAAGTGCTGTTTCAAACTTCCGCAGCAGCAAGGATCAGACGGCCAGCCATAACCTCAGCATGATGAAAAAAGGCGTCACCATGCAGCAAGAAGCGCAAAAAGGCGGCAATGGCGGCAACGATGCGAACGGCAACGGTAATGGTGGAGGACAGGGACAGAACGCACAGGGACAGACTGCACCTCAAACAAAAGATAAGTAAGACAATAAAAAGCAGGGCATCTGCCCTGCTGTCACATTGCCCTTGCCTTGGGAAATGGCATCTCTTTTCGAGGTTTTTCTTCAAGTTTTTCAAGACGTTCATGAAGTTTTTGGTTTTCCTTTATTAGTTGCTCCACCATCTCGTACATCTTGTAAATCATATTATTGTTTGCCGCAGCTTTCTCTGCAAGATCTCGGATGATAAAACCATATTCATCATTGGCTTGAATCATCCCGTCATTGCCGATGGCGTAGAGGCTGCCAATCATCAGCGGCGCTTTTCTCGGATCCTTTGCGATTTCTTCCTGCCGTCTGCGCTCAGCCTCTTCGGCTTCTCGTTCCTTTTTGCTCTTGCCAAAAAACAAACCCACAATGGATACCTCCTTTATCGTCTTCGTTCCCTTTTTTCTTAAGGGTACCATAAAATACACCGAATTGCCAGCACAATTTTCACAATCTTCCAATGACTTCTACGAAAGGAGCGCAATACTATGACGAAACGAAGGATACGAGTACGTCGCGCACTTCTTGCGCTCCTGTTCCTCATTCCGATCGTTCTTGTCACCGCAGGCTGGACGCGCCCTGCGGCTGGACCATCGAGCTCTGCCTATGGCTGGCGTTACCATCCAAAAACCGGCGAGTATAAAAAACACCAAGGCGAAGATATTGCGGCAGCATATGGAGATCCCGTGTATGCCGCAGCCGCAGGGCAAGTGATACAGGCATGGGATAGAAATGATGGTTACGGCAACACCATTGTCATTAATCACATGAACGGTTATTTCACAAGATATGCCCACCTATCCGCTTTCTTTGTTGCCGATGGTCAAATTGTCCAAGAAGGGCAGCTCATTGGCCGCGTCGGTGATACGGGTGTCGCCACAGGACCACATCTGCACTTTGAAATTCGCATTGGTAACGAGTGGGGAGAGGATGTGAATCCTGCAGACTACATTCCAGGACTCGGCACCGGCGAGCCTGGCAGTGGTGGCAGCATCAATGATCCGATGATGGAGGATTATGCCAATTATGACTGGGAGGTTGCCAACGACTTTGCCAGTTCGATTAAGGAGATTATCGATAAACTCGTCGATCTCTTTACCCAAGGACTGAAGATCCTGCAAAATACGGTAGCTGATTTGTTCTTTGTCCTCTGCTGCATCGATATTGCACTCGGCGCAATGAAGATTGTCCTGACGCCGGAATCCGACAGCAAAGAGACGCTCCTTCACTGGATTGTACGGCGCAGTCTCTTTTATGGCTTCTGTCTCGTCTTCCTCTACAACTGGAACGACTTTATCGGCAACCTCTCCCTGCATGGGTTCCCTGTCCTTGGCGGCTACATGGGAGGCGATTTAGAAGGTGCAGCAGCCGCCGTCTCCGATCCGACAAACATCATACAAAAGGGCATGTCCATTATTTCTCCGCTCTACAATGCAGCACTTCACTCGACGCATGGCAGCATCTTTGATATTTTCTTCAGTACCATGACGCCGCTTCCGCTCATCGTGCTTGTCGGCGCTGGCGTCCTCTTCATCCTCTTCTGTTTCATCGGACTTTACATCGCCATTGCCTACCTCCAGTTTTATGCCACCGTCCTCTTCAGCCTTGCCGCCTTTCCGCTGGCAGGCACGGCAAAACTTCGCCATTTTGCCTCAAACGGCATCAATGGCGTCATCGCCGCATCGATCAACCTCATGTTCATCTGTTTCTTTGCCGCACAGCTGCAGGCAACCCTGGCAGAAGTCAGCATCGAGGGACTCGTATCTACGTCCGGTGGTGTCATGACGGCACAGGACGCCGGCACCAGCGGCATGAGTGGAAGCGCCGTGGATGCGCAGCTAAACGATCTGGGCAAAGCGCAAATCAAAGAGATCTACAACGAATTGCTGGGACTTGGCTATACGCCCGCTGCCGCGCTTGGTATCTGCGGCAACATCGCACAGGAATCTCAAGGCGATCCGACCTGTGGCATGGAGAACCCAAACGGACCGTCCGGCATTGCACAGTGGACGTGGGAAAGACGCGATGACCTCGTCGCCCGCGCATCCGGCGATGAGCTTTGGACGATTCCCTACCAAGTCCGTTTCCTCGATTATGAAATGATACGAGACGGCTACAAAGATGCCATCAACGCAGCGAGTTCACCAGCCGAAGCCGCTGAAATATTCTACAGGAAATTTGAACGTGCAGAGGACGGCACCGGCGGCAAACGCGCCCAAATTGCCACGGAACTTGCCAATGGCAACATGGGAACAGGAATGGCGCGTGGCACGGTCCGTATTCTTCTTAACTTCGGTCTCTTGCTGATCCTCATCCTCGTCGTCCTCAAATATATGTATTTCTGTGACTGCATAACAAAACTCATCAACCGGCAGTTCGGCAATGCAGGCTTCCACTTGTCGAAGAACGAAGGGATCTTCTCCCGCTAATAAAAGACGAAAGGAGAATCAACGATGTTGTCTCGCAAAAAGAAAATTGCCCTGTTCAGCGCTGTCTTTGCTATTGCAGCAACGGCAGGTGCACTCAGTGGTGGCTTACAGCTTACTCAGGCACATCATCATTGGCACCCGCTGGATCCTGGCAACTATTGGTCGTCCACCAGCATCTCATGGGCAGATACGGCACATCCTGGGCACTACTTCTACCATGACCTAGGCAGGCATGGCGGCAGCGTACACGATCTGACGCGTGAGATTAAAAGCAAGCTCTTCGGCAAAGACTTTGTGAATATCCTGGTGCAAATTGCCCAAAAGCTCGGGATTCACGAAACCAATCGTCGTCCGCTTGATGAGCGCCAAACCGAAGATATCAAAGACATCATCTTGAAAAGAAGAAAGGATACGGGAAAAACCTACGACATTCTGGCAGATCCCCGCATCAATGGAACGCCCATCTTTCATCAAGCACACGAAGCTGGTGTCGTATTTTCCACACCGCGTGACAAATACAAGCAGCATACGGCCATAGCAAATGCCGCAGAAATCTATGCCAGTATCGCACAAGAAACCATGGCAAGGGATGGTGAGACAGCCAACGCCATTCTCACACTCCTCGATGCTGCAAAAAATGCCAAAGGCAAACGGGAACTGCAAGAGATTGACGAAGAACTGCAAGGCATCGTCGCTACAAACAAAGCGCAGTTATCCTCGCTTCTTGCAGCAAAAACACAACTGGAAGCCGATAAAGGACGCGTTGACTTCGATGAACACGTCGAGTGGGTGAAGGAAGTCACAAAACATACGATGATGATCTTCGATCCTTATGATCCCAAACGGCAGCGCGACTACAAAGCATCAGGCAAAGAAAAGTCCGCACCGCGTGGCTTCGTATCCTTCTAAGAAAAAAGACACAAAAAAGGAAGCTATTTTTCTTCAGCTTCCTTTTTTTGCATCTATACCCACAGACTATCGTCGAAGACACTCAATACAAATCATCGTCTACGATCTCATCCTCATCCTCCAAATACGAAGGTGGCAAAGGCTCAGGATTCTCGGGAGGTTTGTCGTGCAACTCCAAGATAAGGGAGGTTCTCATCAGCTTTTCACGATCCCCGCCACAATCTGCCAGTGCCTCTTCATAGGTGATGGTATCATCCCCAAGAAAGACAGACATGCCATATTGATCCCACATTTCCTCCGGCATATGCAGCTGATCGCTTTTCAACCATTGCTCTGCATAATCTTCATAGTCTTCTTCGGTTATCGTGCCATCCATTTTCTTACGTTCTTCCATCTTGCTCACCTCAATCTACACCTGCGAGCGATCGTGCGAGTATCTCGCGAATCTGCATATCGATCATATATCGCTCGCTAACATTTTCTAACCAGTTTGTCTTCGACCTTGTACCGCGCCTGGTGAGCTCCGCGTCCCGCATAGTACGGAAAGTCTCCGCCGTTTCTTCCTGCACCTTTTTGAGATATGCCGATGCCGTGCCTTGCTGCACCATTTCAATCCACTCTTCAGGCGATTCATGACGCATACGACTGCGAGCGATATTTGCCCATTGTCC
>ERZ773049.1450-NODE-1450-length-13619-cov-4.067900_pt1 | contig 13619 bp, 9 predicted proteins | sample MGYA00580633_ERZ773049 | MGnify/ENA primary metagenome ERZ773049 (study PRJEB29015, sample SAMEA2737991) | human oral metagenome | biome: human oral; feature: human-associated habitat; material: dental | place: China | collected 2066 ... | reverse complement strand
TTAAATATATAGATAGTTTTATCCGTTATCGATTGAGTTGCGTGACAACCTGTCCGACAATCACAACAAAATACCTCTAGAGCTTTGTCAAAAGAAATGCAACTAAGTCTCGTGGGACGTACAATTGTCAGTGTCATACAGATAAGACATGTTTAATCAGTTTGGCTTGTCTCATGTCTGACTTAATATCATGAATAATCTACAAAAAATGACATCAGGATATATCAGGCCTACCAAACATCAATTTTTGACAGTATCACCGAAGAATCTGCCGAGGAGATAAGAGACCTGCCACTCCGTATATTTCACAAACTCTTTGATGATGAGTGAATTGTAGGTCAGATATTGTCTATGTTGCTTCTGAATAATGCAACACTTCGCTTTTATTGACGCACTTTGATACTTATAATATTACAATTGTTGATAGTATATTGATAAAATAGAAACCGATCAACGATTAACGTTATTTGTTGTAATCTATTTTCTCAATGTGACCTTTCGTGTTTTGGATATAAAACTCCAGAGCTTCATCCATATCTTTTGATTGTATCCAGGGCTCGTTGCTGAACATTATACATTGAACGTCGCCAACACTACTATCTGCACCTAATGCGAGCCACGTCCCAGCCTTAGCCCTGTACTTATTTATCAAGGATATTTTACTCAACCTAGGTATAACGTCTTGTGCAGTACGACCAGTGACGTAAGTTATGCCACCCCAAGGCTTCTCGTTGTTCGTGATTGGAATTGAGAAATTATATAATTTATCTCCGTCCTTTTTGGCTTGGATGTTAACTTTTTCTATCTGTTTCATTAGTACGTCTATAATATGGTGAGGTATTGTCATCAAAAAGAAAACAACATCAGTTACTAATGGATAGTTGAGTTTCTTGATAGTATCAACAAGTTTCTTAAAATCCTTGTTCTGCCAAGGATTAAGTAAGGCATCCTCTTTTTTGGGTTTCGGTGCGCCCATCTTTCTGTGGTAATAATCTGCGTCGAGAGTCTGACCAAAGGACTGGTCTAGTAAGAGTATGTCGGAATCTTTAGGCATAAATAGTCCGTATCGCAGATGATACGCAATGTGTATAATCTCGTTTGACGATATTATACTCTCGTGATTTTCAAGACGTTGTTTAATGTAAAAAGCAAACTCGTAGGGGTCTTTAAAGTACTCAATCATCAAGTCGAGATCAAACAGGCTTAGTTGTATTGGAGGTAATTGGTCGACATCCACCAAGAGGGAACGCATTTGATCCATTACTGCTGGGTATGGCTCATTTGATACACATAGTATATACGCATGTTTTATACCCTCTAGTGGTGTAAGTTGGTTACCAGTTTTATCAACTAGCCTGTACTCCTCATCACTCAGAATCGTATCACGGACTTTTATACCTTGCTTATATGGATCGATAATTGCTTTCTGAAAATCGGATTTAATAGCATCAACATCACCGTTGAGTGCAGCAGCTGTCATCTTTTTACTTTTGTTTTGGGCGATGATAGCTGTATTGCCAATAATTCCCATTACATCGATATCAGTTGAGATGTTTTTTCCTTTAACGATCCTTATGGCTTTATATGTGTTTGTTTCGCCAAATATGCTTTTGAAATAGTCATAGGTTATGTCTTCGGTTGCTTCACCAATATGCTTGTTGGCGATATCGACGTACTGCGTATCTTGGCGCATCCAATACAAAGGACTTTTATATATAGCTGATGCTAATATCATTGTGTTCGGGAAGAAGTATATATTGTTTCCTAGGTTGATAATCGGCTTATAATTGAATATGTTTTCATTGCCAGGCTCATTAAATGTTTCCGGTTGGTCTCCAAACGAGCAGCTAAATAGGTTGAGGAATACCTGAATATCTTCTTCTGTAATGCTTTTGTCCGTAATTTGTATGGTTTTGACGATGAAATCAAAGGGAAACGCCATTTCATCTATTGCATGTAAGAATTCTGCTTGTTTATCAACTAATATCGATCGGGCGAGATGTCTACTATTGAGCATATTCTTTAGAGAGAAGAATATAGTTTTTGACTTTGTGATACTAAACTTCGTGTTATCCCTGATCCAGCCTTCATCTTGCGTATATAGCTTTTGTGCCATTTCAAAGGTTTGTGTATCATAAAAACCTGTATCCCCGTAAAAAGTGGCTTCTATGATCATCTCTTTACTACTAAATATTTCTCGAAACTTCTCCTCTTTCTCTTTGTTTCCCATAGTCTCGATTTGTTCTGGTGTATGTTTCGTCATAGCTTCGCCAAAATCATACGTATAAGTACCATGAAGCTCTTCTAGTAATAGCCTGGTACATTTGATTGTTTCCTCAATTTGATCCTTGTTAATCTCATCAAAACTAATGGCTTTGCTTTTAAGCATTAGTCCCATGAGGTACGCCACTTCGTTACTATGTAACCTCTCACGCCAGTCAATATTAGCTGTATTCTGCGTATCCATGAAGAAGTCCCTTGAAACGATTTCTGCGAAGACAAATATATAACCTTTCGTTGCTACAAGTAGTTTTATGTCAGATATTATGTCCTTCCTCGAGCGTTTTTGTGGTACTTTTTTACTATCTCCCATAAGCTCATTATACCGCTAGTTCGCCTACTTGGTATTGTAAAACTTACGGGAAACTAGTTCGAATCCTCTATCGTCCACCACGAAGCATCCTTCATGGATGTTTTTTGTTTCTCAGTATGATAAAATATATCCAGTTAAATATGGAGGGAAAATGCAATCTTTTACCAATAAAATTAACAGCTTTCTAACTGCTGCTGTCAATACTACAGTTTTGATGATTTGCGTGGGGTTCTTTTTGGCTCTTTTCCCGACTTTAAGTCTCGAAATTACGAGATGGATTTTTATTATCGCGCTCATTGCTGCTGGAGTTAACATGATTAGCACCGATTTTTCTGGAAAGAAAAAAGGGGGTCTGATTTCAGGTACTGTTTTTGGTTCATTTATTATTCTTTTGGGGTTAATTATTCTTACTAATCCAGAAGTTCTTAGCATTATCCCAATTGCTATTGGTTTTTATGTTGTTATCTCAAGTCTCACTAAATTACGTATGACGCTAGCCTTAAAAGAGATCTCAAACTCTGCTTTTACAGCCTCTATTCTCATGAATATCATTTCTGTGATTTCAGGTCTTATCATCATTTTTCAACCAATCACTTCAACTGCCGTAGCTGTGATGATTCTCGGTATTATGTTGATTATCTATGGTGTTTCGGATCTTATTAATATTGTTATTCTAAAAAGTCATGTCCAAGAATTTTCCAAGAAGATGAAAACTGCCAAAAAATATCTTACAGAAGATATTCAGGAAGCAGAAGTCGTCGATGAGAAGAAGAAATAGAAAAAATACCTAAAATAGAAAATCTAATACTACCTGATTATTTTAAAAATATTGCCAAAAAACTGGTTTGGCGTTATAATAAAAAAGAATTCTGGGTCGGTAGCTCAGTTGGTTAGAGCACGGGCCTTTTAAGCCCGGTGTCGAGGGTTCGAGCCCCTCCCGACTCACCAGTTTTCGATTTTAGAACAGTCTCCAGGGGCTGTCTTTTTATTAACTATTTCACTCACCCTACCGAAAAATAGCGAAATATGGTATGATAAACCAAGTTTAATATTAAAATTCTTATCACAAAACTAATCTTAATCTTTTTTGTGGTAATCAAAGGGCAAAATTAATGGAGAATAAGGAACAAATTCGCAACGTGGCTATTATTGCCCACGTTGATCATGGTAAAACCACACTGGTTGACGCGTTGTTAAAACAATCTAATACTTTTCGTGATAATCAAGCAGAAATGAACCAAACTTTAATTATGGATTCAGGTGATCAAGAGCACGAACGCGGTATTACTATCACTGCTAAGCAGACCGCTGTCTATTATAAAGGTTATAAAATCAATATCATCGATACCCCTGGTCATGCTGATTTTTCTGGTGAAGTTGAGCGTACTCTTAATATGGCTGACGGTGTCCTTCTCGTTGTTGATGCACAAGAAGGTCCTATGCCACAAACCAAATTTGTTCTTAAAAAAGCCCTTGATCTAAAACTCAAACCTGTCGTTATTATTAATAAAATCGACAAACCAGCCGCCCGTATTGAAGAAGTCAAAGATGAGATTTCTGATCTCTTTCTTGAACTCGCCACAGATGAATCTCAGCTCAATTATCCAATTTATTTTGCTATTGCTCGTGATGGTAAGGCTGGCAAGACTACTGATCTCGATAATGATCTTCATGTAATTTTTGATTCTATTATTAATGATATCCCCTCTCCAAAGATTGACGAAGCAGAAGAAAAAGGCTTGCAAATGCTCGTTGCTTCTCTTGCTGCTGATAATTATCTTGGCAAATATGCCATTGGCAAAATTTTTCGTGGTAAAGTCAAGCACGGTCAAACCGTCAAAGTCATGAAGACTACTTTTGAAAATGGAGAGCCACAAATCACTATTGCTAATGCTAAAATTGATCGCCTCTTTACCTACCGCGGTCTCGGTAAGGAAGAGACTCAGGAAGCTTTCGCTGGTGATATTGTTGCCGTTACTGGCATCGCTGATGCCAATATCGGTGATACTATTGCGTCTGGTGACCAACCTGAAGCTCTACCTACCATCGAATTAGAGCCACCTACTCTCAGTATTTATATTGGTCCAAATACTAGTCCACTAAAAGGTAAAGAGGGTGAATTTACTACTTCGAGACAAATTTCTAATCGTCTCCATAAGGAACTAGAAACTAATATTGCTTTAAAAATCACTCAGGATGGTCTCGGCTATAAAGTATCTGGTCGTGGTGAACTCCATTTATCGGTTCTCATTGAAACCATGCGTCGTGAAGGCTATGAGTTAGAGGCTGGACGTCCAGAAGTTGTCTATAAGGAAATTGATGGTAAGAAATGTGAGCCATTTGAGGATCTTACTATTGAAGTTTCTCCTGAATATGTTGGCGCCGTCTCTCAGGAGCTTGGCATCCGCAAGGCGGATCTTAAAACTCAGGAGCTAACATCTACAGGATCCACCCGTTTTACTTATGAAATTTCTACTGCTGCTTTAATTGGTCTTCGCAATCAATTAATGACTGCTACTAAAGGCACTGCTCTTATGTCTTCCATTCCTAAAGGCTACCGCGAAATTGAAGGAAAATACAAGCCAGAACGCAATGGTGTTTTAATTTCTTTTGAATCTGGCACTTCCACGGCTTATGCTCTTGATATGGCTCAGGCTCGTGGCATACTCTTTATTCCGCCACAAGTTCCTGTTTACCAGGGTATGATCGTTGGTTTATCGAATAAGAAAGATGATATTGACCTCAATGTTTGTCGTGAGAAGCAACTTACGAATATGCGTACCCATGCTTCTGATGGTGCAATTCAGCTTACGCCATACACTAACCTCAGTCTTGAACAGTGTCTTGATTTTCTCCTCGACGATGAACTACTTGAAGTTACTCCAAAAAGCCTCAGGTTACGCAAGCGTCAACTTGACCCTATCAAGCGTAAACGTGAGGCTAAAAACTAATGAGGATGTAGGTGTATATGGCGCAACATACATATCTCATCGACTCTCATTGTCATCTTCATGATCAAGAGTTTTTTGCGTCTTCTGTTCAGCTTTCTTATCTCAATCGTGCCAAACTAAAACATGTGGATAAGATTATCTGTATCGGTACCGATCATCAAGATTCTCTGAATGCTCAGCAATTTGTGGCTAATCATCAAGACTATAACCTCTTCTGGTCTTACGGTATTCATCCCTCCGAGTGGCAGACTAATCGAACATCGATAAATTTTAAAAAACAAATTAATCCGCCAATCGCTATTGGTGAGGTCGGTCTAGATTATCATTATGGCTTAGGCGATCGAGATCAACAAATTAAGCTTTTTGAAGAAATGATTGATCTTGCAATTTTGCACAGTTTGCCTCTGATTTTTCATATTCGTGAAGCCTTTGATGACTTTTTTGCTGTTTTGAATAATTATTCAACTAAAAATTTACGTGGTGTTGTACATTCTTTTACGGATAATAAAAAAAATTTAAAAAAATCATTAGATCAAGGTTTTTATATTGGGGTTAATGGTCTTGCTACCTACTCGACTTTGCCACTTCCTCCACTTGACTGCATCCTTCTTGAGACTGATGCTCCTTTTCTCGCACCAATCCCATTTCGTGGTGAGACTAATGAGCCCAGTTACGTCTATTATGTTGCGGACTGGCTTGCTAATAGACTTCAGTTAGATCTAGCACAGGTTATTAATCAAACTACTAAAAACACCGAAGCACTCTTTAAAATCTAGTAGGAGAAAAAATGAACCAAAAAGTAATTTACTTAGATTATGCCGCTGCCACCCCAGTCGACTCCAGAGTCCTTTCTGCTATGTTGCCGTATTTTTCTGAAAAATTTTACAATCCATCTGCGGCTTATCTACCGGCAAAACATCTGCGCGGGGAGTATGAATTAGAGAGGGGTTTGCTTGCTAATTCCATCGGTGCAAAATCTCCAGATCTCATTATTACCGGCGGTGCCACCGAATCTATCAATCTTGCTTTTACAGTTTTAAAAAATACTTCTGGCCATTGTTTGATTTCCGCCATTGAGCATGCTGCCGTACGCGAATCTGCTAAACACTTTTCAAGTGGTAACTTTAATGAAGTAAAAGTCCTCCCTACTGGACTAATTGATTTAAATGACCTTAAGCAAAAAATACGCGAAGACACAGTCTTGATTTCTATTGCTCTTGTTAATAATGAGCTGGGCACTATTCAGCCACTCTCTGAGATTAGCCGTCTACTTCAGGAGATCAAGCAATCTCGTCTTAAGCAAAATAATCTTACCCCACTCTTTCTTCATTCTGACGCTTCTCAAGCTATGAATCTTTTGGATTTATCGGTGGCTAGACTTGGAGTAGACTTACTTACTATAAACTCTGCTAAAATCTATGGACCTAAGGGCATTGGTGCGCTTTATGTTGCCCGTGGTATAAAGTTATCTCCAGTCGCTTTTGGCGGTGGACAGGAGATGGGTTTGCGTTCTGGTACTGAAAATGTTCCAGCTCTCATTGGTTTTGCTATGGCTGCTAAGCTTGCTAAAGAGCATCTGGTAAGTTCTAGGCAAAAATATCAAGAATTTACGAAACATTTTAAACAAATTATTGAAGAAAAATCCATCATTCAGCCACTTTGGCTTGGCGATCCAAAGCATCAATTGGCTAATTTTGTACCAGTTTGTTTTAAAGGGCTAGACGCCGAACGATTAATTTTTAAGCTTGAGGATCAAGGCGTTTATCTTTCTACTGGTGCGGCCTGTGCGGCTTCTAAAGGTCAAAAATCTCATGTGCTCGCCGCAATCGGCCTGTCTGACCAAGAAATTGCTGGCTCCCTTCGTATTACTTTTGGACTCCAAAATCAATTAGAGGATATCAAAAAAGCTGCTAATTTGATTGCTGTAGCCGTCAATCAAGAAGCCTATCGTCTTAACCTTGTAAAAAATCATAGGAAATCGTATGCAGAATAAAATTTTAGCTTATCACAAAGACAATACTGATAAAACCGTTTTTGTCGGAATGTCTGGCGGAGTTGATTCTTCGGTTTCTGCACTTTTGCTTAAAAAAGCAGGCTACCAGGTGGTTGGTGTGTATATGAAAAACTGGTCTAGAGATCTTCCCGGTATGAAATGCCCTTGGGCCGATGATCTTGCCGACGCTAAACGTGTTGCTACAAAGTTAGATATTGATTTTCGTATTTTCGATTTTGAAGAAGAATATCATCAAAAGGTTGTTGACTATATGTTGTCAGAATTTAGACATGGCAACACGCCAAATCCTGATATCATGTGTAATCAAGAAATAAAGTTCAAATTATTTTTTGAGGTTGCTAAAGAACAGGGCGCCGACTTGATCGCTACTGGCCATTATGCTAAGTCAATTCACGGTAACCTAGAAAAAGCTGTTGATCAAAATAAAGATCAAACTTATTTTCTCTACCGTATCTCGGAAGAAGCTGTAAGATCAACTATTTTTCCTCTCGGCCATTTTCTAAAGCCTGAAGTCAAGCAGCTTGCTGCTAAATACGGATTGGACAATGCCTATAAAAAAGAGTCCATGGGTGTTTGCTTTGTTGGCGAGGTCGGTATGCATGATTTTCTTAAGGAGTATTTTGCGGTAAATCCTGGAGAAATTATTGATCGAGAAAATAATCAAGTCATAGGTGTTCATGATGGTGCGATCTTTTACACCATCGGCCAGCGTCACGGTCTTAACCTAAGTGGTGGACTGCCGTATTATATTGTTGATAAAGATATGGATAAAAATATTATTTATGTTTCTCGCAATATCAATAATCCAAGTCTTTGGACAAATAAGCTGGAGCTCAAAGATCTTTTCTTGCGTCCAGAATATACTGATCACGAAGAGGTCGTTCAGTTACCCACACGTCTTGATATTCGTATTCGACATCGTGCTGCTTTGCAATCTGCAAAGATTATCTTTGGTTTAGAAAATCAAGCAACCCTTGAATTTGATCATGAATTTAAACGTCCGGCTTCTGGTCAATCCGCCGTTTTTTATCATGGTAATGTCTGTCTTGGTGGTGGAATTATAAAATAAAGATAAACAGCTTGATCTAGGTTGTTTTGCTTGTTGAATATCAAGAGGCTTTTTAATAACTACTTTTTAAAGCAGGCTCCACCTTTTTTCTCTTCAAATTCTTGGATAAATTCGTCGACAAATTTTAAAATCCCCGCTTTTTTGATTTTTTCATCAATATCTTTAATCTCGAAATCTGAACCATCCTTATGTTTAGCTGAAACTATCTTTTCACTAGTTGGATCAAACTTTAGCGTAATTGTATCTTTAGTATTTCGACAAATCACGCTGATCGCCCCGTCGCCAGTCAAAGTCTTCTTAACTGTTAAGAATAAAATAATACCGATTATACCAATAACGAATAAGATAATTAGTTTTTTCATACTTTCCCCTGATTACGCTTATTCTTACCTTAACATAGTAACGCTTTTATGTCTAGAAGAGGTCAGTCGGATTTGAGGTATCAAATTAGTTTTCTAGTTTTTAGTGAATAAATGTCCGTGATATAATACATGGCATGAATGCAAGTGAAATCCGCCAAAAATTTCTTGAATATCAGCAAAAACTAGGGCATCAAATCATCGCCCCCGCAAAATTAGTGCTCGAAAATGACCCCACTACGCTTTTTACAGGTTCTGGTATGCAACCGCTCCTTCCTTTTTTATTAGGTGAGCCTCATCCAGCGGGTAAGCGTCTTGCCGATTCGCAGCCCTGTCTTCGTCTGCAGGATATTGAAGATGTGGGAGATCCTAGACACACAACAGTTTTTGAGATGCTCGGTAACTGGTCACTCGGGGATTATTTTAAAAATCAACAGATCCCAGCTTTCTTTAAGTTTTTAACTGAGGGGGTTGGCCTTGATCCTCATAAAATCTATGTCACTTGCTTTATCGGTAGTGAAAAATACGGTATTCCTAAAGATACTGAGGCGGCTGAAATTTGGCAACAAGTATTTAGGGAGGCTGGTGTAGATGCAAGAATTGCAGAGATCGGTAGTGCGGCAGAGGGGGCTAAGCGGGGTATTAAAGAAGGTGAACATATTTTCTTCTATGACGACCATGAAAACTGGTGGAGCCGTGGTGGAGGTGTCGAAACTACTCCGATTGGTGACCCATGTGGGCCAGATTCTGAAGTTTTCTATGATTTTGGTGAAGATAAGCAAGACGTTGCAATGTTTGGTAAATCACATCCAGCCTCCGACGGTGCTCGCTTCATGGAAATTGGTAACCAGGTATTTATGCAGTATAAGCGCAATGAAGATGGTAGCTTTTCTGAACTTAAACATAAAAATATTGATTTCGGCGGTGGACTTGAACGCATCGCCGCTGCTGCCATTGATTCCTTTGATGTTTTTGAGACCTCTCTATTAAAACCACTAATTACTAAAATTGAGGAAATTAGTCAGAAAAACTATAAAGAATATACTGCTGACATGCGCATTATTGCTGACCATCTTCGTGGCGCTTATCTCCTTTCAGCTCAAGGTCTTACTCCTAGCAACCGCAAACAAGGTTATGCCTTGCGTCGTTTAATTCGTCGTGCCATCCTGAGAGCCTTAAATCTTGGTATTGATCAAGACTTTCTTCCTCAAATTATTCCACTCATTGAGATGAATTATCGCGATTTGTCTGATGAAATTTTAAATACTAGAAAAGATGCGCTAGCTGTTTTAATTCGCGAAGAACAAGTTTTCCGAAGAACTTTGGTACGTGGCTTGAAAGAATTACACAAGCTAAAAGAGGCTGGATTGTCAGGCAAAGAATTGTTTATGCTTCAAGATACTTATGGTTTTCCTCTAGAACTTTCAGTAGAAGAGGCTAAAAGGGAAAAGATAGAACTTAGTCCAGACTGGCAGTCTGAGTTCGATCAATGTTTAACCGCTCAGCGTGAACGCTCAAAAACCGCTTCTGAGGGTATGTTTAAAGGTGGTCTTGAAGATCATAGCGAAATGTCAACCAAATATCATACTGCTACTCATCTCTTGCTTGCAGCGTTGCAGAAATTAATTAATCCAAAAATTGGTCAAGCAGGCTCTAATATTACTTCTGAGCGTCTACGTTTTGATTTTAATTTAGATCGTAAATTGACTCCTGAAGAAATCAAGGCACTTGAGGAACAGGTTAACCAATGGATTAGCGAGGACTATCCAGTCAAGTTTGCGGAATATGAAAAAGACTATGCCAGGGATACTTTGCACGCTCATGGCCAGTTTTGGGAAAAATACCCTAATATTGTTAAGGTCTATACGATTGGCGATTTTGAGCATCCAATCTCTCGTGAGCTTTGTGGCGGTCCTCACGTTAAACATACTGGACAGCTTGGCAAATTTAAAATCAAAAAAGAAGAATCTTCCGCCTCTGGAATTCGTCGTATTAAAGCTGTTTTAGAAAATTAAAACAACCTAGTTTTAGTCGCTTCCCAGCTTCATAGCGTATAATTAATAAAAAGTGGAGATCTATGGAACGACTATTCAATTATTTTATGCCTGAAAATTATCAACTCGAATTACGTGTTAATAAGGAAACTGAGGAAGTACAAGGACATGTAATTATTCTTGGCCAAACACGGAAAACTGAGCTCAAACTGCACGCTAGAGATCTCAAAATTTCTAAAATTCTCATTGATCAAAAACCAGTAGATTTTACAATTGACTCGGAAAATCAACTTTTGAAAATTAATAACATGGGAGAGGAACAACAAATCACAGTTGATATTCGTTATACCTTTAAACTTAGTCACAGTATGATTGGCATGTATCTCTCAACTTACAAAAATCAAGGTAGGGAAGAACGCATTGTTTCTACACAGTTTGAGTCGCACTATGCTAGAATGATGTTTCCGTGTATTGACGAACCTGAGGCTAAGGCTACTTTTGATCTTAAAATCATCGATACTGATATTGAAGATACTATTCTCAGTAATATGCCGATTCTCTCTGAGCGTGTTTTGACCTATACCTCTGTTAATACCGATCTTAATCCTAAGGAAAATGCTAACGCCTTAAATTTGAATACTGAAGTCTCTCGCAAAATTATTATTTTTAAGACTACCCCTAAGATGTCCACTTACCTTTTAGCGATTTGTATCGGTAAATTTAATAAGATTTCAGGCAAGAATCAGCACGGTGTGGAGGTTACAACTTATGGCGCGTTAAATCAACCAGCTGAGCGTCTTGAGTTTTCTAATCAAATAGCTATGGAGTCTCTAGATTTTTACGATCAGCTCTTCGGTATTCCCTATCCTCTACCCAAATTGGATCAAGTAGCTATTCCGGATTTTGATGCTGGCGCTATGGAAAACTGGGGTTTGGTCACTTATCGTGAGTCTTGTCTGCTTGTAGACCAGAATACTCCACAAGCCACTAAGGAATATATTGCCACCGTTGTCACTCATGAGCTTTCGCACCAATGGTTCGGTAATTTAGTCACCATGCGCTGGTGGGACAATCTTTGGCTAAATGAAAGTTTTGCAAATATGATGCAGTTCTACGCCGTTGATCATCTTCGTCCTGAATGGAAAATTTGGCAAGATTATTTCACTGAAGACTGTCTCTATGCTCTTCGTCGTGACTCTTTAAAGAATATCCAATCTGTTCAGCAGACTGTTTCAGATCCAGCCGAAATTGACAGTCTTTTTGATGGGGCCATTGTCTATGCTAAGGGATCTCATCTCATATTTATGTTAATGCGTTTGATGACTGAGTATAATTTTTTCCAAGGTCTTAAGTCTTATTTTCAGAAATTTCAATATCAAAACACCACTGGTGATGACCTCTGGGTCTGTCTTCAGGAATTTACCGATTTTAATATTAAGGACATGATGGATTCCTGGATTATGCAGCCAGGTTTTCCACTTATTAATGGCAAGAAACAGCAACGCTTTTTTGCTGATGGCTCTACTGATCAGACTACCTGGGTTTTGCCAAAAATTACTGATGATATGTCTGGTCATTATTTAATTAAATTGTCAGAAGTTGATTTTCAACAGAAAATTCGAGATTTCAAAGACCTAAGTTTTGAGCAAAAGCTAAGATTACTCATCGATCGTAGCCTATTGATGCGTACTCCATATATAAATACTAGTAGTATTCTTGATCTATTGATGGAATTTAAACAAGAAAAACAGGAATCTATTTGGCAAATTATCGTTACTATTATTGCGAATCTTAAAATTTTCTTCCCGCCAACTTCGGAATATTTTCCGCTCTTCCAAAAATATCTCTTCTCGCTTGCTTCCTATAATATTAGAAGATTAGGGTTAAAATCGGACTCCGATACAGTAGACGATTTAAAACTTCGTCCGCTAGTACTTAACTTTGCCATATATGCCGAAGATCAGGGGATTATGTCAAAACTGGCAGCTCTTTACGACCAAAAAATAGGGGAAGCGATGAACTTTGCTAAGGTTTCTCCAGAATTACTTGATACTGTCGTTGATGCGAAATATCGTTTTTCTAAAGAAGCTATCTTTGATCATCTCCTTAATCGTTACCAAAATGAGGCAAGCCCAGTATATAAATCGATTATCTTAGAAAATTTATCTAGTAGCCGTAATCAAAATCATATCGAAAAATTAATAGCTCTCCTAGAAGACCAGGATATTATCCGCTTACAGGACCATGTATCATTCTTAGCTTCACTTCTTTCAAATCACTGGTCAAAGCAACTAGCCCTCACTTGGTTTTATGATCATTGGAATTATATAAAAGAGATCACTAAGAATAAATCTATCGATGACTATGTAAGAATTGTCGGTGCTCGCGTTTCAAATCAGATTGAGGCGGAACAATTTAGAGAGTTCTGTGACCAGGAACGAAGCAATCCGGCTGTTGCTCGTGCTATTAAAATCGCGGAGTACGGTATTAAAATAACCCTAGAATGGCAAAAACGCGAAGCTGATAACATCTATAAGAAAATTCAAACAGTATAAATAATACTGTCAGCTGCTGAGTGTTACGTGTACACTATCGAGAAATAATATATTCTAATAAAATATAGGAGAGTAATAAAATAT
>ERZ773049.1448-NODE-1448-length-13621-cov-23.247604_pt1 | contig 13621 bp, 4 predicted proteins | sample MGYA00580633_ERZ773049 | MGnify/ENA primary metagenome ERZ773049 (study PRJEB29015, sample SAMEA2737991) | human oral metagenome | biome: human oral; feature: human-associated habitat; material: dental | place: China | collected 2066 ... | reverse complement strand
GGCACCGCCGCCGGGTACGGCGTAAACCAGGACGGCACCACCTTCCGCGGCGACTACTCCAAACTCACCGCAGAACAGCTGAACCAGATGAAAATCGGGCCGGGCGCGGCACCGGAAGCGCAGCTGTATAGTTTCCGCGTGTTCGGGTGCACCGGCACCACCGGTGTGGTCGTTCAGGCCCTTGACCGCACCCTCGACCCGAACGGTGACGGGGATTTCTCGGACAGGGCAAATATTGTGAACCTCTCCATCGGCGGCGAGTTCTCCCCACCGGATGATGCCGACGCATACGCCGTTGAATCCCTCAACCGTCAGGGCGTGCTCGCAGTTGTTTCAGCCGGTAACGCAACCGACTACTACGGCCGCGGCGACACATACTCCGATTCGGGCCAGCCCGCAAACGCGGTTTCTGCGCTGACAGTGGCGAACTCCATCGGCTCCTCCTACGCGGTGGACTCCATGGAGATTCAGGCACCAGCAAACGTGGCCGGTAAAGTCCCCGGCGACTACACCGTCTCGTACACCTACACGGGGGCAAAACCCGAGGCACTGACCGGGACAGTCGTGACCCCTTCCGAGTCGAATAAATTCGGGTGTGAGGCGTTCAGCGCCGAAGACGCCGCGAAGATTAAAGACAAGTGGGTGTTCCTCGAATGGGCCAACGCAGACGGTTCACTCCCCTGCGGTTCTAAGGTGCGGTTTGATAACGTCGAAAAGGCTGGCGGTAAAGGCGTAGTCCTTTCCTCAGAGGAAGAGAAGCCTGCCCTGCCGATCGGCGGTAATGAGAGCATCCCCGGGTTCCGTGTGGCAAAAAGCGCCTCCGCTAAAGTGCGTGAAGCCGCCGCCAACGGTGAACTGAAGGTACGTTTGGGCACGGATTTGAAAGAATCCCTGCGTGTGCCCAGCAATAAGAAAGATCAGCTGACCGCCTCCAGCGCCCGCGGCTACCACGGCACTTACGGGTACACGAAACCCGACGTGGCGGCACCGGGCAACAATATCTCTTCAGCGCGGGTAGGCACCGGAACGGACGGCATCTCGTATACGGGCACCTCCATGTCGGCCCCGTTTGCCGCCGGTGTGGCCGCCCAGGTGCTGCAGGCTAACCAGTCCTACGGCCCCACCCAGCTCAAGGCCGCGATTATGAACAGCGCCAACCATGATGTGCGCACCGCCGACGGGAACGTGTATGCGGTGGATCGCGTGGGGTCAGGGCGTATTGATGCTAAGGCTGCGGCAGAGACGAAAGTGCTGCTGTATAACGCCGACCGGCCTGCGCAGGTCTCCCAGACCTTCGGGGTACTCGAATACGCGGTGAACGAGGGCAAGCAGACCCTAACCCGCGAGATGACGGTGGAAAACTTCGACTCGCACACCCACACGTACAACATTTCGTACGCGGGTAGCACCGACATGCCGGGGGTGGAGTTCTCCCTGCCGTCGAATATTACGGTAAACCCCGGAGAGAAGAAGAACTTCACGGTCACTATCACCATTGACCCGGCTGCCATGGAGAAGACCATGGACCCGGCCATGGAGAAAACCCATAACTCCGTGGACCCGTACGGTGACGGCACCGAGCTGGTACCCGAACAGTACCGCCAGTTCATTGCCTCAGAGTCGGGGCGTATTCTGCTCACTGAGGGCGCAGCCACCCTGCGTGCGCCCATCCACGCGGCACCTAAGCCCGCATCAGCGATGAAGATAGAGGGGAGTTCTGTTGAGATCCCCGCCGGGGAGCACCAGGCAAACCTGAAACTCACCGGTACTGAGCTGAACCAGCGCGGCTACAAGTCGCTGCTGGGGGCGTTCGAGCACGGCGCATCAATTGAGCGCACCTCCCCGGTGAAGCTGGATGTGAGCAGCAACGCGAAAGCGAATATGCAGCATGTGGGTGCCGCATCGACTGCACCCGCGCTGAAAGCATCCGGCGGTAACCCCAATGACGGGCTGCTTGCGTTTGGTATCTCAACGTGGGCTAACTGGGACGTGGTCTCAACAGAGAACACGTTCACCGTGAATATTGACACCGACGGGAACAACCGTGCCGACTATATGCTGGTCACCGACCGCGTGAAGGGCATCGACTTCCCGATTGTGCGCCTGTACGGGTACAAGAACGGCAACCTGGAGCAGATCGCTTACTACCCGCTCAATAACGCCTGGGGCGACACCGACACAAACATGATGGACTCCAACGCCCTCATGATGGCGGTGCCGCTGAAGGACCTGGGGCTCAGCGCCGAGAAGACGAAAGACATTAAGTACAGTGTCTCGGCCACCACCCAGTACGCCTGGACTAACGTGAGCGAGACCGGCTGGATTAACTACCGTCCGTTCGACCCGAAGCTGTGGTTCTCTGGGACCGCCGCGACGGTTCCGGGTTTCTTCGCTGATGCGCCTTCCTCCGAGCTGGTGGCGCACCGCGCCGAAGGTGCAACTGATGTGAAGGCCCTGTTCCTGCACATGCACAACACCACCGGTGATTTGAGCGGGCTTAACGGTGCCGCAGGCAACCGCGCGCAGGTGCTGGAAGTCACCGAGCAGCAGCAGCTCGACCCGGCGCCGTCACGGTTCACGGATGTTCCGGCTGAGAACCAGTTCTACGCAGAAATCAACTGGTTGGCGCAGCGGCGCATCACCACCGGCTACCCGGATGGGACATTCCGCCCGGGCGAGAACGTGGAGCGCGGGGCAATGGCCGCGTACTTCTACCGCCTAGCAGGCACGCCGCAGTTCACCGCGCCGGATAACCCCACGTTCAGTGACGTTCCGAAGTCTCACCCGTTCTATAAGGAGATTGAGTGGATGGCCGCCCGCGGCATCACCACCGGCTACGGCGACGGCACGTTCCGCCCCTCCGCCTCGGTGAACCGCGACGCCATGGCGGCGTTCTTCTACCGGTACGCCAACTCGCCGCAGTTCGCAGCCCCGGCAGCCTCCCCCTTCAAGGACGTACCCGCCAACAGCCAGTTCTACAAGGAAATCGCGTGGCTGGCCGAGCAGGGCATCACGAAGGGCTGGGATGACGGCACGTACCGCCCCGGTGAGCCGATTCACCGCGATGCGATGGCCGCGTTCCTGTACCGCTACAGCGATAAAGTGCTGAAGTAGGTACGAGCGGATCTTGGCCGCTGTTACGTTTGGGGCGCTGGCTTCTCCTGTGCGGGTGAAGCTGGCGCCCCGCGCCATATGCGGTGCCGCCCGAAAGCTACACGCCATAGGGCGGCGGAGTTTATTTCAGACCTAAAACACCATATTTGTGAGGAGGATGGGTATTACACACCACATATTTACGGTACACATCAAAAATAGTGGGATTTTTATTGCCCGGGCAATGCTTTAAAAACAGATAAATAGAGCACCCAGGAATTATTAAATCTCATGCTAAAGTACATCACACTGATATGCTATAGCTCACACATATCACGTTACCTATAGTCAGGAAACCATCATGAGACCACTATCCACCCCACGGCTTTTCGTCAAAAGCTGCCTGGCCGCAACAATGGGCTTAGTCCTTGCCCTCAGCGCCGCAGCACCGGCCTCAGCCGTACAGCCCCCTGCTGACGAAACCGGTATCGTCACCTCAGGGGATACCGCCAAGGACGTACTCAGCCCCGGCATGAAAAAAGCGGAAGGCAATATCCCCGTCTTCGTACAATTCAAAGGCAAAGGCGCATACGAACAAACCCAATCCCCCGCAGTACTAGCCAACAAACAAGCACCCACCAATAAACAGGCCGAAGTCCAAGCCATCAAAACCCAGGTGCAATCACAGGCACAGGCGGCAGCCCGCCAGTCCAGCTCCCAGGCTCTGTACACCGTGCACAACACCGCCCGTGGTGTGGTACTCCAGGGGAATGCTGCGCAGATTCGTGAACTTGCGCGCCGCGGCGACGTGGAGCGCATCACCCCCATTATTGCCAAGGAACGGCAGAACGCATCCAGCGTGGTAGACACCAAAACCATTAACACCTGGACCCGCGAAAACACCGGGTACACGGGCAAAGACGTGACCATTGCCGTGGTCGATTCGGGTGTGGACTACACGCACTCCGACTTCGGCGGCCCCGGCACCGCCGAAGCATACCAGAAAGCGAAAGACATGCCCGAGCTGCCCTCCGCAGATTCAGGGCTGATCGACCGCACCAAGATCGCTGCGGGTGTGGACTTGGTAGGAGACAGCTACAACGCCTCCTCCACGAACACCGAGCAGAACACCCCGCACCCCGACAACAACCCGCTGGACTGCCGCCCCGACGGGTTCGGCTCCGGCGGCCACGGCACGCACGTTGCGGGCACCGCCGCCGGGTACGGCGTAAACCAGGACGGCACCACCTTCCGCGGCGACTACTCCAAACTCACCGCAGAACAGCTGAACCAGATGAAAATCGGGCCCGGCACCGCCCCGGAGGCTAAAATCCTGCCGGTTCGCGTGTTTGGCTGCCACGGCACCACCCACATGGTCATTAAAGCCCTCGACACGGTAATGGACCCCAACGGCGACGGCGACTTCTCGGATAAGGCGAACGTTGTGAACCTGTCGCTGGGCGGCGAATTCGCACCCGTGGACGACCCCGAATCGTATATTGTGAACACGATGGCGCGGCAGGGCGTATTCACGGTCGCCGCAGCCGGTAACGCCAATAACTACAACGGGGTGGGCGACACCTACTCCAACTCGGGCAGCCCCGCCAACGCCGCCGCAGGGCTGTCAGTAGCGAACGCCTACGGCACCACCCAGCCGACAGATCAGATGAAAGTACTCGCCCCCGAACAGCAGGCCGGGTTCGTGAACGGCGTGTACACCTCCAGTTTCGGCTACGCCGCTGCAAGCGCCGACAAACTCACCGGTGAGGTGGTTAAAGCCCCAGCATCCAACCGGTACGGCTGCGAAGCGTTCTCCGAACAAGACGCGGCGCAGCTTAAGGGCAAGTGGGTGTACATCGACTGGGAAGACCCGGCCACCGGAAAATTCCCGTGCGGCTCAGCGGTGCGGTTCAACCATGTGGAGGCCGCCGGCGGTCAAGGCGTCATCCTGGGGTCGGTGCAGGAACGGCACGAGGTCGGTATCGCGGGTAACGCCACGATCCCCGGTTTTATGCTCTCTAAAAGCGCCACCGACAAGCTGGCCACGGCAATCAACGACGGCACCCTGCGGGTTGAGCTGAACAACGACTACAAGGCTCAGGGCCGCACCTCGCACAGTAAGGCACTGGATCTGGTGTCCTCATCGGCGCGCGGTCAGCACGGCTCGGACGGGTACATTAAACCGGATGTGGCGGCCCCCGGCGCCGAGATCGTCTCAGCTGCCGTGGGCGGCGGCACCAAGGGGGTTGCGTTCACGGGCACCTCCATGGCGGCCCCGCACGCATCCGGGGTGGCGGCACTGGTGCTGCAGGCACATCAGGACTACTCCCCCACCATGCTCAAGGCCGCCCTGATGAACGGGGCGAACACCGACCTGAAAGACTCCCAGGGGCACACGTACGCTGTGGACCGGGTAGGGTCCGGCATGATTAACGCCAAGGCCGCTGTTGAGGCTAAGGTGCTGGCGTACGATACGAAACAGCCAGAGCGCGTATCAACAGCGTTCGGCGTGCTGGAGTACACCCCGGACTCGGGGGTGCAGACCGTAACCCGCGACATCACCCTCGACAATACGGACTTGCGGGCACGCACCTACACCCCGGAGTATGTGGCAAGCACCAGCATCCCGGGGGTGAGTTTCTCCCTGCCGTCCACGGTGAGCGTGGGGGCGGGCGAGAAGAAGAACGTGACGGTGACCGTCACCATCGACCCGGCGAAACTGGAGAAAACCATGGACCCCGCGCTGGAAAAGCGCCAGAGCTCACGCAACGTCGTGGGCGATAAGGTCGAAACCACCGCCGAGGGGGACCGCCAGTATGTTGCGAGCGCATCCGGCCGGGTGGTGTTTAAGGAGGACGGCGCCGAGGCGATGCGCGTGCCGGTGCATGTGGCCCCTAAACCGGTTTCGGCGATGCGCGCGGACACCTCAAAGATTGAGTTCGGCACCGGTGCTGAGCAGAAGGTGAAGCTTACGGGCACCACCTTGGATCAGGGCGGGTACCGGTCGATGCTGGGTGTGTTTGAGCTGGGCGCCGCCAGCGGCCGTATTCCGACGCAGAACCTCACGCTGGCGTCGGATCAGGTGGTTGATGTGCAGTATGTGGGCGCCGCCTCGGATGCCCCGGCGCTGGCTGCTGCCGGGAAGAACCCGGATGAGGGGAACCTGTATTTTGGGATTTCAACATGGTCGAACTGGGATGTGCTGCATTCTGGGCGTAGCGTGGAGGTTTCGGTTGATACGAACGGGGACGGCCAGCAGGACTATGTGCTTGAGGTGGCGCGCGAGAAGGGCCTTGATTTCCCGCTGGTGAAGGTGTGGAAGGCAACCGGGGACAAGTGGGATTTCATTAACCAGTACCCGCTCAATAGTGCCTGGGGCGATACCGATACGAACATGATGGATTCCAATGTGATGGTGCTGGGTGTCCCGTTGAAGGATCTGGGCCTGACCTCAGCGAACGCGAAGGACATGAGCTACACCGTGTTAACGAACACCTGGTCGAATGAGGGGTCTGACTATGTGGACCGCACGGAGAAGGCCACGTTCAACCCGTTCGCCCCGAAGGTGTGGTTTGAGGGCGAGTCGGCGGGTGTGCCGGGGTTCTTCGCTGACCGTGCTGGTGCTGAGCTGACGGCACACCGGCAGGCGGGGGCTTTTGAGGCTAAGGCCCTGTTCCTGCATATGCATAACGGCACCGGTGATCTGAGTGGCATTGGTGCCGGGCATGGTGAGCGTGCCCAGGTGGTTGAGGTGAGTGCCGCATCTGCTAATAGCCGTGACGCCCGGTTTAAGGATGTTCCGGCCGATAACCAGTTCTATACGGAGATTAACTGGTTGGCGCAGCGGCAGATTACGCTCGGCTACCCGGATGGGACGTTCCGCCCGGGCGAGAATGTGGAGCGCGGGGCGATGGCGGCGTTCTTCTATCGGTTGAATGGTTCGTCGCAGTTTACGCCTCCGACGAAGCCGACGTTTAGTGATGTGCCCACGAACCACCCGTTCTATAAGGAGATTGAGTGGATGGCTGCTCGCGGCATCACCACCGGCTACGGTGACGGCACGTTCCGCCCCTCCGCCTCGGTGAACCGCGACGCCATGGCCGCGTTCTTCTACCGGAATGCGGGTTCCCCGCAGTTTGCGGCACCCGCCCGGGCGCCTTTTGCGGATGTTCCTGCCGACAGCCAGTTCTACAAGGAAATCGCGTGGCTGGCCGAGCAGGGCATCACGAAGGGCTGGGATGACGGCACGTACCGCCCCGGTGAGCCGATTCACCGCGATGCGATGGCCGCGTTCCTGTACCGGTATCACGAGAAGGTGCTGAGTAGGCGGTAGCGCCCCAGCTGCCGGGTGTCTGTGCCGTAGTCTTACGCTATTGGGCGCCCTACTATTGGCTGGACGCCTGGCGCTTTGGCTGGTTTCCCGGCTGTCAGTGGCCCCTGAGGGGTTATTGGCGGCCGGGTTTTTCTGTGCGGTGTGGGTGCAGCTGCGGGTGGGGGGCGCTAACGATGAGCCGCATAGTTATAGAAAACTGCAGGCGAGGCGCACCTCAAAATAAGCCTCATATACCGTGATATTGCACAAGTACTCCGAATATTTTCTAGTCTTAGTGCCAGTAAAAACAAGGAGATGCACTAATAATTATTAGTCTACTGTTGTTTTTTGTGGTTAAACCGTGAGTGCCCCTGCACAGCCGCCCGATACGTATCGAAAGTTTTCGGTACTCTTATCTCGTTCTCTCTGCGCACCAACCACATATCAAGGAGCTGTCTATGGCGAGAAAGTTCATGGGGCAGGCAAGATGCACTCTTGCCACAGCGTTGAGTTTATCGTTAGTAACCACCGCCGCCTTCCCGGTTTTCGCCGCAGATACACCGGATAGCAGTGTCCAGCAGGGCGCGGAAACCAGCAGAGATCAGAATATTATTAGTCCCTCAGCCGCCAGCGCATCGGGTGAAACAGCGGTTTTTGTGCAGTTCAAAGGCACCGGCGCCTATGAGCTCACCCGCCCCGCGACCGGCCGCGCCACCCGGGAGCAGAACGCGGCCAAACGGGATGAGGTGCGTTCCATCCACGCCTGGGTGAACGAGCGGGCACGCACGGCTGCTGAGGCCACCAGCTCAAAAATACTGTACACCACCGTGAACACGGTGCGCGGGGTCGGGCTCTACGGCGATATTGAACAGATCCGTAAGCTCGCGGCCCGGCAGGATGTGGCGCGCATTAGCGTTATTACGAACGTGCGGCCGCAGAACGCGGGTACCGCCGTGCACACGGATACGCTCACCACCTGGGCGCAGAAGAACAACACCGGCGGGTACGGGTACACGGGCCGTAACGTTACGGTGGCCGTCATTGATACCGGCATCGACTACACCCACGCCGATTTGGGCGGGCCCGGCACCGATGAGGCCTACCGGCGGGCGAAGGACCCGGCCACCCTGCCGGATGGGCTGTACGATCCGCAGAAGCTTGTGGGCGGGTACGATATGGCCGGGGATGGCTACAATGCCAGCACTAAGGAGCATGCCCTGCCCATCCCGGATGCGAATCCTCTTGACTGCAGCGGGCACGGCACCCACGTGGCGGGCACTATCGCCGGGTACGGTGTAGCGGCGGATAATACTGCCTTTCACGGGGATTACTCCGCGCTCAGCGCCGATGAGCTGCACAGGATGCGCATCGCCCCCGGGGCCGCCCCGGAGGCGCGCCTGGTGGCCTTCCGTATTTTTGGGTGTGCGGGAACGTCGGCGCTCACGCTGAAGGCTCTCGACCGGGTGCTTGACCCGAACGACGATGGGGATTTCAGTGACCGGGCGGATATTGTGAACCTTTCGGTCGGAACCGACTACGGTGTATTCGATGAATCGACTAACTATGCAATAGGTGAGTTGTACCGGCAGGGTGTTCTTACGGTGACCGCCGCAGGGAATGCCGCATCCCAGAACGGTGCTGGCGACACCTACTCTATCTCCGGTGGCCCGGCAACCAGCGCGTACGCGCTCACTGTGGCGAATTCTATGGGCGCCACGCAGTCTGCCGACCGGGTGAAAGTGCTCTCCCCCGCTGGCACAAGCGAAATATACGGCCGATACACCACAAAGTATGATTATGCACGGCACAGGGAGGGTGAGCTCACCGGCCAGGTGGTGAAAGCCCCCGCCTCGAACCTGTACGGGTGTGCCCCGTTCACCGCTGAAGAAGCCGCCAGGCTCAACGGGAAATGGGTGTACCTTGACTGGGACAATACAAGCGGTGCCGTGCCCTGCGGTTCGGCGGTACGGTTCGCCAATGTAGAGCGGGCTGGCGGCGCTGGGGTGGTTCTTGGCACCGGGCAGCCGCTGACCGATATCGCCGGCACTGCGGCCCTACCCGGGGTGCTGCTGCCCTCAGAGCAGACCGAGAAGATCCGCCCGGCGTTGGCCTCAGGCGCCCTCACGCTGCGACTAGACGATACCTTCCGCACCGGTGCACGCATCGAAACTGGGGCGGCGGATCAGCCTAACCCGGCATCGGCGCGGGGTGCTCACGGCTCGTGGGGCAGCATTAAACCCGATGTGTCTGCTCCGGGCACCGGTATCGCTTCAGCCCGGGCGGGCTCAGGCACAGAGGCCAGTACGCTCACGGGCACCTCCATGTCTGCCGCCTACGTCTGCGGGGTGGCCGCGCAGCTTGTGGAAGAGCACCGCAGCTACAGCCCGCAGCAGCTTAAAGCCACCCTGATGAACACCGCCGCGCACCCCGTGCATGACGCCCAAAACCGACCCTACCCGCCGGATCGGGTGGGTTCTGGCCGCATCGACTCCGCCAAGGCCGTGAATAACCGTGTGCTCGTCTATAATGCCGCCCGCCCGGAGCAGGTTTCAGACACGTTCGGGGTACTCGAATACGCCCCGGATGCGCCGGTGTCTACTCTCCGCCGTGAAATGGTGGTGGAAAATACTGATACTATCGCGCACACCTACCTGCTCTCGTACACTGCCAGCACCGAAATCCCGGGGGTTGCTTACTCCCTGCCTGAGAGCGTGACGGTGCCCCCGGGCGGGAGGACGACGTTCACCGTCACCCTCACCGTGGACCCTGCCGCCCTGGCGAAAACCGCTGAGGCGACCGCGAACACCACCCAGCGTTCCACTGGTGAAGACGGGCAGGTGGTTGCTTTTGGGGCGCGCCAGTATGTTGCGAGCGCATCCGGGCAGGTGGTGCTCACCGAGGGCGACGCTACGTTGCGGGTGCCGGTGCACGCCGCCCCGAAGCTGGTGTCAAAGATGCGGGTGGCGGCTGCGGAGGTGCAGTTTGAGCGAGGTCAGCAGCAGGCGCAGCTGCCGCTTTCCGGCACGGGGGTGGATCAGGGCGGGTACCGGTCGTTGTTGGGGGCTTTTGAGCTGGGGGTCACGAGCGGGCATATTCCCACCGAGGACCTGTCGGTCAGCAGCGACCAGCGGGCGGATATTCAGTACGCGGGTGCCGCATCGGATGCTACCGCACTGGCCGCCGCAGGCAAAAACCCGAACGATGGTTCGCTTTATTTTGGTATTTCAACCTGGGGCAACTGGTCCGAGGTGACCCCGCGCAGCACCTACTACGTGTTTATTGACACCGACGGGGACGGCACCAACGACTACCGCCTGCACACGATGCGCGCCGCCGGGGTGGACTACCCGCTGGTGCAGCTCTCCCGGGCCGATAACGGCCGGTGGGTTCCGGTGGACGGGGCGCTCTACCCGCTCAATAACGCCTGGGGCAGCACCGACACGAACACCATGGACAGCAACACCCTCATTATGGGGGTGCCGCTGCGGCAGCTGGGGCTGAGCATCCAAAACCCGGGGGCTCTCTCATACACGGTGGCCACCACCTCCTCGTACGCCACCACCCCCATTGTTGATGCGACCGAAGCGGTAAAGTTCAGCCCATTCACGCCCGCCTTCTGGTTCACCGGTACCGCCTCGGGCGTGCCGGGGCTGTTCGTTGATGCGCCCAACGCGTCTTTGACGGTGCACCGCGCCGAGGGGGCAGAAGGTAAGCTGCTTCTGCTGCACCTGCATAATTCCACCGGTAACCTGAACGGTGCCCTGGGGTCTACGGGTGATCGGGCGCAGGTGCTGAATGTCTCTGGGGAGAACACCCACAATACGGTGCGGGCCCGGTTTACAGACGTGAACGATACCAACACAGCCACCCCCGACATTGACTGGCTGGCCGAACGCAGAATTACACGCGGGTACCCTGGCGGCACTTTCCACCCGGGTGAAGATACCGAGCGCGGCGCGGCCGCGGCGTTCTTCTACCGGCTGGCCGGTTCCCCCGCCTACACGCCCCCGCAGCAGTCGCCGTTTACGGATGTTCCCACAAACCACCCGTTCTACAAGGAGATCGCGTGGATGCACCAGGCGGGTATTACTACCGGCTGGGCGGATGGCACGTTCCGCCCGCATGAGGCTGCCACCCGTGAGGCCATGGCCGCGTTCTTCTACCGTGCCGCAGGCTCCCCCGCCTACACGCCCCCGGAGAAAAGCCCCTTTGAGGATGTGCCAGCAGGTGCACGCTTCTACCGGGAAATCACCTGGGCGCATGAGAAGAAAATATTTACGGAGGAGGCTTCCCTGCTCGAGCCCGCCGCCACGGTGCGGCGTGAGGCTGCGGCAACTATGATTCACCGGTACGCCCGGCAGGTGCTTCACCGGGGATAATACTCGCCAGTGTGCACATAAAGTTGTGGCCTGCCAGCGGATCCCGCACAATACTACGGCATTAAAAGAGGGCAGTTCGCATCGACATGGCGTATGCAGAGCATGTATACGCCGCAGTCGGATGCGAACCGCCCCCGTGAATACCGCGTTCAGAGTGCCGTTGTTTTACCCACGGACACCCCTAGCTGGTTACTCTTTGATGAGTTTGAGGTAGGGAACCGGGTAGTTGTAGTCTTCACCATTATTGGATTTAACGGCTCCCATAATGTTGAAAATAAGCATAATAAGGCCACCGATACCCAAGACTGCTAGCACGAGCATTGCAAGCAGCACCATAATACCTGCCGCACCGGCCCCTCCTCCACTGCGGGCCCCGGCAGCCCCAGCCGCACCAATGCCGATAAAAACGATGTAAAGGATGAACAAGACAGCGGATACGATGCCCCAGGTAAGCATCATATTAAAACCACGAGTAGCGGCGCGCTTAGTGAACCCGTACCCGGGCTTATCTTTATAGATAGCCCAGAAGATTAGCGGCCCGAATAAACCGAGAAGGATCGGGGAAAGGTAAGAGAGCATTGCCTTGGAACGTGCGTCCGGGGCTTCCTGCTCGTAGGGCTGCTGCCCCATCCCCTGCTGCATATTTGGGTTGTAGTTGTAGTTCGGCTGGTTGGGGTCAAAGTTCTGTTGACTCATGATGTACTTTCGATCGGTTGGTCGGTGAATGGTACGGTGCGGTACGTACCATACTCGCAAGGCTACCAAGATTTTAGGGAATAGTCTTGTAGATACGCCACCCAACACCGTATATGTGTCACCCATCACTAACAGATGGGTTGGTGGGGGCGTTTTTTGAGTATTATGAGAGACAGTTCACCTATCCGTCTTCATCCAGTATTTTTATGTGCGGGAGGGGATACCGGTACTCATCCCCGCGGTTAGCGCGTATCGCCCCCATAATGGGGAAGATGAGGGCCAGAATTAGCATGACAGTCATGATCCCCGACACCACTATAAGACCGATCATGAATGCTACTGCGGCCACCGCCGCCGCATCTCGGCTACCGGCGGTTAAACCCATTAGGGCCAGAAAAGCTAGCAGGCTAAGCGCAATAACCGAGAGCTCAACAATCATTACGGTCATCGTAAAGTTAAACGCGCGGGCGCAGGCGCGCTTAGTAAACCCGTACCCAGGCTTATCTTTGTACACAGCCCATAGGATGAGCGGCGTGAACCCCCACAGCAGCAGCGAGAGATGGGCGAGCATCGCTATGGTGTGGGCGTCAGCCGCACGGTACTCAGCAGGGTAAGGATACTGACCCGGGTAGGGTGCCGCATAGGGCACCGGTGCGGGCGGCTGCCCAACGGCGGGACCCTGGTGCGGGTAGGGATCCGGCTGAGGCCCGCCTGGATGAGCCGGCTGCTCCGTTTTGTCGAGGTTAATGCGGGGGTGGTCATTGGGGTTAGAAGCGGGTTCGGTCATTGTGTCCTTCCTCTAAGATTGCGTCCTTATCTCAAGAATAAAGCTAAAAGGGACGCACAGGTAGGTTCAGTTCACACGCCACCACGTATCGGCGATACCCACCGGAACCGTGCGCTTATGCCGACTGCGCAGGTAGATGTTCTCCAACTTTTCGGCGACGGCGGGGTCAATCTCTTTACCCTCTAGGTAGTCGTCGATCTGCGGGTAGGTGATGCCGAGTTCGTCCTCGTCGGTGCGCCCGGGGGTACCGTCAAGCAGGTCGGCTGTCGGCGGCTTAGCCCACAACCGCTCGGATGCGCCCAGAACCCTCAGAAGCAGCTGATTCTGCCGCTTATTCAGCCCGGAAAGCGGCAG
>ERZ773049.1445-NODE-1445-length-13630-cov-22.853333_pt1 | contig 13630 bp, 9 predicted proteins | sample MGYA00580633_ERZ773049 | MGnify/ENA primary metagenome ERZ773049 (study PRJEB29015, sample SAMEA2737991) | human oral metagenome | biome: human oral; feature: human-associated habitat; material: dental | place: China | collected 2066 ... | reverse complement strand
AAGCAGACAGTAAGGATCGAAGATGACCGAACATATAGCATTCCTCGGCACCGGCTCCATGAACGGTTCCATCGCAGCCGGGCTCATCGCGGGCGGATACCCCGCAGAGGCCATCCGCGCCACCGTGCGCAGCAAAAACTCCATAGACCGCCTGCGCCATCAGTTGGGGCCTAAAGGGCAAGATGCCGTCGTGATCGGGTGCGAGCTCAAGCCCGAAGCCAACCGTGAGGCGGTCAGCGGCGCATCCGTAGTGCTGTTGGGGGTTAAACCCTATGGAATCGTCGAGCTGGCACGCGAAATTTCGCCCGCCCTCGCCCCGGATGCGCTCGTCATTTCGGTGGCGGCAGGAGTCACCCTCGATACGCTGCAGAAGGCTCTTCCTGCGGGGCAGCCGGTGATCCGCTGCATGCCCAATACGCCCTCAAGCGTGGGTAAGGGCGTGCTGGCGATCTCGGTGAGTGAGGCAGTGACTGAGAAGCAGCTTGCGCTCGCAGAGAAGATCCTAGAGACCGTGGGTTTGGTAGTGCAGGTGCGAGAAGACCAGATGGATGCGGTCACCGCCGTTTCGGGGTCCGGCCCCGCCTACGGGTTCCTGCTGGCGGAGACTATGGCGAGTGCCGGTGTGAAGCTCGGCCTGGATGAAGAGACCGCGCAGAGGCTCGCATCCGCAACGATTGCGGGCGCAGGGTACCTGCTGGATAGTAACCCGGATGCCGCCGCCCTGCGCAAGGCTGTTACCAGTCCGAACGGAACCACGGAGCGCGCTATCAATACCTTTATTGACCAGGGACTTTTCGATCTCACCGAGGATGCGATGCGCGCCTGCGCCGCTCGTTCCGCCGAGCTGAGCGAACAGTACACGGCTGACTAGCCCCCGCCTCCTGCTTATTCCTCCCCGCGCTTTCCCTGCGTCACCTGCCGGTGTTCACCCACCCCCCCTCATAAAAAGAGCCTTTATTTGAATAAAGCGGGATTTTTAACACTTTATTCAAATAAAGGCTCTTTTTTGTAAATGGGGCGGGGGAGTACGAGGACGCGATAACTATATAAGACCAAAGTTGCGAAGCGATTGTTCCAACACTTTCGGGTTTCCGCCATTTACATGCTCCCATCGCAGCCTGATAAGCCGCCACCCGGCACGCATTAACGCGTTTTCCCGCTCTTTCTCGCGGTCAATCGCCCAGCCATCAGGATTCATCACCCGGCTTGTTTGCTTCACGCGCCCGTCGAACTCAACAATCACCCGCTGAGCTTCAAACGCGAAGTCACCTAAAAATTGACCCATCTCCGTCGTAATCGGGTATTGCTCAGTGGGGGATAACCCATACTCATAGAGCCGCAACCGTGTGAGGGTCTCTCCCGGAGAATCAGATTTATCGCTCATTAACCGTGCCACCTCGCGTGCCTTTGCAGCACCTTTTCGCGGAGAATTTAGAAGCGCCTCCTGAACCTCAGAATAGTCCAAACGCGCGCCTTCCCGCTGACGGCTCAGAGCGCCATCTGCAATAACAACCGCATCATCAAGCGGAAGCGTGCGCGCGCATCCAACAACCGTCTCTAACCGGTCCACAGCGAATACCGTGGATAACACATGTGCGTGAGGGGCTTCTTTCGTGTATCGGTCTTCGTGTACGCGAATATCCGGATGCTGAATGCCGCCGCTAGAGCGCATATGCACTTCGCGAGGGTAATGCAAAACCGGAATGCCATAGGCGCAGGCTGCGCTTTGGTGACTGAATACGGCAGACTTCAGGCGGCGTGAGAAGGCGGTGATACGTGCCGCATGCTGCTCTGCCGGATTAAGGGCATTCCAATCTTGGGCATATATGTACTGGTTTTGAGCCAGGGGAATGAGTGCACCAGACGCATACATTTGCTTAACTCTTCTGGCACTGATTCCTGTATCGGTAAGTTCGGCAAAACTTTTAATGAGCGGATATACCCGCTCCAGAGGCTTCATGAGAGACATAATGGCAGTACATCATGAACGAGGCCCCTGCCAGACGGTCTATGCTACTTTCTGTGGATAAAACAGTGTATCAGGACACTCTGCATAGTTATCCACAGGCCTCCCCCAGCATAAAAAGGCTCTTTATTTGAATAAAGCGGGGTTTTTAACGCTTTATTCAAATAAAGAGCCTTTTTATGACAGAGAAGAGGGGGAGGGAAACGGTAGGGTAAAAACGGCAAGGAGCGAGAGAGGCGCGGGGGAAGCCGCAGAACCTACGGGCGGGCAGCAAAACGCTCGATCAGCTCCACTTGCCCCGAGACGATAAGAATATCCCGAGAGTGAATGCGTGTGGAGGGGTCTGCGTAGGTGAATTCCTCCCCGGGGGATTTAATGCCCACCACAGACACCCCGTATTTGGCGCGGATATCCGACTCCGCTAGGGTGAACCCGTGAGTTTCCTTCGGCGGGCGCATCTTAGCGATAGCGAAATCGTCGTCGAACTCAATGTAGTCCAATAGCCGCCCAGACACCAGGTGCGCGGCGCGGCGGCCCGCATCCGCCTCCGGGTAGACCACGTGGTGCGCGCCGATACGCTCCAGGATTTTGCCGTGTGAGGGGGTGATTGCTTTCGCCCAGATACGTTCAACCCCCAGGTCAACGAGGTTCGCGGTGATAAGCACGGACGCCTCAATCGAGGTGCCGACGCCCACAACCGCGGACCCGAAGTCGTTTGCACCCAGCTGCCTGAGCGTATCAATGTCGGCGGCATCGGCGGCTACCACGTGGGTGAGCAGGCCCGACCATTTCTGCACCAGCTCAGGGTCTTTTTCAACGGCGAGCACCTCCTGGTTCTGGGCGTGCAGCTGCGCGGCGGTTGAGGCACCAAACCGGCCCAAACCGATCACGAGCACGGGCGCATTGTGTGTATTAGCCAATGATGGGCCTTTCTTCGGGGAACTTGTAAAGGCGGCGGCGGGAGCGCAACGCCAAGGCGGTGGCGGCGGTGATGGTGCCAATACGCCCAATGAACATGAGAGCGCTGAGCGTGTAAATACCGGCGGGTGACAGCTCGGCTGAGAGGCCGTTTGAGAGCCCGCACGTGGCGTAGGCTGAGATCACCTCAAACAGCACCCTGCTCAGGGGTTGGTCGGTGAGCATCAGAATAACACCGGACCCGGCAATCACGATGCCGGCGCTCATCATGGTCACTGAGATGGCGATGCGCAGCACCGTGTCGGGGATAGTGCGGTTGAATGCCACCACAAACTGGTCGCCGCGTGCCTCCGCCATAATCGCCAGCATAATCACGGCAATGGTGGTGACTTTAATGCCGCCAGCTGTTGAGGCTGAGCCGCCGCCAATAAACATGAGCACGTCGGTAATGAGGCTGGTCACGGGGCGGATATCGTTCATATCGACCAGGTTGAAACCGCCTGAACGGGTCATGACGGAGGCAAAGAGCGCGCTGAGTATTTTATCCCCCGGGTTGTTCCCGCCGATAGTGCGCGGGTTATTCCATTCGGCTGCCCCCCACGCGGCAGCGCCCAGTACGAAAAGCACGCTGGTGGTGACGAGTGTGAGCTTTGCGGTGAGCGTCCACCGGCTGGGTTTAAGCGGGTGCTGCTGTAACGCCATGAGCACCGGGAACCCCATAGCCCCCAGAAACACGGCGATACATACGGGGATGATCACAAAAAAGTCGTGGCCGTACGGCACTATCCCGTCGGAATGCGGCGTGAACCCGGCGTTATTAAACGCCGAGATCGCGTAGAAAATACCGTGCCACAGGCTGGTGAGCGGGTCTTCGCCCAGCATCAGAAAACGCGGGGTCAGCAGTAACGCTATGAACGCCTCAATACTGGCGGAGGTGTAGGCGACGGTGCGTACCACGCTACCGACCTCACCTAGCCGCCCAATATTGAGTTCTTCTTGGGCGATGAGCTTGGATCGCAGCCCCATTTTCCGCCCGGTTGCCAGGGCCAGCAGCGAGGTGAGGGTAAGGGTTCCCAAGCCACCGATCTGGCAGGCGCACAGGATAATGACCTGCCCAAACATCGACCACTGTTCGGCGGTTGAGACGGTGGTGAGGCCGGTGACGGTCACGGCGCTGGTGGCGGTGAAAAATGCGTGATGCAGCGGCGCCATGTGCCCGTCATTTGAGGCGATCGGCAGTAAGAGCATGAGCGTGAAGAACACGATAACCAGCAGGAAGGTGCTGATGGCGGTTCGTGCGGGGGAGGAGAGCACTTTCGCGTCGATAAAGTCACGCAGGTTCTCGTAGGTGCGGGCATCAAGCAGTCGCGGCTGGTGTGTGCTTGCCCCCGGTGCGGACGCCTCAACGGTGAGTGCCCCGCGCCGGGCGGTGCCGGTGTGGGTGCTGCGTGCATCTGTGGTTTTTCGGCTCGGCAGCAGACTATCGAGCAGGCCGTGTTTTGGGGGCGCGGGGGTGGTACGGGAACTGGGTGCGCCGGTGAACGGGGTGATATCGCTGCTGTTCTGCTTGGGCAGGCGCCACCTGCGTAGGGTGTGCTGGCGTTTGAAGAACTCACGGGAGGTGCGCAGGGCCTCGCGTTTACGGTGGCGTTTGCGCCAGTGTGCGCGGATGCGCCGGGCGAGGCGTCCCATGGGTTCCTCCCTTCATGGTGGGGTGGGTGTCGGGGTGTTAGGTGCGGGGTTTGGGCCGTGTAGGTTGTGTGGTTGGTGCAGGCCCCTGAAAGTGGTGGTGCGGCCTCCTCTAGTGTATCCCCGATGGTGGTATTCGGTGGTGGGGTGGGGCGGTTTTTTCGCCCGCAACCTTCAACATGCAGTAAAACACATATTCTGTTTCAAGAATTTAATGGGCCGGGGTTGATAATGTCCAGTTGAGTGTGTGGTTTGGTGGCTATTGGGAACTGGCAAACTAGCGTATATATGACATAATCGATATATGCATGCAGATGTTTTTTCAGTGATTGCGGATTCGACCCGCCGCCGCATCGTGCGGCTGCTCGCCGAACAGACCCACACTGTTGGTGCGGTTGTCGAGAAACTGGGCATGAGTCAGCCAACTATTTCTAAGCACCTGAAAGTGCTGCGTGAGGCCGGTGTGGTGTCGGCCGTGGTTGAGGGGCAGCGCCGACTGTATTCGCTGAACCCCGAGGTTTTCACTGAGATTACAGACTGGGTGGATGAGATTTTGGAGGCTGCCCGCGCCTCAGCGGCAGCTCACGCCCCGGTTGCGCTTCCCGGTGGGGAGAGCTTTTCCCCCGCGTTCCCGGGCAGTTCCGTGGTGGTGGGCGGATTTACCGGTGCACACCAGCACGAGGTGGTTGAATCCAGCGAGAAACTCGACATTCCAGCCGAACTGCACATCCCATCCGACGCTGAGGAAGACAATGATGAGGAGCCCAGCGCGGAAGATAACGACGATACCGCTGCAGATGGCAGTGAAGAACCTCAGCGCCGTGTTGTGCCGTTGAGCTCGAATAACCCCAATATCCCGACTGAGGACGAGCCCGCCACGGAAGAAGGGGCTGACTCGCACCCCGATCCGGCTGTGGGTGTTGTGCTCAGCGCGAAAGCCCCCGAAAAGCCTGCCGAAACGGCAGAATCTGAGGGCCTGGATGAGGAATTGGCCGGGAGCGAACAGAACGCCAGTGCCACATTTGCTGGCACCGGTGAAGTGAGCGAAGGCGTGGTGCCAATGCGCCCCTTCACCCCCTCCGCCTTTGCCTCTGACGAGGTGTCGCAACCTGACGAGGATAAAGCACCCGCTGAAACTGCTGAGAAGGACTCCACGAACGAGGCCCAGTCGGTGGCTCCTGCGGGGCAGGGTGAAGACGATGAGGCGGCTGAAACTTCTGCTGGTGTGAGCCCCTGGAGTTCGGCAGGTGGCGCCTCGGCTAAGCCTGCTGTATCGAATGAGCCTGCCCGCGGTAAGCATGAGGCTATTGACACTGACCCTGCCAACGGGCAGTCTGCTAAGAGTGAGCCTGTAAACGTTGAGTCTCAGGATGCCGTACCATCGGCGGCTGACATTACCTCCACCACCGAGGAGGCGCCCACGAAGAAGACGCACCACCACGCGGGTGAGGACACGGTTGCCAGCGTCACCGAGTCTCAGGGTGAGCAGAAGACCGCTGGACTATCCGAGACAAAAACCGGGCAGGACGCTGCCGATAGCCCGCGTACCGAGGCCTCAACGGCGGAAGCAGACCGGGATGCCTCATCCGTGGAAGCCGCCGCCGTTTCTAAGATCGCGAAGGGCGATGAAGTAACCCTGATGGCTGACCCCGCTGACGGCCCGGACGCTGATGAGGCAGCAGCTCACGCGGATGATGCTGAACCCAAGAAGACTTACGCGGAGGGGAAGGGCACCGACCCCGAAGCGTCTAAGGATACCGAGGCAGCCGACACCGACGGCGCCTCAGTAACCGATACAGCCGATGCGGGTGCTGAACCCGAAACGGCCCAGACCGTAGAGCCCAAGGAGGCTCCCGAACCCACTGAGGAGCCGGTGTTCCGGCCGATCCCTCAGCCTGCACCGTATGAGCAGGTGACCGTTAAGGAGGAACCTCGTGGCCTTCTGGCGCGTGTCTTTGGTCGCCGACGATAGTGCGCCGCACCGGCGGCACGCTGAGAGATAGCGAATGGGGCGGGGCGTGCGCCCGTGTTCGCTTGATCATCAACTCATACACCTACCCTGATAAACCCTAATTTCCCGAAAGACGGAATCTACGTTGGCTATTCACCGTAAAATCCTCCGCTGGCTCGAGAACGAGCTCACTGAGGGCAACCTGCAGCTTGGCCAGGACTTGCCCGACGATCAGCGTATTGCCCGCGCGATTGGCTTGGGAAGAAGCCGTACCCGCGAGGGCTTGAAGACCCTCGAAGACATGGATCTGGTGCGCCTATACTCCGGTAAGGGCAAAGAGATCATCGCTCACCTGAACGAGGAGCCGGCGATGGCGGCAGCCGAGCCTCTGCGCCTGCACATGGCTGTTTCGCGCTACCCGAAACGTGACCTGGTGCAGACCCATATGCTTCTTGAAGGCTGGAGTGTTGCCAATATTGACCCCGGCATCGCTGATTTCGGTGAAGTGGATGAGTTGCTGGAGGAGATGCAGGAGGGCGGGCACCCTATCCGGGAGTTCCTTGACCTGTACCTGGACTTCCACCTGGAGCTGAGCCGCCTCGCCAATAACGAGCTGATCGCTGGGCTGTTGATCGCTATCCGTCAGCCGACCTTTGATGCTCTGCTATCGCTGGCAGGGCGTGTGCCGCTGTGGAGTAGCACCATGGAGCGCCTGAACGCTGAGAACCGCGCGGTTCTTGAAGCCGTGAAGGACGCCGATTCTGCGACCGCCCGCAACCTGATGATGAACCAGATGCGCGGCCTGTTCGATGAGGCCGGGGTGGACTTGGACGAGTCGGCGGTGGCGCTTACGGGCATGCCTGGGACCTCGGACCTGCGCATGTTTGAGCCGGTCGATATTGAGGACGATTTCGGCCCGTTCCCGGAGGAAGGCCCCAGTTTTGGGTGGGGCTTCGGAGCGGAGCGGTTCGGCAACGCCCCCGGCGGCGCGCCGGTGCCTTCGTCCGGCTCTCAGCAGGCTCGCCGTGATACCTCGCAGCAGTCTCAGCAGCACTATGACGAACAGCAGGGGCAACAGGAGCAGCAGTCTAATCTGCCGTTGAGCTTTGGTACGGCCTCCGGTCGTGCGGCGGCGGCGTTTACCCGTCCGTCTGAGGGCGCCCCCGCTGCTCAGGATGGTAACAATGGCGCTTCGCAGCACCCCGAGAACGCATCCGGGCAACCGTATGAGGTTGATAATGCTGCCTCTGCGCAGGCGTCTGACCAGTCAATGCAGCACGGCCCTGTGCCGGGTGGTGAAGAGCAAGGCGCAGCTCAGTCTACACCCGCCCAGGAGGTGCTGATTCAGGCCACCTCCGCGCTTCCGCTTCCGATTCAGCCGTTGCCGGTCGATCCTGATGCGTCTCAGCCGCTGCGTTTGACCGATGACGAGCCGCTGATTCAGGCCACGGCCGCTATTCCGCTGGACATGCGGGTGATCCCTGCTCAGGGTCTGCCCGAGAAGAAGCCCCAGCCCGCGGCGTCGGGTGAGGATACCTCGAAGGACTCCGCTAAGCCCGGCGAGACGCCCGCAAAGGCTGAAGGTGAGCAGGCCGATAAGGCATCTGAGGATTCCCAGAAGCAGGGGTCTGCGACGAAGGATGCGGGCAAGAAAGACGCCGCCCAAGACGTCCAAGCTCAAAAGGCTAAGGGCGGGGCGCAGCCCGCAGCCGGTGATACTCCGGCTCAACCTACCCCCGGTGAGGACAAGCACGCCAAGGGGCAGGGCGGTAAGGATCAGCAGGCCCAAGATCAACAGTCTCAGGAGCAAGACCAGGCCAAACAACCCCAGGGTAAGCAGGCTGACGGCAAGCCGGATGGCTCACCTTCGGGTTCCAATCAGAAGGCCGATGCCGCTAAGGATGAGCAGAAGAGCTCGGCTGAGGCTGGCCAGCCGCAGCCTGCACAGGGTGAGCAGAAGGGGCAGGGCAAACAGTCTGCCGAATCCTCGCCGCAGGGTCAGAAGAACCAGTCTGACAGTGCGCAGCAGGCTGATGATTCCGCGCCACTAAAGGATGGTGGCGCGCCCAAGGACGCAAAGGCTTCGGCGGCCCAAAAATCCGCCCAGCCCGATGCCCAGAAACCTGATGCTCAGACGTCTGAGACTCAAAAGGCCGATGTGAAGTCCCCCAAGCAAGGGGCCGCCAAGCAGAGCGTTGCCGCGAGTGTGAATAACCAGGACAAAAACCCTGGTCAGCACACTCAGAAAGATGCTTCCGAGGCGACTCAGAAAGACACCCAGCCAGCGCATCAGCAGGGTGCTCAGGATGGTCAGCAGAAGGCCCAGGACGCTCAGAAGCAGGGCGGTTCCGTCCCCTCTAAGGGTAAGGATGGGCAGAACGGTCAGCAGACAGCCGACAATTCGGGCGGTTCGTCTGCCGCGCAGCGGAACTCTAAGGGATCCGGTGTCGCGCAGAAAGCACCGCAGCCGGATGCTTCAGGGGTGAACGGCTCCGCTGATAAGGAGGCTGCTTCCCGCAAGAGCAGCGAGCAGAAGACCGAGAAGGCAGGCGAGCAGGCCCAGGGAACTTCAGTGCAGGAAAGCTCAGCACAGGAGAACCCGGCACAGCAGAAAGATTCGGCGCAGAATAAGCAGGACGCTAAAGCTGCACCCCAGAAGCCTGCCGGACAGGAACCTGGCACGCAGGGGCCTAATAGCGCCGCACCACAAACTGATAATGGTGCGGGCGATAATCGTGCGGATACTGCCGCCCAGAACGGTGTGAAGCATAACCCCGGCCCGCGCGATGGTCAGGGCAGCGCTGAAAAGGCCGGTGCTGCGCACACTGATGCCGCTCAGGTTAACGCTGCGCAGGGCAGTTCTTCGCCGCAGGGCTCCGCTCAGCAGGGCGGCCAGGCCCAAGGAGGGCCGCAGCCTGCTCAGGCCGGGAATTCTGACGGGAAGCCGCAGGAGTCTGCTTCGGGTAGTGCCCAGCCTGCCTCCGCACCTGCTGACGGCCCGAACGGTCACGCTGGTCCCGCAGGCGCGGCTAATGTCCAAGGGCCCGCTGCGAACGGGCAGACCGGGCCGCACCCTGTAGCGGGTCAGGGCACAGCGCAGGAGCAGCCTCAGCAGGAGGTGCTGGGGGCTGTGCAGTCGCTTGATGGGCAGCAGGCGCGCCCCATTTCGTCGCTGAAGGATCCGCAGGCTATACCCGCCGCACCGGATAACGGTAACGGGCAGGCTCAGCCGGATGTGCCGCAGCAGGCGCAGAACCATGCCCCCGGGCAGGAGGCACAGGGCCAGGAAACCGCACCGGACGCGCAGAACCCGCAGAATCACTGGGATAGTGCTGCCCCGCGCACCGGTTCCACACCCGCCCAGCAGCCCCATAGTGGGCCTCACACCGGGCAGTTTGGGGTAAGCGGACCTGCCTCAGCTGGTATCCCTATTCAGGGGCGTACCGGTCCGAAGCCGAAGCTTCCCGAAAACCCCGTGGAACGTAAGGACGCTGAGCAGCGCCGAGTGGCTGAAGAAAACTTAGCGCGTGCCGCTGAGGAGCGAGTGAAGGTGATTCGCGCCCATTCGCCCTCCGGGGCGGGCCGCCGTCACGGCCAGATCATTACGCCGGTGCGTGCTGCTGTGGCTTCTCCCTTTAGCCGCCCAGCCACCGGGCTGCAGTACCCGAGCGCGGTATCGTCACAACCGCAACCGCAGCCTCAACCCCAGCCGGGCCCTGCGGCTCCGGCTGCTGCCGACACCGGTAATGCTGAGGCTCCGAACGGTGCCGTGAACAGCACGCCAGCTGATGCTCTCGGTGTTGAGCACGCCCCGGAGGCTCTGGCGGAGCGGCCGCTGCCGCCGGTTGAGGTGCTGGCGACCACCCCGATCCGTATCGTTCCCGCAAATACGAGCGGAACCCCCATGGTGGTTAAGGATGAGCGTTCCACGGATGAGCGTGCGCCTGAAGAGCACGCCAGCGCTGAACGTAAGCAGGGCTGGCTTAGCCGCATGACCCGCTATTTGGGGTTGAGCTCGCGCGAGCAGGAGCAGGCTCTCCAGCAGCAGAATAACCCGCAGGATTCGGCGCATCAGCAGAACACTGCAAACCACAGTCAGCAGGTGTCTGCCTCCCCGCAGGGGGCTGCGGCAGATAACTCTGAAGGCGGCACCTCAGACGCCGCTAACTCTGCTGATGCGGGCCAACACGGCCAGCAGTAGCTGGCGCAGGCAATAACGCAAACACGCGGGCGTACCCTCACGTTGGGTTGCGCCCGCGCAGCGCGTTAATGCCCGGGCATACCGTCATATTCTGGGGGAGGTGCGGGCGTGCAGGACATGCGGGCGTGCGGGAAAATTTTCTTGCGCGTGTGCAGGGGGGCTGCTACCGCCTCTGCGGGGTCTTTGGGGGACGGCTCCTCTTCCTTTGGGTGCGTCGGAATGGTGCAATGCGGTGTTTCCTAGTACTCTAGGAAGGTAGCGTTCTCAAAACGCTGGGGCACTGCTGTGCCTAAAATGCCTTTTAGAGCGTTTATACCGGTATAAACACCCCGGGTAGCTACCGCACCGAATGGGTGCGGCCGGGTCTAGCAAAGTGAGGAAATCCTATGGGTTCCGTTATTAAGAAGCGCCGCAAGCGCATGTCCAAGAAGAAGCACCGTAAACTGCTTCGTAAGACTCGCCACCAGCGCCGCAATAAGAAGTAAACAGTAGCTTCTGTGCCCCGTGCCCGGTAAGGGTTGCGGGGCATTGTGCGTTAATGAGAGCTGCCGTGGGCTATTAGCGGCGGCTGCTGAACGCTAGTAGACTGGGAGCCATGCCCCCAGCTACCCCTGAACCACCCGTTATTGAGCTTTTGACCCGCCCCGGCTGCCACCTGTGCGAAGCTGCACGGCACACGGTGGCGCAGGTATGCACCGAATTTGGGGTGCCCTACACCGAGCTGAACATTGAGCTGTACCCGCAGCTGCTGCAGCGGCACGCCACCGAAATCCCGGTGCTGCGCATTGACGGGCAGCCGAAGGATTTTTGGCGCATTAACCCTAAACGGATGCGTAAGCTTATTGCCGCACGCATGCCTTAGCGTCGGCCACCCCCGCCTCTGACGAATTGGGGGCTATATGCGGTGCCCCTCGTTTTGGGGTAGCGTAGAAAATTTGAGAAACTGAGAGAATGACTACATCGGCTAAGGTCACGGTTCACCTGATGCGCCACGGCGAGGTACACAACCCCGACCGCATCGTCTACGGGCGGCTACCCAACTACCACCTTTCGGATAAGGGGCAGCAGATGGTGCGCATGAGCGCCCAGGAGTTTGCCCGGCGTCGGGGTGAAGGTGCGAACATTGTGCACCTGGTATGCTCCCCGCTGACCCGCACCCGCGAGTCGGCCGAGCCGATCACTGAGCTTCTGGGGCTCCAGGCCCACCCCGATGCGCGCGTGGTTGAGGCCGATAACTATTTTGAGGGCCTGCACGTGAACCGGCAGGAGCTTCTGAACAACCCGCGCCACTGGACGAAACTGTACAACCCGCTGCGCCCGTCCTGGGGCGAGCCGTACATTGTGCAGGTGCGCCGCATGGCTCAGGCCATTAAGGACGCCGCCCGCACCGCGTACCAGCAGGGCGGGGACGGGGCCGAGGCCATCATTGTTTCGCACCAGCTGCCCATCTGGGTGACTCGCCTGGCGCTTGAAGGTAAGTTATTGCAGCATGACCCGCGTGCGCGCGAATGCAACCTGGCGTCGATTACTTCGCTCACTTTCGATAACCTGTTATCGGGGAACCCGCCGCAGGTGAGCGGCTACACGGAACCCGCATCGCCCCTGTATTCGGGAGTGATTCAGCTGCCCGGCAGCTAAGACGCAGGTGTCTGCCGTTCAGCACCCCCTTCGCACACACCACCGGAAGGAACGCATGACTCCCACCCATAACCACACCCGCCGCACCGCCCTGCGTGCGGGTATTGCGCTGTGCGCATCAGCGGCCGGGGCGGGCCTGCTCGCTGCGTGCTCTGAAGACACCTCCCTGTCAAAACAGGCGAATTCGGGTGATAATAAAGGCTACATTGCCGGGGACGGGTCGGTGACCGAGTACCAGGAGGCTGAGCGCGGCGAGCCCGTTGCGTTCACCGGTGAACTATTCGACGGCACCAGCGTGAACGCTGAGTCGTTGCGCGGCAAACCTACGCTCTTGAACTTCTGGTACGCCGGGTGCTCTCCCTGCCGTGCCGAGGCCAAAGACCTGCAGAAACTCTACACCGACTATAAGGACAAGCTGGGGTTCTACGGTGTGAACGTGCGGGATGAGAAAAGCACCGCCGAGGCGTTTGAGCGCAGCTTTGAGATCACCTACCCCTCGTTTAAGGACGCCTCGGGTAAGGTGCTGCTGTCGTTGAGTAAGTATGTGCCCGCCCAGGCAGTGCCAACCACCGTAATCCTGGATTCGCACGGTAGGGTGGCGGCACGCATCCTGGGTCAGGCGAACCCGTCGGTGCTGAAAACCCTGATTGAGACCGCTGTGAAGGGTGCCTAGCGTGCCTGCTGGAACCGGTATGATGCTCACCCCCGCCGCTGCGGCTGCCACGGCGGGCGCAGCGCCGTTGGCGAGTATCAGCTCAACCGTGCTGGATGGTTCCCTGTGGCTCTCCATCCCGTTGGCGGCGCTGGCGGGGCTGGTGTCGTTCGCTTCACCGTGCGTGCTGCCGCTGGTGCCCGGTTACCTGGGGTATGTGGCGGGTCTTGCAGGCTCGCAGCCGCAGGCACCCGAGGGCTCCGCGACAGCCGCATTGTTCCAGGGGAAGAAACTGGCGGCGGCACACAACCCCGCACCCCAAAAAACCGCAGAAAACACCAAAAACCTGCCCGAGGCAACATCGGGGGTGGCTGTGGCGGCCGCCCCCACCGACCCGAAAACCCCAGGTTCGCAGCCCGGTAAGGGGCGCCTTCACACGCAGCAGACCCGCCGTCACACCCGCCGGATGCTCGCCGGGGTGGCCCTGTTCGTGCTCGGGTTCTCCGCAGTTTTCGTCACCCTATCGGTGCTGCTGGCCCAGGTGGGTGCCGCCCCCTGGCTGAAAGGGCAGGCGTGGGTGAATATTCTGCTGGGTGCACTCGTGATCCTCATGGG
>ERZ773049.1443-NODE-1443-length-13643-cov-8.193921_pt1 | contig 13643 bp, 10 predicted proteins | sample MGYA00580633_ERZ773049 | MGnify/ENA primary metagenome ERZ773049 (study PRJEB29015, sample SAMEA2737991) | human oral metagenome | biome: human oral; feature: human-associated habitat; material: dental | place: China | collected 2066 ... | reverse complement strand
TGGTAGGCGTAGGAGGTTCGTTGGGGCTTTCGCGGGGGCTTCGCCCCCGCACCCCGACTTCCTTTTCTTCTCTTGATAGAAGAAAAGGAAGCAAAAGAAGATCAAGGCGATGATCGCCTTCAAGTTGGCCGGATAGGTGCAGAGATTTTTGAGGGCTTTCATGGGGGTTGGCTGGATGGGCGCAGAGGGTTGTTTGGGCCTTCATGGGGTTCGTCTGAATAGGCGTAGGGGGTTGTTTGGACCTTCATGGGGTGCGCCTGGTAGGCGTAGGATGTTCTTGGAGGCTTTCACGGGGGCTTCACCCCCGCACCCCGACTCCCTTTTCTTCTCTTGATAGAAGAAAAGGAAGCAAAAGAAGATCAAGGCGATGATCGCCTTCAAGTTGGCCGGATAGGTGCAGAGGATTGTTTGGGCCTTCAGCGGGTACTGCTGAATGGGCGCAGAGGCTTGTTTGGGCCTTCATGGGGTGCGTTTGGTAGGCGTAGGAGGTTCGTTGGGGCTTTCGCGGGGGCTTCGCCCCCGCACCCCGACTTCCTTTTCTTCTCTTGATAGAAGAAAAGGAAGCAAAAGAAGATCAAGGCGATGATCGCCTTCAAGTTGGCCGGATAGGTGCAGAGATTTTTTTTGGCTTTCATGGGGGTTGGTCGGATGGGTGCGGGGAGTTGTTTGGGCTTTCATAGGACTTGGCCAGATAGGTGCAGAGATTTTTTTGGGCTTTCGCGGGGTGCGTATGGATGGGTGCAGGGATTGATGTGTGGTTTCATGGGGTACTGGCGATGGTGCGCAGAGATTAGTGTGGGCGGGCACAAAAAAAGCCGGATACAGGCTCGAGGCGATGCTCGGCTGGTATCCGGCGGGGGGGATGGGGTATAGAGGTTAGTTATGGCTTTCGCTGAGGGCGGCGATAAGCTCGTCGAGGGTCATGGCGCGTTGCTCGCCGCTGCGCATGTCCTTGAGCTGAATGCGGCCGGTGGATATCTCGTCCTCGCCGACAAGGGCCACGAAGGGGATTGCGTTTGCGTCGGCATAGCCGAGTTGCTTTTTCATCTTTGCCGCGTCGGGGTAAAGCTCGGCGCGAATGCCGGCAGCGCGCACGCGGGCTATCAGCGGCAGCAGATAGTTGGCCTCACGCTCGCCGAAGTGCACAAAGAGCAGCTGGGTGGTTCGCAACGTGTCTTCGGGATAGAGACCAAGCTGGTTCAGGACATCGTAAATGCGATCTGCGCCGAATGAGATCCCGACGCCGGAAAGGCCGGCCATACCGAAGACACCTGTCAAGTTGTCGTACCGACCGCCGCCCGTAATGCTTCCGATCTCCGCATCGAGGGCTTTGACTTCGAAAATGGCTCCGGTGTAGTAATTGAGGCCGCGCGCCAGTGTGAGATCGGTCTCTAAGCGGGCCTTCAGCGACAGCGGCTCTATGTGATCCAGAATGTATTCCGTCTCCTCCACGCCGCGGATGCCTGCCTCCGAGCCTTCCAATACGCTACGCAGGGCTGCCATCTTTTCCCGATTGGAACCTCGAAGGTCTATCACCGGCTGCAGGCGATCGATGGCCGAATCGCTGATGCCCTTTGTCCGAAGCTCGGCGATTACGCCCTCGCGTCCGATCTTGTCTAACTTGTCGATTGCCACAGTGATGTCGACGATCCTTTCGGCCTCCCCGATCACTTCGGCTATGCCGGCAAGAATCTTGCGGTTATTCATCTTGATCACCACATTGATGCCCAGACGTCGGAAGACCTCGTCCATGATCTGGATGAGTTCCACTTCGCAAAGCAGCGAGTCACTGCCGACTACGTCCGCATCGCATTGGAAGAACTCGCGGTATCGGCCCCGCTGCGGGCGATCGGCACGCCAAACGGGTTGTATCTGGTAACGCTTGAAGGGGAAGGTCAATTCGGATCGGTGTTGGACTACGAATCGGGCGAAGGGTACCGTAAGATCATACCGAAGGCCTTTCTCGGAGATCCTGGCCGAGACCTTCGGAAGGCTTTTTTCCTTCCAGTCGTCGTCGGTGATAGCCGAGAGAAAGTCGCCCGAGTTTAGGATTTTGAACAGCAGTTTGTCGCCCTCTTCGCCATACTTACCCATGAGGGTAGATAGTTGCTCCATGGCGGGCGTTTCGATCTGCCGATAGCCGTAGAGGTGGTAAACCTGACGTATGGTTTCGAATATGTAGTTGCGCCGGGACATCTCCACGGGCGTAAAATCGCGAGTCCCTTTCGGGATTGAAGGTTTCTGTGCCATGCTAATCTCTTCTGCTGCCTGAGGTGAATATGAGAATGTAATAAAGGAGGCTAGCCAATGAGCCAAGGGCTGCCACGACATAAGTATATGCGGCCGACTGCAGAGCGTCGCGGGCCATGCTATCGGTTTCCCGAGAGGTTAGTCCGGAGGTCTTCAACCAGGCTAAGGCGCGCCGACTGGCATCTATCTCGACCGGGAGGGTGATAAAACTAAACAGTGTGGTCAATGCGAACATCACAATGCCTATCAACATGAGTTGCGGAAAGGTTTTGATGAGCACCATGCCAGCCAGTATGACCCACTGGACGATATTCGATGAGAAGCTGACTATGGGAACCAGCCTTGAGCGGAGCTTAAGCGGAGCGTAGGCGCAAGCGTGTTGGACAGCGTGTCCGCATTCATGGGCAGCCACCGCAGCGGCGGCGATGCTGTTGCTGGCATAGACGGAGTCGCTGAGGTTGACCGTCTTCTTTGTGGGATCGTAGTGATCCGTCAGCTGCCCAGCCACGGACGTGACCCGCACGTCTTCGATGCCATTCTGGCGAAGCATACGCTCGGCCACTTCGCGTCCCGTCAGGCCTCCGGGCAAGGGCACCTGAGAATACTTTTCGAACTTGCTTTTTAAGCGACTTGACACCAGCCAGCTCAGCGCGGCTATGCCGATAAAAATGACCCAGTAAAGGGCCGTTGAAGAGGTAATCATTGGTTGTAGGGGATAGGTGATTATACTTTGTTTGGGGAATCGTCGAGGCAAAATAATAGTCCTCACGGAGGATGGAGGCGCTTCGTGACGTCTCCGAGCTTCCGGAGGACTATGCTTTTTGTCCTTCAGCCCATGCGGTTGAAGGCAAAAAGAATGCCAGACGGCCTACTCGTTGTAGCGGATGATAGTCTGCTCGCGATCGGGTCCGACTGAGACGATCTTAATGGGTACGCCCAGCTCATCCTCGAGGAAAGTCAAATAGGCGTTGAACTCCTCGGGGAATTCGTCTTCGCTCTTCATCCTTGACATATCGGTACGCCATCCGGGCAGCTCCGCGTATATGGGTTCGGCCTTTGAAAGGTCAAAGGGGAAGCGATCCGTCTCCACCCCGTCCACGCGATAGGCCACACAAGCCTTGATGACGTTAAAGGTATCCAGGACGTCACTCTTCATCATGATCAGTTGGGTTACGCCGTCGATCATCACAGCGTAACGCAAAGCCACGAGGTCAATCCACCCGCATCGGCGACGGCGCCCCGTAACTGATCCGAACTCGTGTCCGCGCTCACACATAGCCTCCCCCGTTTCATCGTGCAACTCCGTAGGGAAGGGCCCACTGCCCACGCGTGTGCAATAGGCTTTGAAGATGCCGTACACTTCGCCAATATTTCGCGGCGAGACTCCGAGGCCTGTGCAGCATCCGGCGCAGATCGTATTTGAGGAAGTGACGAAGGGATAGGAACCGAAATCGATGTCCAGCATCGTACCCTGCGCACCCTCGGCAAGCACCGAGCGACCCTCGCGGAGCATCGCGTTCACCTCGTGCTCGCTGTCCACAAGCCGGAAGCCCTTCAAATAGTCCAGGGCTTCGAGCCACGGACGCTCGAGGTCAATCAAGTTGTACTCGAAGTTCATCGCTCGAAGCATGTTTTCGTGTCGGCGTTTGGCAGCGGAATACTTCTCGTCAAAGTTTTCCAATAGGTCGCCTACCCGGAGTCCGTTCCGGCTGATCTTATCGGTATACGTTGGGCCAATGCCTTTGCCCGTCGTACCTATTTTTCCCGATCCCTTAGCGGCCTCGTTAGCCAAATCGAGTATCCGATGGGTTGGCATGATCAAATGGGCTTTCTTCGAGATCATCAGTTGCTGCTTCAAGTTGTGCCCGTGATTGGCCAACGCTTCGGCTTCTTCCTTAAAGAGAAGCGGATCGATAACCACCCCGTTGCCAATTATGTTTGTCTTCCCACCCTGGAATATACCAGAGGGGATGGAGCGGAGGATGTATCGCTCTCCGCCAAACTCAAGCGTATGTCCTGCGTTGGGTCCCCCTTGGAACCGCGCTACCGCATCGTACTTCGGCGTCAATACGTCGACCACTTTGCCTTTGCCTTCGTCGCCCCATTGGAGGCCTAATAAAACGTCTACTTTCATCTGATTCATTCATTTTTGGGATTATCCTAAGTCATTGCAACCCCTTCGTCGTTCATTTCGGGGATCGCCAGAGGTCATTGATTCACCTTCGTCATTCATTTCGGGGTTCATCCGGGGCCATTGATTCCGCTCATTGATTCTTGTCGGGGATCACCTCAAGCCCTTGCTTCCCCTTCGCAGTTTATGCCGAGATTCATCCGGAGCCATTGATTCCGCTCATCGATTCTTGTCGGGGGTCACCTCAAGCCTTTACAGCCCCTCCGGCATTCAATTTGGGGAGCAGCTCAAGCCGTTGGTTCACCTCATCGATTCTTGTCGAGGATCACCTCAAGCCTTTACAGCCCCTTCGTCATTCACTTCGGGGAGCAGCTCAAGCCGTTGGTTCACCTCATCAATTCTTGTTGGGGGTCATCCGGAGTCACCGCTTCCCCTTCGCAGCCTCGGCCGCCTTTCGCTGACTCATACGCATTCGGAATTTGCATTTGGAGCACATACCGTAGATGTAAAGCGAATGGCAGTCGTAGGTAAATTTGGGAATCCGCCGGTGAGCCAGCTCGCGCGTCAGTCGATCGTCCTTCACCTCCTGGACGGCACCGCAATAGCTACAGATAGCATGATGGTGAGTGGCGGCCGCCGCCTGTAGCTCATATTGCACAAGTTGGGATGAGAACTGGTGTCGGACCACGATACGGGCATCCATCAGCAGCTCAAGCGTGTTGTAGATGGATGCCCGACTGACATGAAAATGCGCTTCGTCGAGCTGACGGAGTAGCATTTCCACGTCAAAATGTCCTCTTATCCGGCAAATGTGCTCCAGGATCGTGAAGCGTTCCGTCGTCTTCCTCATGCCGCGCTCAGTGAGAAAGCGAGCGAACAACTCTTTGGCCGGTTCGAAGGCATAGGTATCGACGGCGTTATCCATATTCGGACGTCGTAAGGGATAGGGAAAAGAAGGAGTTAATTGTAAGTCGGGAGGTAGGAGTATTCCCGACTGTAACGCATCATCTGATCTGCGTAGTCCTCGGAGTAGTCAAGCGTAACATCGGTCACCTTGCCCTGAGCGTCACGGATAGGCTTCATCACCGGGTTAACGAAACCCTTGTAAGGCGCCAAATGGAGTCGGGCATAGCGCGCGAGAACCTCCTCGTGCAGGGCACGGTCCACCTTCACGCCGTAGTCTTCCACCAACTTCCGACCTGCCTCAAAATCACCTTCGCTCTTGATTCGCTGCAGCTCGGCCAAAAGCTCCGCAAACAGCCCACGCAATTTGTCGTAATCGTTCACAACGACAAACGTCTTTCCGTCACGCTTCGCAAAGTCCACGACATGGTCCGCACGACCCTTTTCGTACACCCACCGAGCAATCAGCTGACGGTTTCGCATGTGCGCTTCCTCTATGTCATTGCCCGGTTGAATGCGCACCAGCTGTGTCATCAGCCCATTCATGATGTATTTGTAATACTCCGCCTTGTATGCTTCGGGATCACTCAGCAGTCCAAGCTCGATCAACTTAGGATCGGCCAGGTAGTAGAGGGCGAAGATGTCTGCCCGCGCCTCTTCCAACGTGGAACTGTAGGCACCCAGCGCATTGGGATCGGTACCCTCGAGCAGCTGCCCCGAGGCATGACCCAAGCACTCATGAAGATCGGTGTGTAAGTTGTCGGTGATGAAGCCATACTTATCGATCCGCGCGTGCTCTGCGTCGTTCCAAACGAATTCCTCGCGGAAACCATTGCCGAGAGACGCCTTGTCGTAAGCCTCGGTGATATTCTCTATGGTGACCGACTTCGAGCCATGATCCTTACGGATCCAGTCCGCGTTCGGCAAGTTGATACCGATCGGAGTCGTCGGATAGCAGTCTCCGCCCAGCATGGCGACGGTAATCACTTTGGCCGTGATACCCTTCACCTTCTTCTTACGGAAGCGGGGATCCATCGGCGCATTGTCTTCGAACCACTGCGCGTTGTCGCTGATTATCCGTGTGCGCTTGGTCGCCTTGCGATTGATGAAGTTGGCTATCGCCTCCCAGCTGGCCTTCATTCCCAACGGGTCGCCGTATGACTCCGTGAAGCCGTTCACGAAGTCCACCTCTGAGGCCGTATCCTTCACCCAAAGGATGGCATAGGCGTCGAATGTCTTCAGATCACCCGTGCGATAAAACTCAACGAGCTTCTCGATCACGGCACGCTGCGCTTCATTCTCAGCGAACTGCTCAGCCTTCCGAAGCTCGTCCACAATACGCTCGATCGCCTCAGTGTACAACCCTCCGACCTTCCACACCTTCTCTGTGAGCTTGCCATCGGCCGACTTACTAAGCCGGCTATTCAAGCCGTAGGATGGCGCGGTGGAATCGTTCGGTGTCCGCATGGCTGCGTAGAAAGCCTCGGCCTCTTGCTGCGTCACGCCGCCCTCATAATAGTTATTGGCCGACGCCAGCAAGAGGTCTCCGCTGCCACTTTGCACCGTGCGCTTTGGCATCACCTTCGGATCGAAGATGACGGGCGTGATCTCCTTGAGCCAAGCATCTACCGTCTGGCCCTTACGCACGGGCACATGCTTCGGGTCGAGGCTACGAATGCACTTCGCGAAGTAGTCTGCGGTGAATCCGGTGGGCTCGAACTTGTCCTCGCCATAATGATGATGAATGCCGTTAGCCAACCATACGCGCTTGAGGTATGTCTCTAGGGCTTTGAATTGTGCATCGCCCCGATCTCCCCGATATTCCCGGTAGATAGCCTCCAGCGCTCGCCGAATGGCCAGATTGTAGCGGCAGTTCTGATCGAAGATTATATCACGCCCCATCAGGGCGGCTTCAGAGAGGTGATAGAGCAACTGCTTCTGCTGCAGCGATAGCTCTTCGAAGCCAGGCACCTCGTAGCGTAAGATTTCAATGTCGGCGAAACGATCCACCGTGTAATCGATCTTCGGATGCTCGTCGTTTGCAGCCGTCGCCACGTGTGCGCCGACCGTAAGTAGTGATGTAGTCATAAGAAGTAAAGCAGACTTTCTCATTGTGATTGATGTCTATGTTGTTTCGAATCGGATAAAAGGCAGTAAGGGGTCTCTGTCAGGGCCCAAAGAAAGGGAGCGAACGCCTTTGGCTGACGGCCGCCCCCTGCTTGCTGATGGGCCTATCATATATAGGTATGCCGTAGCCCAGAATCAGACTAAGGCATCCATCGGCTCGTCCTTCGCTTCCCAGCCCAGCGCACTGGCGCCCAACACGGCTGCGTCGCTCTCCTTGAGCTGCGAGAACAAGAGGCGCGTCTTGCCTTGGAATACCTTCAGCATATGTGCCTCCATCGATCGCTTCACCGGCTCCATGATCAGGTCGCCCGCTTTGGACAACCCGCCGAACAGGATGATAGCCTCCGGACTGGAGAAGGCCACAAAGTTGGCGAACGCTTCACCCAGGATCTCACCCGTGATGTCGAAGATCTCGATCGACAGCTTGTCGCCCTGCACGGCCGCGTCGAAGACGTCCTTCGAGGTGATTTTGTCCGGTTCCAGCGCTCGCAGCAGACTGGCGTCCGTGCGCATCGTCAACAGCTCGCGCGCCGTACGGGCCACACCCGTGGCCGAGGCGTAGGTCTCGAGGCAGCCGTGGCGACCGCAGCCGCAGAGCCGACCGTTCTCACGTCGCACCGTGGTATGGCCCAGCTCACCCGCGAAGCCATCGTGGCCATACACCAGATTGCCGCCGCAGACGATACCGCTACCCACACCCGTGCCGAGCGTAATGACGATAAAGTCCTTCAGACCACGTGCCGCACCGTAGGTCATCTCGCCGATGGCCGCTGCATTGGCGTCGTTCGTGAGCGTCACGGGGATGCCCCCCGTACGGTCGCTGATGAGCTGTGCCAGCGGCACCTTGCCCTTCCACGGCAGGTTGGCCGCAAACTCGATGCAGCCATTGAAGTAGTTCCCATTCGGCGCGCCCACGCCGATACCCTTGATCTTGTCCCGTCCGCCAGCCGATCGAATCACGGCCTGTAGCCCTTCGCCCAGCGCACGGACATAGTCGTTCACGTCTTCGTATTTCCCGGTCTTAATCGAACCGTTATACAGCACATTGCCTCGCGTATCGACGACCCCAAAGACGGAGTTCGTTCCGCCGATATCTATCCCAATCACATACGGCTTATCCATAGATCTATCTGTTTTTATGTGTGATACTTATTTGATTGTGTGGGCCAAAGATACAGACGAAAAAAGATCCCGACGCTTTCGCGCCGGGATCTTCCAAGTTTACCTATGAAAGCCTTCCGGGTGGAGGGGGCAGTGATTACTGCACTTCCTTCTTAGCCTCTTCCTTCTTAGCCTTGTTGCACTGCTTGCCGTCCTTCTTGTCCTTGCAGCAGCTCTTTTTGTCGGCTGCCTTGCAGTCCTTCTTGCCGGCCTTGTCGCAATGCTTCTTGTCCTTATCCTTGCTGCAGCAGCTCTTGTGCTCCGTCTGCTGGCCTTCTTTCTTCACGTCCTGTGCGCTGGCCGAAAGGGCTACGCCGAACGTCATGGCAGCTGCGATGGCTGCGCTCAAAATCACTCTCTTCATTTCTTTGATGTGTTGATTAATAAGACTTGAAATCGTGGGGCAAAGGAATGCCATTTTGCTCCTCATTTTCGTCACGCACACTGCCCGATTAATCTTATTTGTCCGAAACGCCCTCCATTTTGCCTTTTTTGGAGCCCCGTCCACGATCCATCGGCCTTTCGCCTTAACATCCTTTCCGGTGCGCCTCCGTCTTTCCGCTTCTTCCGCCTGCTTTCAGCCCCATTTTCCCGTCCGACGGGCTTTACTTCCGCCTCTCATCCCCTTTAAGCCCGCTCGACGACCTTGTCTTCCCTCCCCCATCTCTCGAAATACCTTCTGGAGGCTTTCTCATGGCCTATACCTCTCCTGTTTTGATCCTAAACAGCGTATCTAAAAACTTTTATGTGCTGTTCTGATCATAGACAGCATCTACAAATAGATTGAACTAACTGTTTGTATCCTAATCATATTATAAATCCTATATATCTATCATCCATAACAAGAACAGGATCATTCATCTTTTCTACATATAGATTAGATCATAGACAGTATCTATATATATTTCTAGTCCATGTATATGATCAAAATATAGATTATAGGCTTTTTGATATGCTGTATATATGATTGACGATAAAATCTATGTGTTTAGAATACCTGTCTATAGAGAAAACAGCACTCCTATCTGTTTTTACTTGCTGTTTATGATCAAGACAGAAGAGCTTCGGGGCATAGTAAGGCTGGCGACTCGTTTTTTAGGACTTTCGGAGGGGGCGCAATGGCCGACGAACGTGTTTTCGGGGGATGGGGGAAGTTGGGGAGGCCGTTTGCGCGAGGTTTTCGGGCGTCCTACTTTTGCGCGCATAAAGACAACAAGGAATCATGTTTGAAAACTTAAGCGACAGATTAGAACGCTCATTCAAGCTGCTGAAGGGCGAAGGGAAGATCACGGAACTGAACGTGGCGGAGACACTCAAGGATGTGCGACGCGCACTGCTTGACGCCGACGTTAACTATAAGGTGGCCAAGCAGTTCACCGACACGGTGAAGACCAAGGCCATGGGCCAGAATGTGCTCACGGCGCTCAAGCCGAACCAGGTGATGGTGAAAATCGTGCACGACGAACTGGCTACGCTCATGGGCGCCTCGGCCTCAGAGCTGGAGCTGAAGGGGCAACCGGCCGTCATCCTTATGGCGGGCTTGCAGGGCTCGGGTAAGACGACCTTCTCGGGCAAGCTGGCCGGCATGCTGCGCAGCAAGAAGGGCAAGAAGCCGCTGCTGGCTGCGTGCGACGTGTACCGTCCGGCGGCCATCGATCAGCTGCATGTCTTAGGCGAGCAGCTTGGCGTGCCCGTTTATTCCGAGCGGGAGAACAAGAACCCGGTGGAGATCGCTGAGCATGCCATTGCAGAGGCGCGGCGCACGGGGCGTGACTTGGTGATCATCGATACGGCCGGCCGTCTGGCCGTCGACGAGCAGATGATGCAAGAGATCGCCGCCATCAAGCAGGCCATCAACCCGGACGAAACGCTCTTCGTGGTCGACTCCATGACGGGTCAGGACGCGGTGAATACGGCCAAGGAGTTCAACGATCGGCTCGACTTTTCAGGCGTGGTGCTCACGAAGCTCGATGGCGATACGCGCGGTGGCGCGGCGCTCTCGATCCGTACGGTGGTCGACAAGCCCATCAAGTTCATCGGCACGGGCGAAAAGATGGAGGCGCTCGATGTGTTCCATCCCGAACGTATGGCCGACCGTATCCTCGGCATGGGCGACGTGGTCTCGCTCGTGGAGCGCGCACAGGAGCAGTATGACGAAGCCGAGGCGCGGCGCTTGCAGAAGAAGCTGGCCAAGAACCAGTTCGACTTCAACGACTTCCTCGGTCAGATCCAGCAGATCAAGCGCATGGGTAACCTCAAAGACCTGGCCGCGATGATCCCCGGCGTAGGCAAGGCGCTGAAGAATATCGACATCGACGAGAATGCGTTCAAGGGCATCGAAGCGATCATCTACTCCATGACGCCCGAGGAGCGCACAAACCCCTCGATCCTGAATGGTTCGCGACGCCAACGCATCGCCTCGGGAAGTGGCATGTCGGTGCAAGACGTAAACAAGCTCATCAAGCAATTCGACGAGACACGCAAGATGATGCGCATGATCACCACCGCAAAGCCGAGTAGCCGCATGGCTGCACCGTTCCGCAGGAAATAAACAGACACATATATAATAGGTATAGAAGGATGGAAGAGCACAGCTATCAACTGATCGACGGCAAGGCCGTGGCAGAGCAGATCAAAAAGGAATTGGCTGCTGAAGTAGAAAAGATCAAGCAGGACGGACGGAAGGCACCGCACCTCGTGGCCATACTGGTGGGTCACGATGGAGGTAGCGAAGCCTATGTGGCCAATAAGGTGAGGAATTGCGAAGAGATCGGGCTGCGCTCGTCGCTCATTCGCTTCGAGGACGACGTGACGGAGCAGGCCCTGCTCGACAAGGTAAACGAACTGAACGCTGACGATGATGTGGACGGGCTGATCGTACAAATGCCGCTGCCGAAGCACATCTCTTCGCAGCGTGTGATCGAGGCCATCGACTACCGCAAGGACGTGGACGGCTTCCACCCGATCAACGTCGGGCGCATGTCCATCGGCCTGCCATGCTTCAAGCCGGCCACACCCGCGGGCATTATCGAGTTGCTGCGCCACTACGAGATCCCGACGAAGGGCAAACATTGCGTCATCCTGGGCCGCAGCAACATTGTCGGCAAACCGATGGCGATGCTGATGATGCAGAAGGACAATCCGGGTGACTGCACCGTGACGGTCTGCCACAGTCGGTCGGAAAACCTGCGCGAGATGTGCCTCAGTGCGGACATCATCATCGCAGCGCTGGGTGTGCCGGAGTTCCTCAAAGGCGACATGGTGAAAGAAGGCGCCGTAGTGATCGACGTCGGCACGACACGCGTACCGAGCAGTGTGACCAAGAGCGGTTACCGACTGATGGGCGACGTAGCCTTCCATGAGGTGGCTCCGAAGTGCAGCTACATCACGCCCGTGCCTGGCGGCGTAGGGCCGATGACAATCATCTCGCTGATGCGCAACACGCTTTTGGCTGGCACGAAAGCCGTGTTCGGCAAAGAGGAATAATTCCCCGGGCAGGCTTTGCCAGTGTGAAAACTGGTATATCTTTGCGGCGCATTCCGAAAGGGAATGCGTCTTTATGGTGAGAGTGGCTCAGTTGGTTAGAGCATCGGATTGTGGTTCCGAGGGTCGTGGGTTCGAGTCCCATCTTTCACCCTCCTCGTTTTTTAATTTCTCATTTTGATTTAGACCTCTTCCCCCCATCGCCGCCTATAGCGCGATGAAGAGGTTATCTACAGTTTAAGCCTGTCGAAGTCTTCCTTCGGCAGGCTTTCTTTTCATCCACTGTCCAGCAAGAGGTCTTTGCGGAACTTCCGCAAGTCTCTCGGAAAACTTTTTGGCGTTTGCGGGAGTCCCGCAAGTGCCGCGAAAAACTTTTTGGCCTCTGCAGGAATGCTGCAAATGCCGCGAAAAACTTTTTGGACTTTGCAGGGATGCTGCAAACGCCAAAATGGAGAAAAGGGCCCTTGCAGGAGTTCTGCAAACGCCAAAATGGGGAAAAGGGCGCTTGCAGAAGTTCTGCAAACACCAAAATGGAGAAAAGCGTCCTTGCAGAAGTTCTGCAAACACTAAAATGGGGAAAAGCGTCCTTGCAGAAGTTCTGCAAGGGCGCCACGAGAAAAGGCGAAAGGCCCTGACGGGATGGACTTCCGCCAAGACCTTTCTAGATAGTTGAATGTTTGTTGATCGCGATCTAACCCGTAACCCCTCCGGAGGGCGGATGGGCAGATCGTTTTTGCTTATCGCTTTCCTTTAAGCGACCAGCCCGTGTGTAAACCGATAATAAAGTAGACCAGCAACAGCTCGCCTATGGCCAGCAGGGAGTCGCCCGGCACACGCAGCCAACGAATGGCCTGCATCGTGTCTGTCTGCATGAACTCCACGGAGCGCGCTGACCAGTAGCCGTTCTGGATAGATTCCACGGCCTGCAAAATGCCGATGGGCAGCAAGCTCCCGACGAGCATCACCAAGAGGCCGATGTTGATGAGCCAGAAGGACCATCCGAGCAGCTTGTCGTTCCACTCCCGGTCAGGATAGAGCCCGCGGAGGACGAAGAGGATCAAGCCGATGCCGAGAATGCCATATACACCAAAGAGCGCAGCGTGTCCGTGTACAGCCGTCGTGTTCAGGCCTTGGATGTAATACAACGCAATGGGCGGATTGATGGCGAAACCAAAGATGCCAGCGCCCAAGAAGTTCCAAAAGCACATGGCGATGAAGTAATAGATGGGCCACTTGTAGGCCTTGATCCAGGGTGTGGAGCGAGAGAGGCTATAGTTGTGATAGGCCTCATAGCCGATGAGCACCAGGGGGACGATCTCCAGCGCACTAAAGGTGGCGCCTAAGGCCAGAACGGCTGTGGGCGTGGCGCTGAAATAGAGGTGATGGAAGGTGCCAAGGATGCCACCGGCCAAGAAGATGATGGTCGAGAAAAGCACCGAGACGCTGGCCACCTTCAGGCGTAACAGTCCCATCCGGGAGAAGAGGAAGGCGGCTACGACGGTGGCAAAGACTTCGAAGAAGCCTTCCACCCAAAGGTGCACAACCCACCAGCGCCAGTATTCAGCGATGGCCATGTGTGTCTGACGGC
>ERZ773049.1439-NODE-1439-length-13658-cov-7.634051_pt1 | contig 13658 bp, 13 predicted proteins | sample MGYA00580633_ERZ773049 | MGnify/ENA primary metagenome ERZ773049 (study PRJEB29015, sample SAMEA2737991) | human oral metagenome | biome: human oral; feature: human-associated habitat; material: dental | place: China | collected 2066 ... | reverse complement strand
AACATCAAGAAACCTACTATGAAAAACTCAATGCTTACCATTCAGAGAACGGTAATGTTGGAGAATGGGTAGATTTCTTTTTAGATGGCGTGATAGATATCGCTAATTCATCTATTGAAACGTGCCGGAAGATAACTGAATTACGGGAACGAGATATGCGGAAAGCTCAGAAGCTTGGCAAGGCTACGGCTCCGAAAACACTTGATATGATCCGCTTTCTTTATAAAATGCCAACCGTAGGTATCGCTGATGTTGTTAATCAAACTGGGTATAGTAGGCCATCAGCCTACAAGCTAATAGATCGCCTTATTGATATGAATATTCTTTATCCCGCCGACGAGAACGATGGTTATGGCAAGAAGTATACATATAAAGATTATGTAGAAGTATTTACAGAAGATGAACCTCTAGGATAGATTTATAATAAAGAGGAAGTATGATGAACGGCTACAATGACGACATAACGAACGATCAACTAGCAAAGCTCCGCCAGCTTTTTCCGGAGGCATTTACTGAGGACAAAATTGATTGGGCGCGACTCAAGGCGACGCTCGGCGAGGCGGTCGATTTGGGTGAGCGCTACGGTCTCGGCTGGAAGGGCAAGAGCGATGTTTTCGCCAAAATCCAAGAGAAGACGGTCGAGACGCTCCATGCCGATCGGGCTCATTCCGTTGATTGGGATACCACGAGCAATATGTTCATCGAGGGCGACAACTTGGCGGCGCTGAAGATTTTGCACAAGAGCTATTACGGCAAGGTGAAGATGATTTACATTGACCCGCCGTATAACACTGGCAACGATTTCATCTACAACGATGATTTCAAGCAGACACGCAAAAGTTACGAAGCGGAAGCCGGCATCACCGACGACGAAGGTAATGTGACGCGCGACGATGGCTTATGCTCCAATACCGGCGGACATAAGCATAGCAACTGGCTGAATATGATGTATCCACGACTGTTTTTGGCGCGCAATTTGCTGCGGCAAGACGGTGTCATCTTCGTCTCTATCGACGACAACGAAGTCCACAACCTCCGCCTGATGATGAATGAGATTTTTGGGGAGGAGAATTTTGTTGCTCAGATAGTATGGCGGCGTAAAAGAGGTAAGGATAATTCTGCCAAATTCTTAAGTCGTAATCATGAGTATCTATTAGTTTTCGCTCGTTCAATTGATAATCTGAACTTCCATAGACTCGCACTTGATGACACTACTCTCAAAGCCTATAAGAATCCTGATAATGATCCAAGAGGGGCATACAGACTGCTTGGTGTTTGGGCTAGAGGCACGCAAGGCGGATCTAAATATTCGTTTACGGCAAAGACAGGGCAAGTATTTTCTGAGAGACTTTGGCTAATGAACAAATCTTCAATGGAGAAAATGGATGAGGAGAATAGGCTTGTTTATTCTCCTGCTTCAGACAAAATATATAGAAAATTATTTGTTAATGAAAACACAGGTAACATACCTGAAACGATATGGAACGACACTTCAAATGCTGCAAATGCTGCTGACGAAATAAAGAAAATCTTTGATTTCCAAATTTTTGACACGGTTAAGCCGATACCGTATATAGAAAGAATGTTACAGTTGTCAACTGAAAAAAGTGACATTGTCCTAGACTTCTTCTCCGGCTCTGGTACAACCGCTCATGCCGTCATGCAACTCAATGCCGAAGACGGCGGCAATCGCCAGTGGATTTGCGTGCAATTGCCCGAGCAGACCAGTGAAAAATCCGAAGCCTTCAAAGCAGGCTACGCCAATATCGCCGACATCGCTCGTGAACGCATTCGCCGCGCTGGCGCCAAAATTCGCACCGACTTTGCCGACAAATTAGCAGAGCGCGAAAGACCGCTCGACCTTGGATTCCGATCATACAGTGTTGGCGAAAGCAACTTCAAACCATGGAACGAAATGGTCACCGACCCCGAAGAAATCCGCCAGCAGATGCTCGACATCATCGACCCGATCGAACCTGGCGCCACCGACGAATCGATCTTGACCGAATTACTGCTCAAGCGCGGCATCTCGCCGATGGCTGAAGTCGAAGATCGCGACGCATACGTGTTCGTGCCGTCCGCCAGCCTAGCCATCCGCCTCGCACCAGACCTCACAGAAGCAGAATTTAGCGAAATCCTAGCCAGCGGTGCCCAAACCATCCTCCTCCTCTCCCGCGCCCTCGGCACCAACGAAACCCTACGCATAAACCTAACCCTCCAAGCCGAACAGCAAGGCGTTAGGGTGGAGGTGGTGTGATGGCTGATAAAAACTCTATATATTGCCCAAAGTGTAAGTGTCATACTAATCTAATCTATAGGGCTGGGTATGAAAAACCTATAGATAGGAATAAGAGCATATACTTTTCCGTTGAAGAGTGCAACAACTGCGAGCAGCATTTTTTAACAATCAGAATGAATAGTAAATATGGCGGTCTAGTTAGAAAATACCCAAACAGCTTGCCAAAATCTATAAATGAATCGATTCCACAGGAAATAAAAACTGATTTTGAGGAGGCATTACTATGCTACTCAGTAAATGCTTATCGTGGTGCAGCGGCGTTAGCCCGTAGAACTGTGCAGTTAATATGCTTAGACAAAAGGGCTGATAAAAACAAAAAACTTTATCAGCAGATAGATGAACTATTTAAGAATGGAGTAATTACAAAAGATATACAGGAATGGGCTCATGAGGTGAGGTTTCTTGGCAATGATGCTGCGCATCCAAGCAAAGATACAGTAAGCAAGGATGATGCCAAAGACATTTTAGATCTATTGGAATCACTGTGTGAGGTCCTGTATGTTGCACCTGCAAAAGCTGCCGAGCGAAAGAAGAAGCGCACCCAAGGTAAGGAGAGTGACCGAGAGTATTAACATGACAGATAAATCGACCAAGGCAGATAAAAAATATAAACTCAGGTATGTCTTTGAGGGTAGGATTAAGGATATAGAAGTCATTTTTGATTCGTATAGAACGCTTTATGAGCTGTACAAACAATCGATGAAGACGGCTAACGTGAACAACAATAGCCTAGCTGCTTTTGAAAATTGTAAAGAAACTGTAGATAATAAACAAAAAGAGATATCTACGAAGCTTCATACCCAAGCTTTCATACTTTTGACGGGTAACTTTGAGGCTTTTTTGAATGACATATTTGAAAATCTAATTCAAGAAAATTTTTTAGCGATTCGAAAAGCTAGTGGAATTAATTATAGCGTGTCTGATCTGCAAAAAATATTAGAAAAAAATGAAGATGAGAAATACGTTTCTCTTGAACTGGCAAATATTACAATTAGACAAATACAGGGAACGAAAAACAAGAATGAGAAGATTAATTTTCAAAATACTAAACGCACAGAGGAGGTTTTTAGAGAGTATTTTGGTATAGAGATAGATATGGACACCGACCATATAAAAAGAATACATAAATATTGGCAGATGCGTCACGGAATTGTACATACCAACGCCAAGGTAGATGATAGGTATATTCATAACGTAGAGCAGGTTGGCTTAAAAAGCGAAGAGTTGGGGTCAGCAATTAGCATTAACAAGAAAACTTACGATCAAACTAAGAGCGATTTTTCTAAACTACTCGACCATATAGAGGATAAACTTATTGAGCTTGAACTTTCATTTGATGGGATAGATATAGCTAGTGAGAAAACCGATGATAGTGAGGGTGAGGGTATTGATGAGTAGTTTATTATCTAGTGAAGTTTTCTTCAGTAATTATCATTTTATTAAAAGTGCAGTTGTCCGGAATTTCCGGATAGCTGAAGGCAGAATAAATTATTCGGAAATTCCGAATAATTGGTCGGTAAGTGTAAGCTTAGTAGGTCGCACAGGAGCAGTGATATGCTAGTTTTTATAGATGATTCCGGGGATCCCGGATTTAAGCTAGGGCGTGGGTCGAGTCAGTTTTTCGTGATTGCTTGTGTGGTGTTTGAAGATAATTTGGATGCTGAAGAGACGGCATTATTAATGAAGCGCTATCGTCGTGATTTGAGATGGCCAGACGAAAGAGAGTTTAAGTTCAATAAAACCAGAAAAGATTTTGTAAAAGAATTGCTTAGCAGGGTGTCTGGTTGTAACTTTAAGATCAGGGCGATAGCTATAGATAAGTCAAAAATTTACAGTCACGAGCTAAAAAATAAACAAGATTAGTTTTACAACTATGCGATTAAGGAAGTTCTGTCAAAGAGTAGTCTGCTCAAAGATGCCGATATACGACTTGATGGTCATTCTGGTCGTGAGTATAAAAAATCTACAATTACCTACCTGCGGCGCGAAGTCAACAAGCGTTCAAAGAAGATTGCAAAAGTCCGCTTTGTGGACTCGCGTACTAATAATCTGATCCAACTAGCAGATTTAGTGGCGGGGTCAATTCATCGAAAATATCAGACTGATAAAACTGATCATAAAGATTATCTTGAAATAGTAAACAAGCGTATCGATGATATTTGGGAGTTTAAATGATGGCGGAAATGTCGAAATCAGCCCTTATCCTAGATGTCCTAGGCACGCGCACCATAACGGTGACAGTTCAGGGCTGGCTTCATTTGTATCATCATTATAGCTCGAGAATATATATTTTGTCAAATAAACTTAACTACTTTGCAGAAATAAAAGGGAAAAATATATGAAACTCCACTTTGATTCAAATCTAGACTATCAGCTTGACGCGATCAATGCGGTAGTTGATGTTTTTCAGAGTCAGCCGTATGAGGGTGGATCGTCCGAGACGCTGGATGTTGATGAGAAACAGATGAGCATTGAACAGGTGAGTGCTCGAGGGAATGTTCTATCGCTAACTAAAGAGCAGATCGTGAAAAACACTATGGCGGTGCAAGAACGAAACGATATCATCGATGCAAAAAGCGACGATCTCAACTTCTCCATTGAGATGGAGACCGGCACAGGTAAAACGTATGTGTACTTGCGGACGATTCATGAGCTACACCAGCACTATGGTTGGAAGAAGTTTATCATCGTGGTGCCGAGTGTGGCGATTCGTGAGGGTGTGCTGAAGAATTTGGCTATTACCAGGGAGCACTTCGCCGATCTCTACAACAAGCCGGAGATGAATTATTATGTCTGGGATAGCAAAAAGACGGGACAAGCACGCGAGTTTGCGACCAATGATACGCTGCAAATCATGGTCATCACCATTGATAGTTTCGCTAAAGCAGCTAATATTATGAATAAGCAGAGTGATTACGGTCGTCCACTAGATTTCATCCGTGCGACTAATCCGGTAGTGATTGTCGACGAACCGCAAAATATGGAGACCGAAGTACGAAAGGCAGCGATCAAAAGCCTCAATCCGCTTTGTACACTGCGCTATAGTGCCACGCATAAAAACCCGTACCGCCTGACACCGGTCGACGCCTATGATAAACATTTGGTAAAGAAGATTGAGGTGCACAGCGTGCTAAGCGAGGATAGCTATAATGACGCGTATGTAAATGTGCTGAAGCTGGAGCGCAAAGGCAAGAGCCGGGTTATCGCCCATATTGAAGTTGATGCTAGCGATGAGCGCGGCTTACAACGTCGATTGGTAAAAGTGAGTCCGGGCGATGATTTGGCGGAATTGACAGGTCGTGCGGTGTACGAAAATTACGTGGTGGAGCGGATTGATTTTATCGAGCAGGCGGTAGAATTTGCTAATGGCAAGACGGTGTATGTCGGGCAGAAAGACGAGAGCTTGTGCGAGGAGATTTTGAAACGGCAGATCGAATTGACGATCGAAGATCATTTTGATAAGCAGAAACAGCTGGGCGCTGATGTGAAGGTTTTGAGTTTATTCTTCATTGATAAGGTGGCAAATTACCGTGAGTATACGCCAGGCGGTGTAGTGAAAGGTAAGTTTGCTGAGTGGTTTGAAGAAAGTTATAAAAAAGTGGCAGCCAAACCGCGCTTTGCTGGCGTGCTAGACGAGCTGGTGGTCGAGACAGTACACGATGGCTATTTTGCCAAAGACAAAAGCGGGCAGTGGAAGGACTCGCGTGACACTAAGGGCGAAGGTGGCCGGACAAAAGATGATGATAGCGCATACAACTTGATTATGAAAGACAAGGAGCGGCTGCTTGATCCGAACGAGCCACTGCGATTTATCTTCAGTCATTCGGCGCTGCGCGAGGGTTGGGATAACCCGAATGTGTTTACCATTTGCACGCTGAACGAAACGTCGAGCGAGATGAAAAAACGCCAGGAAATTGGGCGGGGGTTGCGCTTACCGGTAGATATCAATGGCGAGCGAGTTCACGACCAGAATACTAATGTGCTGACGGTGGTAGCTAACGAAAGTTACGCGGATTTTAGCCGAAAGTTGCAGACCGAGATTGAACAGGAAACGGGAATCTCATTTAGCGGGCGGATTAAGAATCGCGACGATCGGCGACAGATACGGCTGACGAAAAGCCTGGCTTTGAACGACGATTTTAAGGAATTATGGGAGCGGATAAAACACAAGACTGTTTATCGTGTGGCGTTTGATGTAGATGAGTTAGTACATCAAGCGGCTAAGCAACTAGCGTTAGTTGAGGTCGTCCGTCCGCAGATTGTTGATACCAGAGTGCGAATTGAACAGTTAGGCGCGGAGCGCGGTTTTATGGTCAGTGAAACGCCAGGTGCTGGTGTAGCAGCGAATATCCAGAAGGTGTATATGCCGGATATTCTGAGTGTGCTGGAAAAGCGAACGGGATTGACGCGCGCGGTGATTTTTGCTGTGCTTGATAAGGCAGATGTGTTTGGTAAATTAGCACGTAATCCACAGCAGATGATCGACGAGGCGGCACGGGCGATACATCGTGCTCAGCAAGAGGCGATGGTAGATGGAATTAGTTACCAAAAGACTGGCGAAAGCTATGATATGCGCCTATTTGAGAATCGCGAACTTGAAGCTTATCTGTACGATGCGGCGATGAAGAGCGGTGCGATTGCTGTCGAGAAACCAAATAAAACGATATATGATTACGTGGCGGTTGATTCAGAAGTGGAGTATAACTTCATGAAAGCGCTGGAGCAGGCGGATAACATCCGGTTTTATGTAAAGCTGCCGGGTTGGTTTACGATCCCGACGCCGCTCGGGTCATATAATCCAGACTGGGCAGTGGTATTTGATGGTGACGAGCGAGTTTATTTTGTTGCAGAGACGAAGGGTTTGAACGATATCAACGACACGCACCTAAGCGCGAGCGAGCGGGGTAAAATTCTGGCTGCACGACGGCATTTCGCGGAAGTTGAAGTTGAGTATGTGGCGCCAGTACAGGATTTGCCGAGTGCGCTAAATAAAGTGTGAAATGAGAGGGTGGAAGTGGTAAATAAGCGGAAGTCGCGCTGGCAGCTCTATATTTTGAAACTGGAGCAAGGCAAATGGTATGTTGGCATCACTTCACGTTCAGTCGAAAAGCGGTTTCGCGAACACAAACGGGGTTTTGCCGGTGCGAATTGGACGAAAAAATATAAACCTCTGAAAATTCACGATACGAAAGATCTCGGTCTGTGCGATATTGAGAGAGCTCAATTGTATGAAGGTCGTGTGACGCGAAAATACATGGAACAGTATGGTGACAATAATGTGCGTGGTGGCGACCTTACGGATATGAGCGACTATGTACGACATTTTGGACGGATATTCACAAGAGAAAATTGGAGTATTTTATCATATATAATCTTCACGGAGTTTGTATGTTTATACCTTTTGATTGATCTTTATGTATTGCGCTCGCCGTGCCGGTAGCTGTTGTGAATATGTGGTATTTCATGCTACAATAGCCTCACAATTAACAACTGGCATATCAAGAGTGCGGCGAGAGAACTAGCTCGTTGAGCCGCCAGCAACCTGCTTTAGCATGGGACAATTCCATGCTACGGTAAGGTGCTCCATCTAGCCCGAATGGGAAGATATTGTTGCGAAACTCCTTTCTGCTCGGTGCATGGCAAGATGTGCGGAAGGAGTAACCTATGAGTAAAAATCAAAATAGTATACGCACAGCTGAGAGTGTGTCACCAGGGCATCCGGATAAATTATGCGACCAGATTTCGGATGCAATTGTAGATGCATATCTGGCAAAAGATCCGCGGGCGCGTGTAGCGATTGATGTAGCGGGCGGACATAGTGCAGTATTCGTTACGGGCGAGGTATCAAGTCGGGTAGAAGTAAGTATTGCAAAAATTTTTCGCCGAATTGCCGGCAAAAATAGTGAAGTTATTGAGCGGGTTGCTGAACAGAGTCCAGAAATTGCGCGTGGTGTCAACGCAGGCGGTGCGGGTGACCAGGGGATTATGATAGGCTATGCTTGCAATGAGACACCGGAGCTGTTGCCGCTAGAAGTGGTGTTGGCGCGGCGCTTAAACCAATGTCTATATCAGCGTTGGATGCATGATGGTAAGACGCAAGTATCGGTGCGCGACCGCGAAATCGTTGCGATTGTGGCGAGTTTCCAGTATGCGCCGCATGATGAACTGAAACAGGCGGTGACAGATTGGGTACGAGACGAAGCGGTACAATATGTGGATAGAAAGTACTTCATAGAAACTCAAACGGAGCGCCGGACGAATGGCATAGCGACCGAGAATAACGATCCGATATTGCATATCAATCCGGCGGGCGATTGGCAAATTGGCGGGTTTGATGCTGACGCAGGTCTAACAGGCCGCAAACTGGCGGTGGATAATTATGGTCCGCGCGTACCGCTTGGCGGCGGGGCATTTAGCGGCAAAGACCCAAGCAAGGTAGACCGCAGCGCTGCGTATATGGCGCGCAAAATTGCCATTGACTATTTGCGCCGATCCCGCGCGGGCGAGGTGCTTGTACGATTAGCCTATGCAATAGGCTGCGATCAGCCGGTTGAAGCTACGGCGATCGTCGACGGTGTGCCGCGCGAAATTACCGGGTATGATTTGACGCCAAATGGCATTATTGAAACGCTTGATTTGCGCCGCCCGATATATGAACAAACTGCCCGTTATGGTCATTTTGGACATGCAGATTTTCCGTGGGAACATTAGCATTATTAAGACTGGCGTTTGCGGTAAATCTTGACGATCCAAATCGCTACCGTACCGACAATAACCGTCGCGATACCGCCGAAAATATACAGCAGATAATTTGGTGCCGTGTTTGCGCTGCCGCGAGTGCGAGAGTTATTGGCGTCTTTGTTTGCTTGGTTTTCGTTCGCTTTCGCGGTGTCTGTTGACGTGCTGGCGTCCGCGGCTTTTTCTTTTTCACCTGTCTTTATACGTGCGGCGTCTGCCTCTGCTCCTGCAAGCGTCGTCGTGTACGGTTTGCCGCGAATTTCGCTGCTGCCGTCGGCGCGAACATATTTTCGCTGCACAGTAATGCGGCCGCCTTGCTTACTGATGAGTGCGAGCGTTTCGTAGCCGCCTGTTTCGTCGTAGCCTGCGCTGTCGCCATCGGTGAATTTCCACTCAAACGGGAACGGCGTGTCGTCGCATTCATTGCCGATGCCGTCGCCATCGCTGTCAATCTGGCTATAATTATAAACGTCTGGGCAATTGTCGAATTCGCGCGGAGTCGAATCGCCGTCGTCCGATACAGTGAGCGGCGTCGTGGCGGTATTTGTTTTGCCATTTGAATCAGTGACGCGCAATGTCAATACGCCGTCGAATTCTGCCGTGAATGTATGGTTGAACGTTGGCTGCGTCGTTTTCAAATCATACACGCCGTCTTGGTTAAAATCCCATTCGTACGAAACGATTGCGCCGTTTGTAGCGTATGATCCGCTGCCGTCAATTCGGATCGTCCCGCCGACTTTCACGACGTACGGTCCGTTGATCCAAGCATTTGGCTTGGCGGCTGCCGTTTGAATGGCGTTTGTTACGGCGATATTGACATTGTCGTCATCGGCATTAATGAATGCGCCGCCGCTTTTTTCGACGAGTGGTTTAATCGTTTCGTCATGTTCTAAATATTCGTCGGCAAGCACGTACAATTGCGCCGGATCGACGGCAAACGCGAGCGTGTTAATCTCTTTTTCGGTGAGATTTGTGCCTGGTTCGGGGCTAAGCGCTGGTGCGTCGGTGACGGTCAGGACAATCTTTTTCACGCCTGGTCGCCACGGTAATTCAAGCGCTGATTTTATGCCGGAATACATCGTCTCTGGGGTGTCGCCTCCGCCGTCTACCGAAAGATTTCCGAGTGATTTTTTCAGTGTGGCGGCGTCGCTTGTGAACTCCTGGTCGACCCGCGATCGGTAATCGTTTGGGTAGTTTGTCCGCGCCGGATCGTCGCGGTATGACGTGATGGCGAAGCGGGCGCTATTTGTTTGCTTTTTAACATCGTCGATAATCATTGAGATATGCGTCTTAATCGAGTCAATCTTTGACCCCATAGAACCAGTTGTATCAATATTAAACACTATATCGATATCGCTGCTTGTACCGCCAATTTGCTTGAACTGTTTTTCAAAATCAGTTTTTCGCAGTTTTGCATAGACAGCTTTAGCGTACTCACGGTGTCCGGTCGTGTTTGGGTGATACCATTCGTTAACATCGGTGCTCGGCTCCATAAACTCATTCAGCCAGCGGTTTGGATTCCTGTGTTTGCTGCTTGGGTCGGGCTCGTGCCCTTCAAAGCGAAGCGGAATGTCATTGATGAATATGACTTGACCGGGGTGAGACTTGTTGTCTTCGGCGACTAGTTGTGTGAGCATAGCATTGCCGCGCCGTCCAAGATCGCGAATTTCGTATGCAGCGTAGTATGCTGTCGAGAACGACCAGCCGCCAAGCGAGTAGTCAGATGCGGTCGCGAGCAGTGGATATCCAGCGATGACGATTTTAGCGTCTTTGCGAAGACCGTTGGCGCGAAGCCTTTTTAATACGTCTCTTACGCTAATTTTCACTTCTGATAGATGATCTTTTGCGTAATTTATGGCATTCTCACATTTATTCCTATCTTTTGCAAAGAGAGCAAAACATGACTCAACGATATTCTTAAACTCAAGGTCATTTCCGCCAATAGAAAACATTACAAGATCAGTCTGCAGTCCAACGAAGTTCGCCTGCGCTTTTATCGTTCTCGTACAAGAATATGAAACATTTTGCCGCATGCCTAGATTGTGGTTGCTGCCAATTTGTATGGAGTGTATATTGATAGCTCCCGACATTTCATCAGAAAATCTAGTGCTACATTGTTGCTGCAATCTGTGCCGTATAGTTTCCCTCGGGGTGCTCAGTGGAAATGTTGCAAACGATAGTTCTTTTTCAAATTTCCTATCGGAAAGTATATTGCTGGTGACCGCACCGCCGCAAGCCCTATTATTAAATGTTAACGAAATTCCGCGCTCTACTAGCGAGTTCAAATAAATATGCGCCCAGTTGTTGTCGCTGCGGTAGCATTCGTCTGGTCCGTAATAATTTCCCGCGCCATTCCCAGCTGAATACGAATCGCCAAGCAATACGGCGTGGAGCTTTTTGCCGGATAAGGAGGGGCGAAGTTCAACCTCACCGTGCGCAATTTATGCATGAAAAAACGCAGCAATGACTGCTGCGGTTAATGTTGGTAATAATAGAGTGAGATTTTTATTCATAGTTCTACTCCTGAGCATCTTACAGTAATTATTATACTAAGTTTTCCTGGAGTGTCTTTATCTATATATATGGTTAGTCTCAAGGATTTGTTATTTTGCGATTTAGTCGCTTCTATTGTGTATAGAGAATCAGTAACTACGTCAGATTCTGTTATTGCCCAGCCGCCATCTTTCACTGTCGATTCTAAGTCTTTTCTTAATTTATCCTCTTGCTTTGTTGAATCAATCTCGAAAAAATTAGTTATACTATAATCTGGTCTCGGCTTCATTCTGAATAACCCGACGTTAGTACGAGGGCTGACGGTGGTGTATTTAAAATTCATCCCCAGCAAATCTTTCCGCCCCATTGGGTCGTTGAGGAGCTGCTCCGCCTCTTTATATACGATGTACTGAGAAATGCGCTCGTACCCTATAAGCGCGGCGTACAACAAAAATAGGCACGCCGCAATGATGCCAACGATCACGCCAATCCTTCTTAAAATTCGTACAGCCGTAGGTTTTTTGGGTGGAGTTGGTGTGCGCTTAGTGGTCATAACGTGCCCTCGTTACTGCTAATTTTACCCTTATTTTAGCATACGCGCGCTCGCGTGATACAATGAGAAAGTAAAATGGAGGGCGAGCTATGAGGGGCGCAAAAAAAGCGAAAACACAAACACGAAAGCAGTGGCTAATCATCGCGGTGATTGTGCTGGCGACCGCTTCGCTTACTGCATGGTGGTGTATGCGTAAGGCGGATCAATCGGCGAAAAAGCGTGAACAGTCAACGACTGCTCTATCTGACGCAGCGAAATTTAAGCAACACTATTCGCAAGTGGCGGACGATAACCGTTTTGTGTATGTGTCGCCTAGTGAGATTAAGCAAATTTTCGAACATGGCAGCGGTCTCGTCTTTTTAGGCTTCAAAGAATGCCCGTGGTGCCAAAAACTAGCGCCAATGATTGACGAGGCGGCAAAAGCTGAAGGGCTGACAAAAGTTTATTATATGGACATACGCCAGGCGCGTGCGAATAATGACGTAACATACCAAATGCTGGTCGAAAAACTAAAAGATTATTTAGCGAAAGATGGCGATGGTAATCCGCGTATCTTCGTGCCAGACGTCACGGCATTGCATGACGGCAAAATTGTTGGACGGTTTTTACCGGAAACGTCCATTGATGATAAAGGCTTGACGCCCAGTGAATACTGGACGACCGAGCGCCGTGCGGATGCGATCAAACAATTACGTGAGATTATTGCAAAGACACGATAGCTAGTCATCTAGTCGTGGTATATTTGTAAATTATCCTAGTGGTTAGAGAAATAGATGAACCGTTCGCAGTTATACATTCACATTAAACAAACCTATGGTACTGACCCGGAGTTTTTATGGCAGAAATACCCGAACTACGCAGTGTTTCGGCATGATGACAATCATAAGTGGTATGCGATCGTGATGGATGTGCCGCGTAGCGCAGTTGGTTTAACGGGCGAGGGGATGGTTGATGTACTGAATCTGAAGCTTGACCCGAGCTTGATCGACGATTTGCGAACGCGGCCAGGCTTTGTGCCCGGCTATCATATGAATAAAACGCATTGGGTAAGCGTTGCGTTGGACGGTTCGGTAGCGAATGAGGAGATCGTTAGTCTACTAGACATGAGCTACCAGGCGACTCGATAACTTCGGTGTGTAAATTACGCCGCTCGGTATTCGCCTAGAACTGTCACTGTGTGGTTGCTTTGTTTAATTTCGTTAATAAGCTGGCGGAGTTTTGCACCGGCGCAGTCAACGACGATGAAAAATTTGTATTGCCACGGTTGCCCGACGATCGGCTGAGATTGGAGTTTACTTAGATTGACGCCAGCGCGAGCGAAAATCTGCAGTACCTCGACGAGCGCACCTGGCTGATGGCTTGTCGTAACGACGAGCGATGCGCGCGTCGCGTCGGCGGGCGGGCTTGTTTCTTCTAGTACTAAAAAGCGCGTGATGTTGTCTTTATCGTCTTGGATTGATTCTGCGACAATCGGCAAGTTGTACAGTTTAGCCGCCGCCCGCCCGGCAATAGCTGCTCGATGTAGTGCATGTCCGCTCGCAATAAATTCAACTGCACCAGCGGTATCGAAAAACT
>ERZ773049.1432-NODE-1432-length-13715-cov-5.255198_pt1 | contig 13715 bp, 10 predicted proteins | sample MGYA00580633_ERZ773049 | MGnify/ENA primary metagenome ERZ773049 (study PRJEB29015, sample SAMEA2737991) | human oral metagenome | biome: human oral; feature: human-associated habitat; material: dental | place: China | collected 2066 ... | reverse complement strand
CGTGGCTGTGGCTGCTGCCGCTGTGCTGGGCCTGAGCTATTGCCATTCAGGCAGTGGAGATGGCGGCCATGAAGCGCCAGCGCCTGCCAGCCAGAGCCAGCGGCGGCGTGTGAGGGGCGTTTTGGCAGAGGCGGCGGCAGCGGGCGGGGTCAGCAAGGGCGGCTGGCTCATGGCGGGCTGAAGAAGGGCGTGATATCAAGAATAGGAGCAAATTTGAGGGGCCAAAACTGGCTTTCGCGCCCATTCCACTAGGACCTCATGCTATGAATCAAGGAGCGAAATGGAGGGTAAAACCGGCCCTGCTTTCGGGCGTTTTTCAGGCGCTGTTCAGGCACATGGAGCGGCGCTCACATGCTGTTGTCCAGCCCGGAGCCGCCGCGCAGATCAATCATTTCGGGGGTGATTTCGTTCATGCGCAGCAGCTTGCCGCCGTATTCGGCGATGAACTTTTGCGCGTCTTCTTCGCGGCTGAAGGTGCCCAGGGTTTCGCCCATGGAGCCTTTGCGCTTGCTGCCCTGCACATAAAGGGCGGTGCGCGCGTCGATCCAGGCGCCTTTGGGGTTGTCCCAGTCGGCGCGGCCCATGTCTTGCACATAGACGGCGTTCACCTTGCGGATTTGCTCGGGCAGCAGCAGGGTGTTGAGCACTTCGATGGTGTCGCAATAAAACCAGGGACGGTCTTCGCCCGCGTAGTGAATCTGGCCCTTGGGGCCGGGGTAGTCGGTGAGCAGCATGCCGTCCAGCTCGCAGGAGGTGGAGGCGGTGATTTCAACGGGTTCGGTGCTGACGGCCTGGCTGCCGGTTTCGTTGCTGCACGCCGCCAGCGGGGCGATGGCTGACAGGGCCATCAGGCCCAGCAGCACGCGGCGCTCGGAGCAGGCTTCATCACGGGCATGGGGCTGGCCGCAGCGGCAGGCGGCGTGAAGGGGGCGAAGGCGAAGGAAATCGCTCATGTCTTGAATCTCCATTTGGCAAGGGCCAAGGGTATGGCAATCCAGCCGGCCATGACGGCGGCCAGCACGTCCAGCCGCAGCAGCACGGGCGGCACCACGCTGACCAGCCCGTAGGCGCTGCGCACGTCTTCAGCGGAAAAGACGTTGAGGATGCGGAAAACGTCGGTCGGGTTCAGCAGCAGCAGGTAGGGGAAGATTTCGCCGCCGTAGCGCCCGGCAGTGCCCACCAGCACGCCCAGCAGCGCCAGGTCAAACACCAGCACGAACAAAAACCACAGGATGATGGCCGCGCCCGAAGCGCGCGTGCGGTCGCGCGCCAGCACCGAGATGAGCACGGCCAGGCTCAAAAAGGCCAGCCCCATGAGCAGCGCGCTGATCACGAAACCCGAATAGTGAAAAAGCGCCCGCGTGCCGAACTGCCCCGCCAGCACCACGCCCACGGCGGCCAGCCCGGCCAGCATGGCCAGCGCCAGCGCCAGCGCCAGGCCCAGGTATTTGCCCAGCAGCAGCTCGCCGCGCGTGATGGGGTAGGCCAGCAGCAAGTCGAGCGAGCCGCGCTCGCGCTCGCCCACGATGGCGTCAAAGCCCAGCAGCAGGGCAATGAGCGGCACAAGGTAGATGACGAGGCTGACCAGGCTGGTGATGGTGAATTCCAGCGAGCGCAGGCCCACCGTGCCCTGCTGCGCGCCGCCCGCGTAGGTGATGACGAGCGAGAACGCGGCGAACACCAGCGCCACGGCCAGCACCCAGCGGTTGCGCAGACGGTCGCGAAATTCCTTGGAGGCCAGGGTGAGGACTTGACGGGGCTGGATCATGCGGCTTCCTGTTGGGTTTGCGGGCGGGGTTGCGGGCGGTTTTGCGCGCTGGCGGCCACGCCTGCGCCACCTTCGCTGAAGAACATGTCTTCCAGCGAGGGGGCATGCACTTGCACGTCGGCCACTTGCGGCGCGGCCAGCAGGTGGCGCAGCAGGGCCATTTTTTTCTCGCGCGGGGCGCGAAGGGTGAGGGTCTGGCCGTCAAAAGCGTGTGCGAAGCCGGCCAGATCGGGCGGCCAGGCGGCCATGAAGCCCTGGGCCTGCCCGGCATCAACACCGGCGGCCAGGCTGGCCTGCACCGTCAGCGGCAAATCGAAGATGGCGCGCAGCTCGTCCAGCGTGCCCAGCGCCTGCACCTTGCCGCTGGCCATGACGGCCACGCGGTCCACGCGGTTTTGCAGCTCGGCCAGGATGTGCGAGGTGAGCACGATGGTCAGCCCCTGGTCGCGCAGCTCGGCCAGCGTGTCCCAGAAAAAGTGGATGGCGTGCGGGTCCAGCCCCGTGGTGGGTTCATCCAGAAACAGCACGCGCGGCTGGCCCAGCAGCGCCTGCGCAAAGCCCAGGCGCTGGCGCATGCCCTTGGAGTAGGCGCGCACCGGCTTTTTGCCCGCCGCGCCCAGGCCCACGCGCTCCAGCAGCGCGGGGCAGCCTGCTGCGTCCACGCGCTTGAGGCGCGCGAAAAAGCGCAGCGTTTCCAGGCCGCTGAGGTTGTCCCACAAGGCCACGTTTTCGGGCAGGTAGCCAATGCCGCGCCGCACTTCGCGCGCGGCGCGGCCGTGCACGGGCTGGCCGCCCACTTCAATGCGGCCGCTGGTGGGCGCAAGCAGGCCGAGCATCATCTTGAACAGGGTGCTCTTGCCTGCGCCGTTGTGGCCGATCAGGCCGAACACTTCGCCGCGCCGGATGTCGAGCGAAACATCGTCCACGGCGGTGAAGCGGTCAAAGCGTTTGGTGACGCCGCGCAAGCGAATGACGGCGTCGCCCCCGCCGGGGCTGCTGCTGGTTTCATCGGACATTGGGGTTTTCCTTTTGCACGCGCGCGCGCCATTTGGCCCATTCGGTGGAGCGCGGCAGCATGCGGGGGTGGTCTTCCACGACGCTGGGCACGCGCAGCACCGGAAACTGCTGGCCCACCAGGCGCAGCGCCTGCACGGCAGGGCTGCCCAGCAGCATTTGCACGGCGGGGTAGCGCCAGCTGAGACGGTCCACGATGTCGTTGGCTTCGTAGGGAATGTCGCCCCGGCCGTCGTGGTCGCGATCCCAGCCGCGATAGTTGCTCCAGTAGTTGCCTTCGGGGCCGCCCCATTGCTGGTCGCGCGTGAGCACGTATTTGACTTGCAGGCGGTTCTGGATGAAGTCGTTGCCGTCCCAGGTGTTGCGCGCCGCGCCCGCCAGATGCACGCCGGTGTAGTTGTCGGCCACCACGTTGCCCAGCATCTTGGTGAATTCCACGTCATAGACGAAAAAGCCGCGCTTGTTGCCCATGACGATGTTGTTTTCCACCACCGCATCTTGCAGGGTGCGCAGCATGATGCCGTGGTCGATGTTGTTCCACGCGCGGTTGTTGCGGATGGTCTGGTCGCGCACTTCCATCAGGGCCAGGCCGGCCTGGTTTTTCCAGGTGTCGTTGTCCTCCCACAGGTTGTAGTAGGAGTTCATGTAGTGCGTGCCGTAGCGGCTGTGGTGCAGGTTGTTCTTCTGGAAGATGGCGTGGTGCGAAACGTCGATATAGAGCGCGTCGCGCACGAAGCTGATCTGGTTGCCGATGATGCGCGCGCCCTTGGTGTTGTAGAGCTGGATGCCGTTGCCGCGCCGGGGGCTGTCGTAATCGCGCTTGCCGGTGATGTTGTTGTGCAGCACTTGCACGTCATCGGCTTTTTCAATCCACATGCCAAACAGGTTGTAGGCCAGGTAGCAATGCTGCACTTTGGCGCGATGCGCGCCGGGCTGAACGTAGATGCCGGCGTTTTGCTTGTAGCGGTTGTCGCCGGAGTTGGCGACGATCATGCCTTCGATGACAACGTCGGGGGCGATGACGCGGATGGTGTCGTCCTTGCCGCTGCCATCGACCGTGGGGCGTTCGATGCCGCGCAGCGTGATCGTTTTGTCGATGCGCAGGTTTTCCTGGTAGCGGGCGCGCTGCACTTCGATGACATCGCCGTTTTGGGCGCGGTCTATGGCCGCCTGGATGGACTCGCCTGGCCTGACCGTGAGCGTGGCCGCTGCGGCATGGCCCGCCAGGGCCATGCCCAGAAAGGCTGCGGCCAGCCGTCTCTTCGCGGATGGACTGAAAACGCCGCCCTTCATGCAAGCGTCCACAGGCCGGTGAACGCCAGCAGCCAGAACAGCGCCGCGCCAATGAGCAGGTTTTTGAAACCCACGTAGCTGATCATGTCCATGACGGTGGCCTGCCGCCACACGCTGCCCCACCAGGGGCCGTCCTTGACGTAGGGCTTGCTCTTGAAGCGCACGAGCACTTCAAACACGCTCCAGCCAAACCACACGCCGATCACGAGCATGGGCGAGGCGCTGCCGCCTGCGGCCAGCAGCCAGACCAGCGTGGCGCCCAGCGCCGCCGCTACGCCCAGCGCCACCACCACGTGACTGGCCTGCCAGCCTTCGCGGCTGAAGGGCCAGAGGTGCTCCACCACTTCGCCCAGCAGGCGGCGCACGCCATGCAGGTTTTCCACGGAGGGATGGGCGCGCTTGCTGGGCCAGCGCGGGTCAGGCTTGATGGACAGCAGCTTTTGGGCATTGAGGCGCTGGCGGTCTTCCTCAATCGGAACGATGGGGATGTAGTAGCCATCGCGCGCAATGGCCGTCATCGGTTCGCCCGCGCGCTCGCGCGCCTTGCGCTCCTTGACCAGCGGCGGGCAGCCGACGCTGTCGGTGTAAAGAATCATGCAATCCATGCAGTGCATGCACTCGCGCTGGTCGATGCGCCCATCGGCGTCAATGGCCAGCGAGCCGCAGCCTTTGGCGCAGGCTTTGCAGGTGTTGCAGTCCGCCTTGCGGCGCAGGCCGAACCAGCGGAACGTGGTCGGCATGGCAATCGACGCGCCCAGCGGGCAGACGTATTTGCAATAAGGCCGCTCAATAAAGATGGACAGCCCCAGAATCACCAGCACGAATGTGGCAAACGGCCAGCTGCGCTTGGTGATGCCCACGAGGAAGGTGGTCTTGAACGGCTCCACTTCGGCCAGCTTTTCGGCCAGCCCCATCGAAAAGAGCGACACCACCACCAGGCCGAAGAACACGGCGTATTTGATCCACTTGAGCCGGTCATGCAGCCACTTGGGCGGCAGGAACTGGTAGCGCTTCAGGGGCGTGGCGCCCGCGATCTTGTGCAGCCCTTCCTGAATGGAGCCGAAGGGGCAGGTCCAGCCACAAAACAGGCCGCGCCCGAACAGGAAGATGGTCACGAAGATGAAGATCCAGTAGAGGAACAGGAAAGGATCGCTCAGGAACAGATCCCACTCCCACTTGAACAGCAGCGAGTGCAGCCAGGTCAGCACTTGCGTGACCGAAGGTTGCGCCATCAGGCCAAAGCCCACCCAGAAGACGAAGATGGCCCAGAAGGTGAACTTGAAGGAATTGACCGGCCACTTGTTTTTGTGCGTGGAGCGGCGCGTGAGATGGTCGCGCAGGGCATACACCACCGTGACGGCCACCAGCAGCAGCGCAAACAGCACGATCTGCGGCGCGCGCTGCTTCCACACTTTCACCCACGTGGCTTCGGGCACAGTGATCTTGGGATGGCCGCCCACCAGATACTGCTCAGGCAGCCAGTAGCCCTTGTCAAACACCGTGAACACGCGCTGGCCCGTGGCCGGATCGCGCTTGTTGCCCAGAAAGATCAGCTTCCACGGATACGCCGCCGAAAAGGCAGGCGAACGCACAATGAAGATGCTGGATTCGCTGAACTTGGGCGCGCCTTTGGCCTTGAGGGTGTACAGGTTCACGGCATCGCTGTCCTTGAAGGTGAAGATGTCGTTGTCCTGCCGCACCTGCACGCGGTCATAAATGCCGCCGCGCACGAAACCCGAGCCTTTGAACGATTCGGCCCCCGCCGTGCGAATGATGAAGATGGCGTTTTGCCCTTCCTTCATGCGCCCCATCAGGTTTTTCCAGGTGTCCTCGCCCAGCAGCGCCGGACCGACGACGGGCGAATTGAGCGAGCCGAACCACAGCTCAATGAAAGGCACGTTGCTTTTTTCAAGCCCCACCTGCTCTGGCTTGACCACCAGCTTGCCTATTGCGCCCTGTTTGACCAGCGTGTCCCAATCCGGCAGGGGCTGGCCAGCGGCAGGCTCCACATAGCGCACCGGCTCACGCACCAGCGGCTCGATGATGCCCACCTGCCGCGCCACGGCCGCGCCGGAAGTGGTGATGACCTGGTTTTGCGCGATAACCGTCACCGTAGCGCCGGAAATGGCGTCCACGCCCAGCACGCCTTCATCAGGCCGGGTCTGGCCCACTTCAATCTTGTCCTTGACGGATTTGCCGATGTACTGGGCATTGAAATCAAGCAGCGCCGACTCCGGGATGCCCAGCAGCAAGATGGGTTCGGAGTGCTTGATGACTTTGACGCCAACGTATTTGCCCTCCGTGTCCATGCCGATCAGCGTGACCACCGGCTTGCCCGAATAGGCGGGCGTGTCGGTGATGTCGGTAGAGAGCATCACGTAGCCGAGCTTTTGCTTGCCATCTTCGCCGCCGTAGGCTTCCACGTAGGGTGGCTGGCCCATGCGTTCGGAAAACGAGGTTGCCCCCGGAAACACGTCCTTGCACGGCAGCAGGGCGCACATGTCCTTGGCCGTGGCCAGCCCCGGCGGCAGGGGCGCTTCGTAGGCTTGCGAGCCGCCTGCGCCCTGCCCGGCGGCCTGCACCGCCAGCGCCGCCAGTGACAGCGCCAGCCCTGTCAGCATCTTGCGAGCGAGTGTTTCGATTTTCATGAGCCAATACATCCTGGGATTTAGAACCTGTTCACAGTCTGTCCGTGAATAGGCTCTTACAAAAACCGAGGGGCCAAGCCGTCGCCAGCCCAAGCCCCTTTTTTTATTTTCCATTTTTGCGGGCAGGCCCGATGACCCGCCCGTTTACCTGCCTGCCAGGGGCACGTCAGGGTTCAACGATCATGCGTCCGCGCATTTCCAGGTGCAGCGCATGGCAGAAGTTGGTGCAGTAGTACCAGAACACGCCCGGCTTGTCCGCCTTGAAGGTGACAGACTTGGTTTCCTGCGGATTGACGAGGAACTGAATGTTGTATTCAGGCAGGCCAAAGCCGTGCGTCAAGTCTTCCACGCGGTCAATGTTGGTGAGGATGATCGTGACTTCGTCGCCCACCTTCACATTGAACACATTGGGTTCATAGGCTGGCGCGAAAGCCACTATGCGCACGGTAACTTTATTGCCATTGCGGGTGACGCCCGCTTCTTCCGCGCTATGCACGGCCAAGGGGAAGTCATCCATGTCATAGACCTGCTTGGGATTGAGCCACTCGCGCTTGAAGATCACGAAGTCGTGCGGCTCGCCGCGCACCGGCGTGTCGTGCACCAGCACCATGCGTTCGCCCGTGATGTCGAGCAACTGGTCGTTTTCAGGGTGCAGCGGGCCAATCGGCAAGAAGCGGTCCTTGGAAAACTTGTTGCCTACGCCCATCCATACGCCATCGGCTTCGATGGTTTCCGCGTGCGTGGCGTTGATGTGGCCCGGCTGGTACATCACGTCGATCTTGTCGATGATGGGGTTGACGCTCTTGTCGCCAGCGTATTTCTTGATGGCCTTGTCGATGTTCCACTTGCAAACCTGGCTGTCCAGGAACAGCGTGGTGTAGGCATTGCCCCGGCCATCGAACGTGGTGTGCAGCGGCCCCAGGCCCACTTCCACTTCAGCCACCACGGCCTTGGCGATGTCGTCCAGATTGCCATCGAACCAGTCCAGCACCTTTTGCAGCTCGATCACCGTGCAGGTGGGCGAGAGCTTGCCGGAGCACACGAAATACTTGCCGTCCGGCGTAGCGTTCACGCCGTGCGGGTTCTTGGGCACAGGCACGCGCACGGCCAGCGCTGTTTTCGGATCTTTGTTGGCATCCAGACGGCAGTCCACCACTGGAATCTTGTTGTTGCCCAGATGGGTGAATTTGCCGTCCTTGATGGCCTGCTCAATGCGGGCCACATTGAAGATCAGACAAGCGTCCACTTCCGCCGACATCATGTCCGGGTAAGTCACGCCGTTTTCGGTGTTGTACTGGTTGGTGCCCGCCAGCTTGCCATCAAACGAAGTGGCCACCAAGTCGCAGTTGCCGTCGATGCGGGCTTGCCACTTGACCTCCATCTTCTCGGCGTCCACGCAAGTGAACACGCAGCCGTAATTCGCATCGTCATTGACCGTCTTGGCGTCAATCTTTTCCAGCGGCACGTGAAATTCTTGGCCGCAAAACACACGCGTGGTGTAGTTGATATTGGGGTCCACCGGGTCGCGCTTGTCCGGGAAAATGCCGTGAAAGCCCTGAACGTGCGGCAGCTTGAGAATCTTGTCCGTCACCATGTAATCCATGCGGATGCGAACCAGACGGGCATTCAACTTGTCATTCACCCAGGCGTATTTGCCGTCGTAAATGCCATCCTTGTAGGAGCAGTGAATGTGGTGCGTGTCGCCCGTGGTGAATTCCAACGTGCCGTCCGGCTTGGTGCCCATCACGGCCTTGGATTCGTTCGTCCAGCCCCATCCCACCATGGGATCAGGGCAGCAGCCAGGAATGCGGTGCAGCTCACGGCCGGAGGGAATGCCCAGAATGCGGGCATCGCCCGTGTGGCCGCCGCTCCAGACGCCATAGTGCGTGTCCAGCTGGCCCGGATGGATTTCAGTGCTGCCCGCGCCGCCCACAAAGCCGCGCGTCTCGGGCGCAGCCGTAATTTCAGATGCGGGCGTCGCCTTGGGCGAAGCCGCTGGCGCCGCCGCAGGAGCGGACGCCGCGCCGCTCTGTGTGTTTTCCTTGCAGGCGGCCAAGCCGACCGTGACCGCGCCCAGCGCAGCGGCCGAATTCAGGAAGCGGCGGCGACCCAGGTTGGCTGCCACATCCAGCGCTTTTTTTCCAAGCAGACTCATTTCAGACTCCTTTCGTTTCGTGGATCGATGTATCCAGTTCGACTATACAAACAGTCAGTGGGCTTGAATTGACCTTTATCAATTCCATCTTTTGCGTCCTGCAACCACATCAATTTCTTGATGCCGCTCAAAGCGGCCAACCCTTGCCAGGCTGCGGCTTGCTTTAAGTTCATAAAATGAAGCCAAATGGGTTTTCCCGCGCTACTTCGCGCCACTGATCACTGGCCAGTGCGCGAAGCGACTTGACAACTACGCTCATGAACCGCCGCCCCGGCCTTCCTCGTGGCTTTCCCCGCTGGCTCGTCTGGCTGACGGCCTGGGTCATCGCGTTGTCCGCGCTGGCACCCACCGTCTCGCGCGCGCTGGCGCACGCTGGCAGCGTGCAATGGGTGCAGGTCTGCACTTCCGAAGGAATCCGCTGGATCGCCCTGTCTGACGCAGACAACGGCGCCGATAGCGGCGAGGCAGGCAAAACCGCCCTGCACCTTGACCACTGTCCTTTGTGCGTGCTAATGGGCGAGCGGCTGGCCCCGCCCGCCGAAGCGCCCGTTTTGGCGCTGGAGCGCATGGCGCACGCCGCTCCTGTTGCCGTTTTGCGGCACGCCGTTTGGGCGCAGCCCGTGCGCGCCGCCCATCCGCGCGGACCTCCCGCTTTGCCCACTCCCTCCTTCGCGGCCTGACCTTGCGGGAAGGGCTGCGCCCTTCTTTCACGGTCTTTTTCCTGCCGCCATCCCCAACTCCGGCCAACGGCTTGCGCGTTCGCGCGCTGGCCGCGCCGCGCGGCGGCAACCCAAGGAGCATCGGCAATGAACTTCTCTTCCTTCCAAATGCCTGCGGCAGACGCGCCGGGCCTGGCCATCCTGCCCAAAGGCGCTGGATCTCACGCGGAACCTGACGCGGCGCGCGGCTTTCCCGCCTCTCTTCCGTCCGCTTGCGCCCAGGCCCAGGCACAACACTGGGGGTTGTCGCTCGCCCCCGGCCAGCAGCTCATGGCCGCTGGCAGCCAGGGGCCGCTATGGCGCGTGGCCGAAGGCTGGCTGGCGCTGATTCAGCCTGGCGGCGACGGCAACGCGCTCGTGCAACTGGCCGGGCCGGGCGACATCGCCGGCATCGCCGCGCTCAGCGGCAATGCCTACCGCGAAACCGCCGTGGCGCTGACCGCCGTGCGCGCCAGCCCCGAGCTGTGGCGGCACGAGAGCGACCGTCTGCTGCTCATGCACGCCGTCATGGCCCAGCAGCAGCGCCAGGCCCGCGACATGGCCCGTCTGCGCACAGGCGCCGTGCAAGGCCGCCTGCGCCACTTGCTCGCCATGCTGACGGCCGGCGAAGGCCTGCTGCCCCGCAAAGCCCTGCCGCAACTGCGCGATCTGGCCCAAATCATCGACGCAGCCCCCGCCACCATTTGCCGCGAGCTGGGCCGCCTGTTCCCTGAAACTACCCGCCAGCCGCAAGGCAGCGCCTGCGTAGCCTGAAAGAGCAAAGGAGCCGTACATTTGCTCCTGGCTTGATAGCAATATGTCCTAGTGGGGGCAGCGCAAAACGGTATTTATGCCCTTTGTATCTGCTCCTGTTTTTTTGATGTCTGCACCTGTCAGAAATTCTTCCTGAATTCACTTGGGAGCTGCTTTTTCGCGCTAGCGCCCAGACTCTGCGCAGGTTCTGAACAGGTTCTTACACTTGCCGCCTTGCCGTGGCGCTTGCGTGAAAGACGCAGGCGTTTTTGCTTTGCCTGATTGCAACGCCAAGAGGAGGCCGCGCCCATGAAATTCCATTTCCCCATCGTCATCATCGACGAGGACTACCGCAACGACAACACTTCGGGCCTGGGCATCCGGGCGCTGGCCAAAGCCATTGAGGAAGAGGGCTTTGAGGTGGTGGGCGCCACCAGCTATGGCGATCTGGCGCAGTTTGCCCAGCAGCAAAGCCGCGCCAGCGCCTTCATTCTTTCGATTGACGATGAGGAATTCAGCCCCGGCCCGGACAACCCCGGCCCCGATCTGGCCCCGGCCATTTTGAATTTGCGCCATTTCATCCAGCAGGTGCGGCGCAAGAACCCGGATGTGCCCATCTACCTGCATGGCGAGACCAAGACCAGCCAGCACCTGCCCAACGACATCCTGCGCGAGCTGCACGGCTTCATCCACATGTTTGAAGACACGCCGGAGTTTGTGGCGCGGCACATCATTCGCGAGGCCCGTGCGTATCTGGAAGGCATACAGCCGCCTTTTTTCAAGGCGCTGCTGGACTACGCGGAAGACGGCTCCTACTCCTGGCACTGCCCCGGCCATTCGGGCGGCGTGGCGTTTCTCAAAAGCCCCATCGGGCAGATGTATCACCAGTTTTACGGCGAGAACATGCTGCGCGCCGATGTGTGCAACGCCGTGGAAGAGCTGGGCCAGCTGCTGGACCACGACGGCGCCATCGGCGAGAGCGAGCGCAACGCGGCGCGCATCTTCAATGCCGACCACTGCTTTTTCACCACCAACGGCACTTCCACCAGCAACAAAATCGTGTGGCATCACGCCGTGGCGCCGGGCGATGTGGTGGTGGTGGACCGCAACTGCCACAAAAGCATCCTGCACGCCATCATCATGACGGGGGCGGTGCCGGTGTTTCTCAGGCCCACGCGCAACCATTACGGAATCATCGGCCCCATTGCGCGCGAGGCGTTCGAGCCGCAGGCCATCCAGGCCAAGATTCGCGCCAATCCGCTGCTGCGGCATGTGGACGCCGAAGCGGTGCGCCCGCGCATTCTTTCGCTCACGCAGTCCACCTACGACGGCATCCTCTACAACACCGAAACCATCAAGCAGCTGCTGGACGGCTACATCGACAACCTGCATTTCGACGAAGCCTGGCTGCCGCACGCGGCCTTTCACCCCTTCTACGGCGCGTATCACGCCATGGGCAAGAAAAGGCCGCGCCCGAAAAAATCGCTGGTGTACGCCACCCAGTCCATTCACAAGCTGCTGGCGGGCATCAGCCAGGCCAGCCAGGTGCTGGTGCAAGACTCGCAAACCGTGCCGCTGGACCGCTTCCTTTTCAACGAGGCGTATCTGATGCACACCTCCACCAGCCCGCAGTACAGCATCATCGCCAGCTGCGATGTGGCCGCCGCCATGATGGAGCCGCCCGGCGGCCGCGCGATGGTCGAAGAAAGCCTGCTGGAGGCAATGGACTTTCGCCGCGCCATGCGCAAAGTGGCCGCCGACTTTGGCGAAGGCGACTGGTGGTTCACCGTGTGGGGGCCGCAGCAGCTCGCCGCAGAAGGCGTGGGCCGCGCCGATGACTGGATCATTCAGGACGGAGCCGCCCAAAAGAGCCGGGAAAAGAGCAGAGAAACGGGCAGGGAAAAGGGCGGCAAAAAAAGCGGGCAGGAAAGCTGGCACGGCTTTGGCCAGCTGGCGCCGGGCTTCAACATGCTCGACCCCATCAAAACCACCATCATCACCCCCGGCCTGGGGCTGGATGGCAAGTTTGGCGACACCGGCATACCCGCCAGCATCGTCAGCAAATACCTGGCCGAGCACGGCGTGGTGGTGGAAAAAACGGGCCTCTACAGCTTTTTTGTCATGTTCACCATCGGCATCACCAAAGGCCGCTGGAACACGCTGCTGGCCGCCTTGCAGCAGTTCAAAGTGGACTACGACCGCAACCACGCCCTCTGGCGCGTGATGCCCGAGTTTTGCGCGCAACACCGCCGCTACGAGCGCATGGGCCTGCGCGACTTGTGCCAGCACGTGCACCAGCTCTACGCCAAATACGACATCGCGCGCCTGACCACCGAGATGTATTTGAGCGAACTCACCCCCGCCATGACGCCCGCCGACGCCTACGCCTGCATTGCCCGCCGGCGCACCGAACGCGTGGAAATCGACCATCTGCAAGGGCGCGTCACCGTCGGCCTGGTCACGCCCTATCCGCCCGGCATTCCGCTGCTCATTCCCGGCGAAGTCTTCAACCAGAAAATCGTCGATTACCTCAAGTTCGCCCGCACCTTCGCTCTGGAATGCCCCGGCTTTGAAACCGATATTCACGGCCTGGTGGAAGTGGAGGACGAACAGGGCCGCAAACGCTACTTCGCCGACTGCGTGCTGGAAGAAAAACCGGCAAAACGCGCCAAAAACGCCAAAGAAGCAGTCAAAAAACGCCAGCGGCCCGCGAAAGGATGAACACTGACGGCCGATGGCGCCTCGCCGCCGCAGCTTTTCATGTTCCGCCCGGGCGGCGGTGCGGGCCGCCCCAAGATTGAAGAGCGCAACGCGCAATCCGCCGGCTGGATTCCGGAGCCGGCGGCCCATCTAGAATCAAGGTCATTCCACCACCCAAGAAAGGAGATTCCATGTTTCCAGAATTTCGCGACCTGATCAGCAAGCTGAAAAACGCCGATCCCCATTTCAGCCGCCTGTTCGAGCAGCACAACGAACTTGATCACCAGATCAAGCGCATGGAAAGCGGCGTAGAAAGCGCAGCGCACGAAACCATTGAAACACTGAAGAAACAAAAACTGCGCCTCAAGGATGAGATGTACGTCATCCTCAAAAAAGCGGAAGCCGCCGCCAAGAGCGCATAAAAAACGCCTGATTTGAAAACAGCGAACCCGCCAGGGCAGAGGCCGTCTGGCGGGTTTTTTGTTGCCCAAGTGACAGGCCGCAGCCAATCTTTAAGAGCCTGTCTCCAAAATCATCCAAGAGCCTGACCGTGCGTTGAATGCAGGCAATCTTCACGAAGGCTTCGGCTGAAGAGGGCAGTGTCCTCGTAGTTCTTGCTCAGTTTTCTCGATTGGCCCATCTGGAGACACTCAAAGTGCAAGAACAGCCTGATCAGCAAAGCCCTG
>ERZ773049.1429-NODE-1429-length-13736-cov-3.612382_pt1 | contig 13736 bp, 11 predicted proteins | sample MGYA00580633_ERZ773049 | MGnify/ENA primary metagenome ERZ773049 (study PRJEB29015, sample SAMEA2737991) | human oral metagenome | biome: human oral; feature: human-associated habitat; material: dental | place: China | collected 2066 ... | reverse complement strand
TAGAGAATCCCAATCACGTACTTGAGCTCATGAAGAAGATCTGGGGAAAAGACCGAAGCAATGTAATACCCCAGGTTAATGATTGGAAATGCATTGGGAGATACTTTTATAGAACCATGCGTGAGGGGGAGTTTGATATTGCAGAATTCCGTCAGTATCTATCCCTCCCTTTAAAAGATGGTCAGCAACATCCTATGGAGAAGATTATTCCCTACCTTGATAGGATCTGTGACTCCTCTTCCAAGGATAGCTTTGTTGAACTAATCCGTGAGATAGATTTACGACCAGAAGAGGTTCTGAATATGCTCTATATTTATTTCTATATACAATCTCGTGATGAAGTACAAGAAGTCGGTATCTTGTATTTTTATAAACGGATTAATACTACTAATAAATGGATTAATACTATCAGAGAACAAGAAGGGGAAAGGGAACGGCAAATACTTGAAGATCTCTTTTCATATCCCGATATTCGAAAAGGTGTCCTTCGCTATATCAGTGCTGTTATTAATTTCGCAAAGCCGATCCCCATCCCCTTTACCCGAGAAGAACTGGAGGGTATAAAAGAGAAGCTATTCTTAGATTATACTGAGGATGCTACCTCGATTGATCCCATTGCCTGCTATCGCTTGTGGCTACAATGTCAGACTCTTCAAAAAGTAGATATTCGTGATAGGTTTTTTCCCAAAAGAGGTTCCGAGAAGACTTCTTATAGGATGAATGAAAGGATCAAGGGGATTATAGAGGAGAATATAGAGCAGTTAATTCCTTACTTTATACAGGGCCCACTTCTGGATTTCTCAACGCATAAGCATTACAAACCCTACTGGTCATACCCTCTTTGGACTCTTGACCCCGGAGAGGCAAATATGGGGATTAGTTACTTCCCAGAGTTTGTTCTTGGACTGAGTGCTATCTCTTCTCCTGTCATAGAGGAATTTCAGAGTTTCTTAAGGAAATGGCTTGATTATATAGACAGGTTCCGTACTGCTCTAAATTCGACGGAAACAGACCGACGCGAATGGAGTGAGTATGATAAAGACTGGGCTACGCAATACCTGTGGAAGAATCTGGAGTATTATCAAGGTTTGTCACAGCACGAGTTCTTTGTGCTGTTAGGGGATCAGATCACAGACGGATTTGGTTTTATCACTTTTGACTTTAAGATTATTCAGCCTAAGGATATTTGGAGTGTATCGACATCAACGGAAGATTCAGCTATTGAGCTTTGAGGAAGGATGGGAATCTATCCCTTCCCGTGCATTACTTACATTAGCTAGGAATAGTAGCGGAGATTGGCTAACTTTGCTTCTACTCCTTTAGTCTAAGGTCAATACTATGTTTGAGATACTTTCACTCTTCCCCGTGTGGCAGCTGTGGCTCGTGGCTGCATTGCTGCTCTTTGCGCTGGAGGTTATTACCCCAGGCTTCATCTTGGCCTGCTTTGGTCTGGGGGCTTTGCTATACCGGCGGCGCTCTTGGAATGGAGCTGGCTGGTGCAGATCATCTGCTTCTGTGTGGGTAGCCTGGTGGCACTCTGGCTCCTTCAGCCAATGATGTGTCGCTGGTTTGCCTCGCACGATGCGAAGACGGGCATGGATGCTCTGATCGGCAGGCATGTCTTCGTCACGGAGACCATCCCCACCGGTGACGCCGGCGGACGTGTCGCCGTCGATGGCGATAGCTGGCGTGCCATCAGTCACTCTAGTCAAGACCTACCTGTGGGACAAGAAGTGCGCATCGTCGGCTACAAGAGCGTCATCCTTGAGGTCGAGCCCGTCCATCACAGCATTCATTCTACTCTCCATCCTTAAATACTCGCTACACCTATGCCTATCGAGCTGATCATCCCAGGTGTCATCGCCGTCCTGGCGGTCGTCACCATCTACAAGGGTCTCTGTATCGTCCAGCAGTCGCAGACGGTCATCATCGAGCGCCTTGGTCGCTACTACCGCACCCTTTCTTCCGGTGTGAACATCATCATCCCCTTCATCGACCGTCCCCGTCCTATGCGCTGGCGCTACACCATCCCAGGACCCAATGGCCAGACCTTCGTCCGCTTCACGGAGATCACTAATATTGACCTACGTGAGACCGTCTACGACTTCCCCCGTCAGAGTGTGATCACCAAGGACAACGTCGTCACCGAGATCAATGCGATCCTGTACTTCCAGATCGTCGATCCCATGCGTGCTATGTATGAGATCCAGAATCTCCCCGACGCTATCGAGAAGCTTACCCAGACGAGCCTACGTAATATCATCGGTGAGATGGACCTTGACGAGACCCTTACCAGCCGAGATACCATCAACAATAAGCTCCGTATCATCCTCGACGAAGCCACGAACAAGTGGGGTGTGAAGGTCAATCGTGTCGAACTGCAGGATATCAATCCTCCACGTGATATCCGTGATGCCATGGAGAAGCAGATGCGTGCCGAGCGTGACAAGCGTGCGCAGATCCTCAATGCCGAAGGGCAGAAGGAAGCTACGATCCGTGAATCCGAAGGACGCATGCAGCAGGCCATCAACCACGCCGAAGGGGAGCGCCAGGCACAGGTACTCCATGCTAAGGCTGAAGCAGAAGCTAAGCTCCTGACTGCCGAAGCAGAAGCACAGGCCATCCGTAAGATCGCCCTTGCTGTCGAAGGTTCGGGTGCTAATCCTGCGCAGTACCTCATCGCCGTACGCTATCTCGAGACCCTGAAGGAGATGACTTCGGGCAAGGACAACAAGACCGTCTACCTCCCCTACGAGGCATCGGGTGTCCTCTCTTCACTAGGTGGGATCAAGGAGCTACTGAAGTAGCCTTCCCCCTCACCCTTCCCTACGACCGCTTCCCAAGCCAAACAATAGAGCTCCATATAGGAGCGTTATATCAGTGCTTCGAGATGCTCCACGCTCGAGCACTCGGAGCACTGATATTCATTACCCTAACCCCAGTTGCTTATGACCCAACCCTACCCCCGTACTGACAAAGAAAAACTTGATCTTATTGCCCGTACAGCCTTCGAGCGCACCCAGCCTCGGCATCAAGAGACGCTGAGACAGCTCCGCATACTAGCTGCGCTCGTCTAGTTCCCTCACCCCCTCATTCCCTATCCCAATGAGTAAGCGACAGGCGATCATATCGCCTTCCCTCCTCTCGGCTAACTTCCTGCGCCTGGAGGATGACGTACGCCTCATCAATGAGAGCGAAGCCGACTGGCTACATATCGATGTGATGGACGGGGTCTTCGTACCTAATATCTCCTTCGGCTTCCCTATCCTCGAGGCCATTCGTCCTCTGATCAAGAAGCCTCTGGATGTGCATCTCATGATCGTGGAGCCGATGAAGTTCGTCCGTGAGCTCGCTGCCCTCGGGGTGGACACGATGAATGTCCACTACGAAGTCAGCCCACACCTGCACCGCTCTATCGGTGCGATCAAGGACGCTGGCATGAAGGCCGCCGTGACACTCAATCCACATACGCCCGTAGAACTACTCACCGACGTACTCGATGAGCTGGATATGGTGCTACTGATGAGTGTCAACCCTGGCTTCGGTGGTCAGAAGTTCATCCCCCGCACCATAGACAAGGTGCGTCGCCTACGGCAGATGATCGATGAGCGTGGCCTCAGTACGCTCATCGAAGTCGATGGCGGTGTCAACGCTAAGACTGGTGCTGACCTCGTCGCTGCAGGTGCTGACGTCCTCGTGGCTGGGAGCTACGTCTTCTCTCATGAAGATCCCAAGGCAGCCATCCATAGTCTCAAGGAACTCACTCGCCTCTAAAGTCCGAGTAAGCTACGAGCGAGGACGGCTAAGAGTGATCGAAGATCATTGGCTCGCTAGCCCTATCTTCCGCCTCCTTGCCCTCCTGATCACGGGCTACCTCTCCTACGAACTCATCCCCCATCGCTGGCTAAGCTTCGGCTTAGCTATCGGTGGGGGATGTGCTTTTTCCCTCGGTGCACTGGCGAGTCTCCGTGGGGGAAGGGCACTCAGCGGAGTGTGGGGTGCTCAGCGTCAGCTAAGCCGAGGCTTGCGCCTAGGTCTTTATCTCCTCCTTATCCTCTCCGCCCGTCTCTACTATGTGCATACGATGGAGCGAAGTACAGGAGGACTCTTACCCCTTGGGGGAAAGCTCACGGCGATCATCGAAGCTCAGGAAGCTAGCCCAGAGCCCGTCGGGGAAGGAGGTACAGGGACTGAGTCCGTCGGCGGTAGGACAAAGGCTGTCGGTAGAAGGACTGGGGAAGTTGGTAGTGCTACCAATAGGGCGGTGCATGGCGCTGAGGAAGGTGCCCCCTCCGACTCGCCTCGGGGTGAGGAACAAGGAGGTGCTACGTCCACCCTCCGTCAGCAGGGCGGATATCAGTTGCACCTTCGCTTGCTTTCTCCTTCGGGCGCTTCGTCCCTGCTTCTGCTTTCGCTCCGCTCTGTGCCGAAGGGCGGGGAGAATCCCCTACAAGTCGGCGATACCCTTGCCTTCCGTCTTCAGCGGGTGAGCTATACTCGGGACCTTCTTCACAGGCGACCAAGCTACGGGCGCTACCTACTTAGTCTCGGCGCTGTGGGTAGGGGTGTGGGAGAAGGGCTGTACGTTCGACCCTCCTCTTCTATGGCGCTCCTTGATACTAGCCCTCGACTGCTGGCTCTTCGGCTGAGAGATCGGCTTGCTGAGCGTCTCTCGGCTACCTCACTTCGGGGGGAGACGAAGCGCTTACTCCTAGGGATGACGCTTGGTCTCGTGTCACACGACGCTGAGGGGCGGGCACTCCGTCAGTCGTTCGCCCGTGGTGGGGTAGCCCATCTGCTAGCGGTCAGTGGCTTCCATCTCGCTGTCGTCGTCGGAGCTGTGGCCTTGCTCCTCGGTGCTCTACCGAAGCTCCGAAGGCGAGAGCGCTTACGCTGGGCGCTTCTCCTCGTCGTGGTGTGGGCCTTCACCCTGATCTCGGGCTGTAGTGTGCCGACGCTCCGTGCTTCGGGGATGCTGACGCTCTACGCCGGTGGTCGTATCCTCCGCCGTCCCACCAGCTTCACCGAAGTGCTTGCACTACCTGCCTTGCTCCAGCTCGCCTGTAGTCCGCTGAGTCTCTTCGGTGCCAGCTTCCTCCTGACGTACTTAGCGCTGGTGAGTATTCGCCTTTTCTACCGCTCCATCTGGGGGATGCTGGGGAAGCTCCAGTACCCACTCATGCGCTATCTGTGGGGGTGTCTTGCCCTCAGCCTCGCAGTACAGCCCCTCCTCTTCCCGCTCAGCCTCTACCTCTTTGGTACGAGTTCGCTCGCCTATCTATGGACGACCCTTCTGGTGCTTCCGCTGGCTACGCTTCTCATCCCCGTAGGGCTACTCCTGATGCTCGTGCTGTCGCTGGGCTTTGTGCCACCGACACCGATCCTGGGGCTGATGGATCAGGGGGCGTCGCTCCTGTACGAAGGGGTCGCTTGGGCTGAAGGTCTCCCCCTTCTTCAGGTGCATCTCCCCCTCTCATTACCTCTGCTCGTGGGCTACTATGCGCTACTTGCACTCCTCTTTCTCCTGGGCTCTGCCCTTCGGGATAAGCCGACTCCGATAGCCCTCCCCGCCTAACTACGACAGTACAAATAATAAGGACGCCCCCCAGTGTAGGAGATCCTACACTGGGGGGCGTCTCTGTATCGGTCGACTAAGCCGTGGGGTGGGGCGGATCACAAGGACCGAGCCCCGACATTCCCGCAGAAGCCTAGTCTTCGTTGATCATGCTGAAGAGCTCTTCGGCTGCAGCACGGGGACCCGTCTTCGTCAGTCCCTCGACAGCTAGGCCGGTATGCATCTCCCCGACCTTGACATGGCTGTCGAAGAGTGCCGTGAAGAACTGACGAATCAGCTGACCAGCCAGCTCCTGCTCCTGCACAGGGCCGAAGGGATTAGCGAAGTATGAGGTGACAAGTCCCTGCTCCGTCGTCGTCCCCTTCGCACGACGAGCGCCAGCTTCGAAGATCTTGATCGCCTCTTCCATATCATCGAAGAGGCTGATCTTCTTAGCTGCATCCTCGTAGTTATTGGCATAGAGGAAGTAGTCTACGGGGAAGCCCTTAGAGATCAGTTCATACGTCGAGATAGGTATCGTGACACGGGCGTTGACCTTGTCGGGATTGGTGTAGATACCTCGGTCAAGTTGGCTGAAGGCATAGGTAGGATCGAGGTCGTCTGTACGGACGAAGGCGCCGATCTCTGTACCATAGGCACGCACGATACCATCTTCGCCGAGGCGGAGGAAGCCCATATCGTCGAAGATGACACGCATATGTCGGATGTACTTCTCATTGAGCGTGCGGAAGGCTTCCAGGCTTTCGCTCTTCCCCGCACCACTATCGCCCATGATGATGATATTTGCTTCACGGCCGTTCTTCAGGATGATATTGACCATAGCACCATGGATGGGGAGGTTGCCACGGCTCATCTGCTTGAGGTTGTGCAGTGTGAGGAGCATCTTCTTCATATAGCCGAAGTAGTCGATCTCATCGCAGTAGTTGGCGTAGCCGATGAGGATGTCGTTCTTCTTGTCCTTATAGTAGAAGGTGCGCTTCTCTTCATGCCCGTCGGGATAACCGAAGATGTAGATCATATCGGGCTTCTTGCCGACGTACTCATCTTCCTTGGCTAGCTCGAAGAGATTGGCCAGTCCGAGCCCGTGACACATGAAGTCCTTGTGGAAGTATACAAAGGCCAGCAGGTCACCTACCTTAGCGGGGTAGAGGAACCATTCATCCTCGTTGAGGATCATATTGGCCACGGGGTTGATCGTATGCTCACGGAAGATCCCATCACGGGTATTCTTCTTCGTGTACGTCACGTAGGGCGGGTTGATGACGATGGAGTTGATGAAGGGGATAGCGGATAGTCCCTTGTACTCCATCGGATAGTTCCAGGGGGCATCCATCAGGATGAGCCCAGCGTTTGCCCCAGCAGTCGTCTGGCGATAGACCTTACTGGCGAAGCCGTTTACGACTTCCTTCGTACGGCGATAGATGGAGAGGATGAGCTCGTTGAATAGCTCGTAGGCCTGGACGAAGCGTACATTCTGCACCCCGTCACCTTGACGCTGGTTGTGGACGACGGCGATGCGCTCCATGCGACGCCAGTAGTGGTAGAGGAGTTCTACGACTTCGAGGAAGAGATCACGGTCCTTGAAGAAGGGCGCATACTTATTGTTGACCTCGAGTATCTCGTCGACGTCGCAGACACTCAGTAGACGGATGACCTCCATGAAGTCACGGATGAGCTCGTCTTCATCGCGGAAGCCCTCGATGAAGGCGTCATAGATGACGGGATTGTCTCTACGGAGCGAGGCGATGAACGACTCGACGACACGCCCATAGGCGTAGCTGGTGAGGATCTTACGACGATTGTCGCAGTACTTGGAGGTGAAGTTGATGATCGCTCGACCACGGTTGAGGGTGAATTCCTGTAGCATTTCTTATAGGATGGTTAATAGCTGAGCAGTGAAGTACTACCACAAATATAGATAAACTTCTCTAATGAAGGGTAGGGTCTACTTATCCTGGTTTTTCGTTGCTTTGATAGGTTCGTTGTTTGCTTGTTGTTTGTGGGTGCGTATGAGCTGTGACGTCGGGCTTAAGTGGCTGATCAGTGCCGTCATCCGTCGGCTCGGTGTCTACGCAAACGTACGAAGAAAGGCGAAGAAATACAAGCCCTCACCCTCGCCCCGACCAATATACCGAGGGCTAGGTATCCGCTTGCTCCTTGCCCTCTCCCTGTCACCCCCTCGGTCGTTTCTCACTATCCTCCCCGCTCCCAGCTGAAATCCCCTCGGCCTCTACGGCTAGTTCCCCTTCTCCCTACAGCCACTCAGCACAGCTTTTACAGCTAATTTGTCTTGCCTTTACGGCTACTTCGCTTCGCACTTTCAGGTCGTTGCTCCCCTTTTCCCGGGAACTTAGCTCTAACCTCTCTATTCATCCTCATGAGTCCCTCCCCTCACGGCAATGTAGCTAATCTGAAGGCTGTGCTGGGGCAAAAGCTTATCCCGAGTGAGATCTCCTGTGGAAGTGAAGCGTGTAAAATGATCTATCAGATGTAAGTATTTGTTTTTGTCAGATTTATTTCCAACCTTTGCTACAGAGAGTTACGGGTAAAGAGTCCATCTCTTTCGCCGGTGCCTCGCATACTACATACTCACTACTAAACTATGCTCGCGTATGAACCCAAAAATCTACCTGATTGTAGCCTTGGCTACATTGGCGTCAATCTGCTCTTGTAGCAAGAGAGAGATGCCCCAAACTCAACAAAGTGCACTCCATGAAGAGATGCCTAAAGCCTCTCCTAGTGAAGTCTCAAATGACTCGCGCATTTTGACTCTGGAAGAACCGGCAAATCTTGAGGAACTAAAGAAGCTGTACAAGCAGTATGACTCTGTAGGCCGAAGACCGAGGATGACGAGAAAGGCTCAGAATGAAGCTCGGATGCTTTTCCCGGGCCAAGATGAGATTGACAAGTTTATCCTCAAGAGTGCATTGGATGCTAACCTCAGAGTTCCAGCTCCGCTGGATATACTCCCGTGCAATAAATGGGAATATATCTTTACAAAGATCAACCGCCATGGGATTCGTCAGCTGATATCAGCCTTCCCTCATGCGAGAAACTATAAAGCGACAGACTTTTTCATCAGGCCTCTTCCTCCGTCTACCGGTCTCGACTACGCGATCACTGCTGATTCTCGAGATTCAGATGCGGAGGTGGGTATTGGTGTAAACAGTGATGGTACAATGCGATTTGCCATCATTGACGCTACAGCTTCTAGTTGGACTAAGAGTTGGAATCTCGTTAGGAGTGGAGAGGGGAGCTACACAATCGCTAGCACCCTGGTGCGAGAATATGAACACGGGGAATTTGTCCCCTATGTCTGGCAGAGTAACCATGGTAGTGAGGATATCCGTGTAAACCTCGAAGCTGAACGCGGCGAGGGCCAAGAGTTTGCGCTACGACCAAGAGGGGACTATAAAGTTATCGGAATCCGATTTGCTCGTACTCTCTCGAAGCTACACACTCTTCTTGGTACGAGTAACCCAAATGAAAAGTGTGAAGAGACTTATCCTGATGAAGAGATCCTATATAATGGGCAGTATATCTCTCCTATCATAAAGAATTCAACCTTCACATCGACACGTACATTCACAAATACCTCATCCGAAGAGGTTCCGTATGATATGTACTTTGATGATGAACGTACTATTGAGTCAAGTTTTAGGCCCTTCAAGACTCTTGATTTTAATAGCTTGAAGAATGAGCAGTATGTGAATACATTCACCCCCATAGTTCGAAATGATACCCTCATCACAGAGGTTAGCTCTAAGGATAGAGAGTCAAATCGATTCAATATGTATCCATATACGACTCAGTCTCGTGTGAAGAAGCTAACGGGAGTGCTCAATCTTTTGGTGCGCCCACGCTCTACTGTGACGATCTCCTATACATATACCTCTTATACGGTAACAACCTTCTTCGTTGCCTTCCTCCAGAAAGAGCAAGACCCTCGTATCGTCTATAAGGTTGTAGGCTTCTGGAGAGGAAATGTATATGCAGAGAATGCAAAGAACAAACATAAGTTCAAGAGTGAGTCACTCGACCCCTCCCACGGATCAGATGGCGATGATGACGATGTAGATTTCGAGGCAACAACAGCTGAAGCTATACAACGTAGTCAAGGTCGCACCTCAACATCCCGTAGATTATCTCCTGCTATACCTAGAGACGGTAAGAAGGGCGTCAGACGTATCAGGATATAAGCTAAGCATGTTCAATAACACATTAGTCTAGAATAGCTATGAAACAGAAAGTATTCTACCTCGCACTAGTGATGACCTTAGGGAGCTTCTTGACAGCATGTCAGCAAGAGCCTAGTCCAAAGAAGAATATCCTAGAGCAGACATATGAAGAAGACGAGGACATTATTTTCGTCGACCATATAGAGGAATCTAAGCCATTGGTCTCGCACTCTAAGAGACAGAGTGCTCGAGGGCTTAGTGACGGAGATTTAGCTCCATCAGATCAGGCTCTTACTTATCTTGGCTACGCCTATTATCCACATGCGATGGGGGGCCAAGAATCGGAGAACCTAAAGACGCGTATCCTAGACGTGAAGCGCATACTTGAGGATCCCCAGCTTCGAGGAACGATACAGTCTCAACATGTTGGTGAGACTTCTCATCTAATCATCGCTGGAGAGGATCGGAGCCACATCATGAGGACTAGATATGGGCGCCATATACAGAATTCTGGTCTATCAATCAATATCCTCGGCTTCTTGAAAATCGGGGATACCTATAACAAGGAGCTGCAATACATGGTCTCAAAATCTGAGTATAAATCAGAGGGATATGGAAGCTTTGACGTCTTGTTCAAGAAGAGGAAGTCTTCTATACAGCTACCTAATGCATCTCTGTCTCGGATCATTGAGAACTACCTTTATCCGTCATTTAGAGTTGAGCTCTTTACCTCTTCTATTGGAGAGGTGGCAGATCTAGTGGGTCCCTATGTCCTCACATCATATTCTACTGGTGGTTCCATCTCGGCTCAGTATCGTGTTCTGTATAAGCAATACCTCCACTCAGACTCGATCACCCACCAAATAGGCAAAGATCTCAAGGCTTCATTCAGCCATGACGTAGAGGTGGATAAGGGTACTGGTGCTGGTAAGTCTTCAAAGGTGGGCTTTGATTCTAACTATACTTTTAAGTATACTCAGGCAGATGGCTCCTCAAGAGAGTATGCAGGCTACAGCTCTTTTAGGTATCTGCGGAGTGCAGGAGGAAATCAAGCTGAGTGGAAAGCATCTTCCTTACGAGATGGGAATGTTCCTATTGATTATTCGGGATGGCTTTCCAGCCTCAAAGATGAGGCTACTCATGTGATTATTGGTGTAGAAGATCAGGGGCTACAGGGAATTGAACAGTTCATTCTTGAGACGAACTTCAGGCGTCGTCTCATAGATATCTACAAGCAGGTACTACCACATACGAAACAGGAAAAGGACCCGTCGCTCCGAATTGCGAAAGTCTATGTGCGAGATGATAGTAAAGGAGAACCTCTTTATGATGTTGTCATGATGTTAAATACACGTAATGACGACTATATCCTACTAACTCCCATCCAACACAATGCTAGCGATGCCGAGCTAGCTAAGTATAGAGATGTTTCTGCTTTTAAGATGCGAGCAAAAGAGTTAGCAAGAGCGATTAAGGATGTTATTCCTCTAGGCAAGCCTAAGGCTTCTCTGAAGGATATTGTCCGTCCCTATCTCCGAGAGCCTCTATGTGTCGAGTTCCCCTTCACTTTATCTCCTTCTCCCGATCACGTATTTCGGTACAAGAATCCCAATAACCAGACCTGGTATGTATATGACACCAAAAGAAAGCTTGCATTCTCTTTCTTGGACGCAAATGCACTTATGGAGGGGACTACGAATCTCGATGTCTTGTACAAAATGGATGATTGGATTCAGAAGCTACCCGTCAGAGAAATTTCCATCTTGGAGTTACTGAAGAAATATACGGTTGTAGGACTCTAAACTAGAACGATCATGCGTACCTATCTATCAGCCATCGTGCTCTGCCTCCTAGCATGCCTATCATGCCAGGAGAAGGAACTACCAATTCCCACTAAGGAGGACTTGTCTGGGACAATCTGGGAGACGAACTTTGACCTTGAGACATCTCTATATGGTCAGATACCTGTAAAGATGACGATCTACTTCGATTCTGATGAAGATATGAGAGTCTTTCTTGATGCTAGGCAGTATAACTATAAGGATCTCTCAGCTTCGTACACACTCAACAAGAATCTTCTGAACTATACTGTCCACTTTGTAGATACCTATCTCCTTCCTAATATACAAGAGACCTCTTGGATCATAAGGAAAAGGACAAGTAAGACGATGATATGGGAGCCAACCCCTCAGGGAGTTAACTTCCGGAATTATCTTGGTGTTGTGGAAGCAATGCTAACAACCCCGATCACGCTCTATAAGAAGTCTTAGAGCAAACTCTATAGTCACGGGCGCTTCACTTCGGTGGAGCGCCCGTGGCTCTTTTATGGCAAGGGAGATGGGGCGATCAGAATGAGTGCCAATCTTCTGCGAGCTCTTGGGATGCTGTGGAGAAGCTCGGGGGAACGGCTAGGTGATCAGCTGTGGCTTTACGATGGATGGGAGGCGAAATTACAAGATAATTAAAGGGCGATTACAGAAGAATAGGGGCGGAGTGACATTAGATTAGGTCGGGACTTACGGGAGATGGACTGAGGGGCTATGGTAGGTCGCTGGAGCGATCTATCATGGGTCGCAGGGACGGCTCACTGTAGATCGGTGAAGCGATCTATAGTAAGTCCCTTTAGTATCCTTTTCTGAGTTCCCTGCCGAAGGCCGATTTATGGGGCAAAATCAAAACAGGTACGACCACCTGACGATATCACTATCGTCAGATGATCGTACCTGCACTTTGAGTTCGCTTAGAGTCGGTCTACGGAGCGGGTGAGATCATGAGAGTAGGTACCGATAGATCAGGTAGCCGATCACCACGACTGCCGCAATGATCTTGGCTATGAGCTGATAGCGTGCGCTGTCTTCTGGCCCTGCGGTATAGTTCTCGTATATGATTTCTGAAGCGGGAAGTCCGAGGTCGCTTTGCTTGATGGTGTGTAGTTCAAACTGATCGGGCTCAGCTTTCTTACCTAAGAGCACGTAGGGTATATCGTGGCGCAGTGCAGCCTTCCTGTAGGGGATCCCATATTCGGGCAATGTATAGATGACGATCCCATCGAAGGCATCACTGATCATCGAGATATTCGTTGGTTTCTTGGCATATACTTTGGTGTGCCTTCCCGTCTCTGGCTCCAGAGTCCAGTAGTCCGAAGCCACCCCCATCATCGAGTCGTAGCGCATGGATCCGTAATCAAGAGTGGCGACACTGGCCTTGATCTGCTCTAGAGTTTCTTGAGCTATTTCCGTGCCTTTGATAGGGAAGGCATAGACGCTGTAGAAGTTCTCGCTATAAAGGAAGCGACGGATGGGATAATTCCTAATGATGCGAGCCTCGGAGAGCTTCTGAAAGTGCTTCCTTAGCTTCTCGATCGCCTTGGGATTGTAGCCTTCTGGTAGAGTCCCCCCGGCGAGTGCTGATGTGAGTTTTGAAATTTCGTCCATGGGATAGCCTGTACTTATTGATTGGGTATCACTTGTAAAGTTAGTAAAGTTAGGGGAACGCAAAATGCATACGAGGTTCTTGCTCCTCCCTTGTTCTGAAAAGCTCTGATGATGCTGCCCTTCAAGGTGCGAGTAAGTATATCTTGTGTGACCATCGTGATAGTACATTCTTCTCTCGGTATAGGTATGTTTCCCCTAGAGTATATCGGGCTCGTGCACAAGCTGATCCTTATCTGGAGCAGTGGTAGATTAGATTCGCATCCTTTGGGGCAGAAGATGATAAAGGAAGATATCGTCTTTGAGTTTTGGGGGATTGGATAAGTTTTCCTACCTTTGCCGAGCAAAAAGGACGTTTTTTGCCTCTAACCTCCACGTCGGGCCTATAGCTCAGCTGGTTTAGAGCACCTGCCTTACAAGCAGGGGGTCATAGGTTCGAATCCTATTGGGCCCACATCGGAGCGCCGAGCACGAGACGTCAGAGTATGCACCTATTGGGGCCTATAGCTCAGCTGGTTTAGAGCACCTGCCTTACAAGCAGGGGGTCATAGG
>ERZ773049.1425-NODE-1425-length-13761-cov-3.365169_pt1 | contig 13761 bp, 10 predicted proteins | sample MGYA00580633_ERZ773049 | MGnify/ENA primary metagenome ERZ773049 (study PRJEB29015, sample SAMEA2737991) | human oral metagenome | biome: human oral; feature: human-associated habitat; material: dental | place: China | collected 2066 ... | reverse complement strand
CGACGGACCTCACGCTGGATTCGGCTGGCCAAACCCTGGCCATGTTCCAGACGACCCTCGGTGTTGCTGGTAAAGACTTTGACAACGTTGCATCGTCCATCCTCAAGGTGGGCGTCAACTCGGCTGCGACTGAAACGCAGATCGCCAACGTGTCCACTCAGATTGGATCGATGGCTCAGCTCGCCGGGTACAGCGCCGACCAAGTGGTCGGCCTCGCTGGTGCCATGGCGTCCGTCCGCATCCCGCCTGAGCTCTCCCGGTCGATCATCACGCAGGTGTTCGGCAAGCTCCAGAAGTCCGTCCAAGAGGGCGGTGCTTCTCTGGAGACGTTTGCCAAGGTCTCCGGCCACTCGGCCGAGGAGGTCCGCCAGGCATGGGGCACAAACAAGTTCGCGGGCATCTTCACGGACTTCCTTGCCGGGCTGAAGCAATCGGGCCAAGGTGCGACGCAGATTCTTCAGGACATTGGGATCAAGTCGCAGCGTACTGTGCCAGCCCTTCTGCGTATGGCCCAAGCGTCTGATCTCGTCAAGCAGACGATGGCCGACGCCAAGTCGGGCTTCGACGACACGTCCACGCTGACGGATCAGTATGGCCAGATCGCCCAGACTACATCGGCCAAGATGGAGATGCTTAAGAACAGCGTCGCCAACCTCGGCGCAGCGTTCGGCCAGAGCACCAACAGCGGAATCGGCACGTTCGCCACGATGCTGACGACGGTGTTCAACGGCATCGCTGCTCTCATGAAGACGGGTATCGGCCAGTGGATAGCTAAGATCGCAGCGTACGCCACTGCCGCCGGTATTGCATGGTCTCTCTGGCACGCTAAGACGGCTCTCATGCTCGCCTCCTCGAGGGCTCTAGCCCAGGCGTTCTCCTCGCAGAGCGCGTCCGGCACCCAGCTAAGCTTCACCCTGCGCGGGGTCATGCGTCAAATACGCGAGCTCCGCGCCGAGACCATGGCCGCACAGAAGGCCCACCTCCAGGCAGCCGCAGCCGCCCGTCAACAGGCAGCAGCCAACAACCAGCTAGCCGGATCGGCCCGCGGGGCCGGTGCGGCGCAAGCAGCGTCCACGGCCGCCGGCGGAGCAGGCGCGGGTGCTACCGCTCTTTCCCGTTTGGCCACCGGCCTTAAAGGCGGAGCCGTCATGGCAGGCGTCACGCTCGGCATGGAGGGCCTGAACATGGTCATGGGCCACTTCGCCGAGAAGGCAGAGAAGGCTCGCGCCGCTGCCGAGGCGTGGACGCAATCTGGTGCCGACCTTGCTGCTGCGATCAAGCAGGACACGGACGCCTTCAACAAGACCGGCGAAGCCGTTGCCTTGTATGCACGGGCTCAGGACGAGGCCGGAAACATTGGTGTGTCGCACGTCGCCAACCTGAAGGAAGGCGCTGACAAGTCCCAGCTCATGGCTGAGGCTCAGAACCAGCTCAAAGGAAGCGTCGATCAGACCACCGGGTCGATCAACACGCAGATTCTTGCGCTCGGTGAGAACGCCACCAAGCAGATCGCCAACATGGTCTCCTCGCAGCAGGCCATGGGCGGTCTGTCCAACGACGCCCGAAAGATGCTGTCGGAGGTGGGCTTCTCTACAGAGGAGCTTTCCAAGCGCATTCTGCAAGGACCAAAGCAGTTCGAGGAGTACATCAATCAAGTCATCCACAAGCTCAGGGAGCTTGCGGATGCACAACGGGACTCGGGCAACTGGGACGGCTACCTCAAGACGCTGGGCACCATGGAGAAGCTCAAGGAGGTCAGCGAGCATATCCAGGGCTCCATGTCAGAGGCCACCAATAAGGCCGACGACACAGCAGCGGCCATGCGCGGCCTCGGGCAGGAGACGGCCGGTGCGTCCGATGAGATGGAGGGATTGGGAGACTCCACCGACAAGGCGGTAGACAACCTCAACAAGCTGACCGACGCCGCATTCGACGGAGTGATGGGCCAGGCCGACCTTGCCGACGCGGTGGCCGACCTCGGCGAGTCCATTGCTAAGAACGGCGATAACTGGGACGTCTACACCGAGGGCGGCCGGGCCAACATGAAAGCCTTGGAGCAAGCTGTCCACGCGGCCGCAGAGGCCTCCGGCGGAGACGCCCAGGTGTTCGCCACATACGTCGATTCGATCCAGCAACAGCTTGTGCAGAACGGCGTCGGCTCTCTCGACATCCTCAACCAGGTTGCGCAAAGGGCTATGGCCACTGTCAACCAGGTCAGCCAGGGTGTCAACATTCTGGCGAGCATTACTCAGACGGCCATCTTTGCCGGGCAGGCTCTCGGTCTCATCGAGAAGGCGAACGTCGTCACTCCTCAGCTGGCGATAGCCAACACCAACCTTGGCCGGTCCTACCGCCAGGGCGTGGCTCGTGGTGCTGAGAAAGCCCACAAGTCTATGCGCAAGGCCAACAAGTCCAAGAAGGAGGCTAAGAAAGCCGCCAAGGAAGCGGCTAAAGAGGTCAAGACTCTTTCGGACTACTATTCCGACTTGTCCTCGACGGCGAACAACGCCTTCGGTTTCCGGCACGACCTCGAAGAGTCGATCGACAAGGCGAAGGACTCTCTGTCCAAGCTCGCGGATTACCAGAAGAAAGCCCGCGACGAGTACGACAGCGCGGTCAAGTCCACTCGGGACGCTGCCAAGTCGGTTGACGACTACCGGGTCAAGCTCGAAGAGCTCCACGCCCAGCTGGCACAGCTCAAGGCTGACGAGGGCAAGCTCCAGTTCCACCTGAAGATCGCCACTGATTACGGCGACTCCCTGCGAGCCAAGGACATCCAAGCCAAGCTTCAACAGAACTATGCTGACCAGGCGCGCAACGGCAACGAGCGCCAGGCCGCGGTGGACGGCATCGCCGACGCCCGCAACCAGGGCGCGGCCGCCTCCAAGCAGATGGCCACGGCACAGGAGGCTCTGAGTCGGTCGCTCAGCGGTGCCACCGCGGCGTCCCGCGAGCAGAGATCCGCTATCCGCGACCTCGCCAAGGCGTACCAAGACCAGATTCTCGCGTACGCCAACACCGGGGCTAGCCAAGCGCAGGTCAGGGCTTACGCCGCTCAGCTGTCGAACGAGTTCCGCAACCAAACGGCGGCCATGGGCTACAACCGGAGCGAGATCGGTCGGTACGCGGCGACGTTTAACGACCTCCAAAAGATCATCTCCCGTGTGCCGAAGAAGATCACCATCTCGGCGGACACCGACCCGGCCAACCGAGCCTTGAACGAGCTCTCGGCGAAGGCCCAGAAGACGAGCCACGACGTGTCCAACGTCGGCTCTGGCTCAACGGCCACTCCGAACGTCGGCGGCACGACCGGGGCGTTGGGCAAGGTCGGCGGAGCGGCCAAGGGCGCTGGCGGGCAGTTCGACTGGCTCCAGCAGATGATCGCCAAGTTCGAGCCGGTCGTGTCGGCCATCGTGTCGGCGTTCCACCTGCGTACGGCGTCGTCGATGGACGGCGTTGTCGGCGCGACCAAGCACGCCTCCGGAGGCTTCCAGGTCATGGGGAGCTCGATCGTCAATACGATGAGCTTGGTCAACCAGTACCTGGCCGAGTCGGGCAGGATCGCAGGAAACTCCATCAACAACATCGTTGACAACATCTACAACGGCGTCAACAGGATCAATCGGGCTCAATCCACGTTGAGTTCCATTGGCTCGACGTTCGCAGCTCTCGGCGCGTTCAGGTTCTCCACCGGCGGCCTTGTGCCAGGAGCTCCGGGCCAGCTGGCGTTCAAGCCGATGGGCACGGACACCGTGCCGGCCATGCTGACGCCGGGCGAGTTCGTCCTGCGCCGCGACGTCGTGGCGTCCCTGCCTCCGGGCTTTCTGGAGGCTCTTAACTCCGGCGCGATGCGTCCCGGCAGCGGCGCGTCGTCGGCCCCTGTGTCGTCCGCGGCGTTCGGCGGCAACGGCCCTGTTATAGTCGAGCTATCGCCATACGACCGGGCTCTGCTCGCCAGCGGAGGCAACGTGACGTTGAACCTCGATGGGCGTGCTATCGCGAGCTCTGTCGCAGGGGCGGCCAGCACCGACACACGGAGAGGATTCTAGGATGACAGGTTTTAAGACCGACGCCCAAGGCAACAAGCTTGTGTGGTTCGGGACCAAGGACAAGATGTCCTGGGTGCCGGCCCCGCAGTCCGGGGTAACCGTCGCGCCGACGTACTGGCAGGCCGGAGGCACGTTCCTCAACGGCGGGGGCTGGGCCGACAACTCCGGCACAAGCCACGAGGAGCTGAAGTTAGCCTGGGGTCTTATGGGTCTCGACGAGTCCCTGCCGTTGCTCGACGTCCTGCGATCCCCGGGGCCGTTCTACTACCTCGACCCGGTTATATCTAGCGCCAACGTGCTCCCGCAGTATGCAGCCGAGTGGACGAAGGACAATCCCTGGGGTGCGACGCGTGTCGTGTCTCCCGTAGACGATCCCGATGGCGAGCTAGGCCCGATGCTCAAGAGTTACGCCATGCAGTTCAAGAAGGACACCATCGTCTGGGACTTTCCTGTTCCGCCGGGATTTGTGCTGCACTTCGGGTGGTGCGGCACCGGCGTCGTATCTGTCAACGGCCAGGCAATCAACACGTGGTGGCGAGGAAAGAGCAACTACTTGTCCTCGATGCACGGCGGGGGAGTGCACTACTACATCCAGGCGAGTGGTGGGGCCAAGGTGACTAATATGACGGCCGTCATCCAGCTGGGCGACGAGGACGCTCCTCGGCGCGGGGCAACGCCTGGTATGGGTCGGAGCTCGCTCGCCCTCGCTGGTCCTATCCAAGAGAGCCAGTACAGTGCCGTCATTGACGGATCGAACCTATCCGTGTCGGCCGACTTCCGGGAGGTGGGCGCATGGCTGTGAATGACCACCTGATCAACTACTCGGTCCAAGAGGAGGCCATGCCCCTGTCCCCAGCACAAACCAGTACGGGGGCTATGCAGATCACGGCCACCAAGGTCTTCCGGCCGGAGACGACGAAGGAGCTCCGCAAGCCCCTGGTCATCGAGGACGACGAGCGCGGCATCGTTCGGGGGACCGTCAAGACGATCTCTGTCACGGACAGCCAGGCCACGCTGACGGCGGACTCGGACATCATGGGACTCAACAAGTGGGTCACTCTTCGCTCCTTCTATGGGCCGCTTAACGAATGGATCAACGTCCTTATGCGGGCGGCAGACTTCAGCATGGATGTGTCGATCGACGAGAGCATTAAGAACCTCAACATCAAGGCACCCGGCTTCAGAGGGAACTCCTGGGACCGTCTTCGCCAGCTGGCATCTTTGTACCGCTTCGACGTGTCTCAGGTGTCGAACAAGCTGCGTGTCAGACCAATGCGATCGATCGAGGCATACCGAAACTGGGAGTCCACGAACTCCTACACCCTCGACGCTTCTAATCCGGTCGAGCAGGTGCGGGTCTACTGGTACCCGATCGACTACGGGTGGCACAAGAAGGTCTTCTTGGAGGGCCTCGACGATCAGGACTCATCTGTCATCACTGTGGAGGCCGACGCCGTTGTGCAGCAGACGTTCACGGCGCGGGCTTCGCTGCTGGAGGTCAACAACCCTATTGCCGTGGACTGGCAGAACCGCTTCTGGGGCGGAGACGGCACCGTCGGGTCGTACACGATCACAGGCAACGACGGCTTGCCTATCCCGGCCAAGATGTGGAAGGACATGGGTGGACAGGTCACATGCCGTGTTCTAGACGACCCGACCCAGGTAGAGGTGACCGTCGTCGGGTGCAGCGCCAATTGGCTATCCCCGTTCACCTTGTCGGTCAGCTCGGGTGAGGGGAAGATGTACAACACGCTCATGATCACCGGCTCAGGCTTCACCTGGGGCAAGAAGCAGGAAGTCACCATGCGGACCGGGGCTCCTCACTCGGCGACGGCCGAAGACAACACCCAAGAGTTCGACTCGACCCTGGTCACATCTGAATCGATGGCCTACGACACAGCACTCCGCATGTCGGCCGCGGCCGTGGGCGGTGTGCCGAACGTGCAGGCAACTGCGCGGTTGATCAACCGCCCGGAGAACCGCAAGGCAGACATCGTGGTCACGATCCGCAGGATGACCGAAATACTCGGACCACAGGCGATGTGGGAGCTCACCATGAACGCCAACGGCCAGTCCTTCCAGCAGGTAGGAGACTACCTTCTGTCCAAGACGGCTCTCGACCTGGAGAACCAAAGTTTTGGTCAAGCCGTCGGGGCCAGGATGAAGAGACCGGAAGGGTACTACCGCGTCGCCACGACGACAACGGGTCCTGACTCGATCCAGTACACATTGGAGGCGGACACCACGATAGGCGACCTAGCGGCACACCACCGTGCGGCTGGAGTGTCCACGTTCCGCAACCTTAACAACGAGTGGTACGGTTTGACGTTTGGGGATGTTAGCATTAGACCGCTCAGCTACCCACAACTAGAGGAGTGACCATATGGGTGCACCGCCTAGGAACCTAGGAGCCGCAGAACCCTGGGGCCGCTACATCGAGTCGCAGCTGGCTCGACTAGAGCAGCAACAAAACAACCAAAACAGCGCCATCAACAGGTCGCTGTACTCGACGTCGGCGCACATCAATAGTGGGTCGATCGTCATCGCCCGCGAGATATACGTAACAGGAGAGCGATACCTAAAAGGCCAGTGGACTCCGTACCGGACAGACCCCGTGCCATGGCCCCCAGGTAAAAACACAGTAACGATCCTGTTTTCAGGCGAAACACATCTTCACATGTTGTACACGGACCCAGCTCCGTTCTTTTGGTTGAACGCCAGTACGAGCCTCAACGCGCATAAGGGATTCGGCCACCCCCCGTACTCTACGCCCGGAGGGGACGGGGCGGGTCTCGTGCCATACGTGCGTCACTATTGGACGGTGGTAGAGTCTGGGGACCGCTTGACCTCTAACTCACGAGACCTCCAGTGCACTGTCGGTATAACGAACCTCGGCTCCGTAGACTCGGATGCAGACCCGGATAACACCATCTCCGGCGGGGCTATCTTTATATTCAACTGACACTATCGAAAGGAATTGACAATGGCCACTTCAGATCAGCAAGGGATCGCCGTTCTCCAGGAAACGGATCAGGCTGTTCCCTTGACCACACCGCTCAACCTGATCGGTTCCTCGGTGTCGAACGTTATCAAGGGACTACGCCCCGACCTCGTGTACAAGGCGAAGAACCAAAACGAGATGAACACCGTCGTCCAGACGCTCAAGAGCCGAGGCATCGTCGCATCCGTCGAGGTTCCTATCTTGATATTCCGTACGGACGAACAGGCCATGTACGCGTACAACGGCGGCTCCTTCACTCCGACGAGAGCCCGTCAGGCCCCAATCTACGCTCGTATCCGCTGGACGACCTCTCGTGAGACCGGCTCCGGTGTCTGGTGGACGATGAGCGCCAACCCTGACTCGACCGACATGCGTGGGGGCGTAACCCTCCCGGGCAAGGAATCCGTCAAGGTTCCGTCCGACGGCATCTACCAGGTGTCATTCGCGTTCCAATGGGCCGACACAGCCCCTAACAAGGGCCGCCGTTTGGCCGTCATCGCACTCAACGGCGTACGCTTCGACGACTCCGAGGTTTCGACCCCGGCGACGTACGGCTTCCAGCAGCTCGTGACCTCTATGGCTATCCCCCTCGCGGCCGGAACCATCGTCGGCGGGCACTCCTTCCAAGATTCCGGCACCGTCCTCAAGATGACCCGAGCATCGTTAAATCTGATCAAGATCGCGGACGCCTAAACAGGCAAATAGCGGAAAACCCCCGGCAGGCCCCGGGGGTTTTCTCGTGTCTAGTTAGATGCAAGCGCCTTGAGCAACGGTTTGTGTCGCTGTTTAGTCAAGTAGTATAGCGCATGCCTCACCGCTTCTCGCTCGTCGTGGTGGTGGCCCTTGGTCGAGTACCAGCCCTGCGCCCTGAGGAACGAATCGGGAATCATCTTGTTCTTCCCGGCAGCGGGTTGGCGCACGAGCGGCACACCGGCCTGTATCAGGCGGTACATGAGCGCTCCTTCGGCGAGCAACGGGCTTGTGTCACCCGCGCCGCCATACGGGACGTACTTCTCGACGACGACACGACCCACGCGGCAGAACCACTCGCGATACCGAAGCGTCTGGAGGAAGGCGACGAAGCCGTTAAACCCACCGCCAATAGCTCCCTTGTCCACGACGACCGGCATCTCTGCGCCGTCCTTGTCGTCAACGAGAGCCCAGCCGGTCGAGGACACGGGGTCCTCTGCGGGCGTGTCAATCGCCAAGATCAGCAAACTGCTTCGCCTCCTCGTAGTTCAGGTCGTCCTCTCGGATGACAACGGGGAGGTGCTTGTACCCCTTGTGCACAGCCCAGTCACGGGCTTCTTGATTGCCGTCGAGCGAAACCTCGACGTATGGATGCTTGGCGATCTCAAACCTCTTCTTCTGGATCGTGCATCGGGGGCACGCGCTCTTGCTAAAGACGATTGTCGGTTTCATTCTTTCCTTTCGTTAGTGGTTCCAGGGTACCGTGCGTGAGGAAGTTCCGCACGTCTTCAAGTTCGTACGTAGAGGCCACGCAGCTAGCCTTGTGGTACAGGCGGTAGTAGCAATCGCTCGTCCGCTCGTTCTGGCTTGGGTACGCCCTGAATATTCCGTTCCTGTTTGAGTAGTGCCTACCGTAGCCGTACAGCTTGTCACGGCCGATGGTCTTGACCTCGCGGGCAAAGCCATCCACGAGCTCCGGTAGGAGCTTAAGCTCGCACCCGGCCGCCCTAGTCAGAGACACTCCTCCGACCTCTAGGTGACGGAGCCACCCACCTCGGATGTCCCGAGCCAAGAAGATCAGGCTTGACATGAAGCCTGTCTCATTAGCCACGGCTTCCTTGAGGTCCTTGTTAGGCCCGTATAGGGTTTCTTCCGTGATCATTGACTTACTCCTTTCTTTGTCGCTAAAACTGCTTCGGCTGACGAAGCGGAATGAAGGAACCGTTTAGCCTCCTCCTTCGTCCCGAACGCAACGGTGTCGCCATCGCGTAGGAGATGGTACTTCGCGTCGGGCCCGGGTCTCCGGCCCTGCACGGGACGAACTGCGCGGTTGGTCGATCCGCGTGTGTAGGTTCCGTTCGAGTCGTCTATTACGTTGGGTATCCCGTCCGTCAGGTAGTCCCACTCGCGGCTAAGCTCGTCGATGATCTCGTTGATCACCTGTTTCGGCTCCCCCTTGCTGACCAACAGCACCCGGCCGCACAGCCGGAAGTACCGAACGAGGCCGGTATCGGGGTGTATCTTCAGTACGACTCGGCTCGGATCAACCCCGAAGATGGTTGCCACCCGATCGCGAATGACTTCCTTATCCTGGTCGGCATCCACATATTGGAACATTAGTGCCCTGCCTCCTCCCAATTGTCGGAGGGTGTGCCGTGCGACGCGAAGAAATCGATCCCCTTCCACATCGTGGACATGAGTTCCGCTATCCTCGGCACAGCCCAATCTAGTTCTTTTTCAGGTATTGAAAACAGTAGCTCGTCGTGGACCTGCGCCGCAACCCACTGGATGAAGCGCTCGTCCTCGTTGAGCATTCGTATCAAGGCATCGGTGATGATCTCCCGTGTGCCGGACTGACCCATAAGTGCCGACGCCTGGGTGTAGGCCCGGTCGATGGTGACAGGCATCCTACGACCCCAGGCGTTGTATATGAATCCACGCTCGCCCTGCCTGTAGCAGTCCTCTCGCCACGCTACGACGCGCGGGTATGCCTCGGCCATACGCTTGACGAAGAGCTCGCAGACATCGAGCGGTTGCTGCGACGCCTTGCTGATCGTCGCTGCGCCGCCACCGTAGTTCCACGCATGGGACAACGCCTTGGCCTTCTGGCGGTACGGGTTTTTGTGACGTATCTCATCGTCCGTCTCCCACCCGTCAGGCATAGCGGCGTCGTACTCCTCGTCGCCCCAGACCAGACGGCCTGTCATCTCGTGTCCATCGGCCCCAGGCTCGAACTTCTTGGCGTACTCGGGGTCCTGGGAGTACCCGGCAACGATACGGGCGTCAGCGTTCGAGTAGTCGAACGAGACGAGCTTGCATCCGGGGTGTGCCACGAGGTAGGACTTCTCGACTGTCCCCTGCCCCCTGGCGTTCCACACGGTCAGACCGGGCTTCTTGGTGGAGGACCGGCCGGAGCGCTGCATGTCGGAGATGTCCGGGTGCACACAGCCGTCCTCCTTGAGGGAATCGAGCGTCAGGCGCGATAGCGAGCGCTGGCCCAGGAGCTCTCGGAGGTCGGCGGCGAACTGTTCCGCCTCCTCGCTCACTCCTTCACACAGGCCCTCCAGGACCTCTCCGCCGAGGGAGTAACCGGTCTTGGTCTTCTTCCACGACGGGTGCGTCTCGGGGGTAATTCCGAACTCCTCCAACGCCTTCATGATCGCCGCCTTGCCCACATTCGACCGCCACGGCTGCTTGCCCGTCGTCGGCAACCCGTACTCCTTCTCCAGCTTGGCCTTCAGCGTGGCCGCTCGCTGCGCCAGATAGTCTGCCCGGGCTTGTGCCTTGTCCTTGTCCACGTAGAAGCCGTTCCGGGTGACCTGGGCATTGATAGCCGCCTTGAGCTGTTCCCGCCAGTCATACTCGGAGAAGGCATGCATCGATATCAGCCGTTCGAACACCGCCCGCAAGGCAATAACGTCCTGTTCAGCGTATGCCAGGAAGTCGGCGTCGTCGAGCGGGATCAATCCGAGGTCGAGGTCGTCTGACTTCGTCCCCTTCGGGTTGTAGGGCTTGGCCATCTCCTTCATGTTCCCGAACTTGCCAGGCAAGCCCATCTGGAACGTCAGGTTGTCCAAGCCCAACCACTTGAGTACCTGCGCCGGAGAGCCGTCGGTGCACACGGTCGAGCCTTTGCGGGTCTGGAATCGGTCAGGGGCCGGGAATGCCAGGTTGGCCAGCACAAGGGTGTCGATGACCTTGCGGTCCTTGGCCATCCGAAGGGGCTCTGTGGATGACCGGCCGAACAGGGTCGAAAGGTCGAAGTTGTGGGCGTTGTGCGCTACGACTCCTTCGGCCTTGTGTATCTGAGCGATCATCTCATCGTAGTCTGTTGTCAGCACGACGTCGCCGTCGCCCCAGGCGTACTGCCCGAGACGGAAGAACTCTCGAGGAGCCATACCCCACTGTTTTCCCTCGTTGTGTGTCTCGGTGTCGAAGAACAGTATCTCTGACCAATCGCACTGGAAAGGATTCAGCTCTTCCCTGACGTCACGAGTCGCGGACCGAACCTTGCCGACGAGGACGCTCCGCCACGAGTTAAGCTTCATGAGCCCATAGACGTCGATGACGTTCTCGGACTTCGGGTCATATTCAAACGACGTTCCCTTGAGGTCGTCTCGGCAGAAGTTACACATCTTGTAGAAAATTTGCAGCTCGGCGTCGGTGCCTCCGGCCGTAGCGAACACGAAGTCACGCATTGGGCAGCACCTCCCACCGACGGATACCACGGCCGACGTTGCCGTCGAGGCCGGAGGCGATGCGGATACGGCCCTGCATGCGAAGGGCCACAAGACGGTCCTCGAGGTCCTTGGGGCGGAACTGAGCGAACCTTCTCGAGATGGCCGGGTCGGGTATGTTTGGTTCTTTGAGGCAGTACTCGCTCATGAATGCGTACATGTCGTCCAGCTCAGACTCCCACGCCGACGTCGTGAGGTCCACAGCCACCCGAACGAGGTCGCGAGCCCATAGCTCAGCTTGCACAAGCACCGGAAGTAGCTGGGTCATGCTGATCAGACCGCCGGTTCCTTCCATGACAGCTCGCGCCGCAGACGATCGGAGAACCGTCATTGACAGACGGGACGCGGCCGGAACAATGAAGTCCAGACCGAAGGACTTGAGCCAATAGAACAGCCTGTCCACCCACTCGTTGAACCGATCCTCCGTTTGCCTGTCCATGTGGCACACGGACAAACGGCCAGCAGCAGCGACGTAGCACTGGGCGAGGAACGTAGCGAGGTCTTCGCGGTCGCGTTTGATTGCCTCGAGGTTGGCTCGTTCCGGGTGATTCTGGGCGAAGTACACCCCGAGATCGCCTTTTTTGTACTCGCGCTCTTCGTCCTTGGCCCACACGGCCCTCAGCAAAAAGCCGGACTCGAAGTCGGACTTCGAGATAGCGTCGATGACCCGCTTGTCCACGCCGAGGCCGACAAGATTGAACGCTGCAGCAACGGACGGCGTGGAGTCCTCTTTGCGGGACCTCACCACGCCGGGCACCGTTCCGTCGAAGAGCTTCGTGTATGCGTCCTTGGTGCCGGTCAGGTACTTCTTGGACGACGCCGCCTCAAAGAAGCCCTGAACCTCGTCGATCTCGATGAGAGAGGACATCTCCGGCCTTTCAGCCAGGCGCTTGATCAGACCCTCGGCGGTGGCGTCGGAGCCGATGTACGTGCGGTTCTCTTCGCCCCAGCGAGCCTTGTCCACGGACGCCAGCGTGGCGTCAAAGAAGCTCGTCGCCGTAGTCTTACGAGACAACGAAGACGCTCCGAGAATGATCGACCACTGATTTCCAAACGCCCGTGCCATGTAGGGCAGGTCGATCTTCACGAGGTCACCGAAGACACAGGCCAGCAGTTGATACGCCAGCGTACGGTGGAACGTCTCGGACGAATCCGGCGCGGCCCTTTTAGCGAGGTCCACATACAGCTGAACGACGTCGTTAGGATCAGACTCGACGGTGTTACGCTCCGCGTCCGTGACGAACACCGGCCGCTCGACGTTTTTTCGGTCGCCGGACGAGACCACCTTGAGCTCGTCCACCAGACGCTCCGCCTCGATGGCGGCCATCGCCTTCTGAATCTCGCCCCAGGTGACATCTCGGGGGTTGTGCCGAAGAGGAATGACGTCGCCCTCTTGCGTCGTCTGCCCTGCGGCCTCCGGTCTGTATTTGTTGCAGGCGGCGTCCATCATAAGGTTCAGGACATCCTCGGGTGAGAACCCGAACCGCAGAAGATCGACTTCGAGCCGGTAGGCCCTCTGGGACCACGACTGCCCGGGAAGGGGCTGTGTCGTATATAGATCGATCAGGTCCGGCGGGATGTGGGACTGGAGCTCGAAGAGCTCCTGCTGAGAGCACTCGTCCGGCACGTCCTCAGAGCCAACTGCGACAGCCTCCGCCGGAGGGTAAGCCTCCTGGAGCTGTGCCAACGAATATCGTGCGCCGGTGTCCTGTGCCGTCACAAGGAACGGCTCGCTCTTGTTGTTTGTTGTGGTCGGCACACGGAGAATCTTGGAGACCTGGAAGCCATGGTCGCACCCTTGGTCTTCGTGCTTTTTCGCAATAGCTCGAGCCACGGCGGAGCAGTCCGACGCTGCTTCAGGCTTGTCAAGGACCCACCATGCGTGGTGACGTCCCTCACTGGTTCGAACGACGATCGATGGCGGCACGTCGAATGCGTCAATGGGGCACGTGTCTGCGTCAGCCCACACCACTTGCGACATCGCGGCCGTGTCCCGTCCGGTGCGCTCCTTCTGACTGAATACGGCCACTGAGCAGTAAACGTCTTCGTCTTGGCGTATCTTTGTGTACCGTTCGGCCAGGTTGCGATTGCCAGGCCATCGAATGAACTTCTCAGTGATCGCTCCCGGCGACCCTTGGGGCATCGTTTGATCTATGGTGTTGAGCGTTACATAGCCGTCTTGCTCCCCGTAGATACTGTCGAAGAATTCAAGTAGTTCCATTACGTTCCTTTCTGCCGGACCCTAGGGACGGGCGAGAATAGGCGAAGAGCCCCGAGTTTTCCC
>ERZ773049.1420-NODE-1420-length-13818-cov-3.173218_pt1 | contig 13818 bp, 15 predicted proteins | sample MGYA00580633_ERZ773049 | MGnify/ENA primary metagenome ERZ773049 (study PRJEB29015, sample SAMEA2737991) | human oral metagenome | biome: human oral; feature: human-associated habitat; material: dental | place: China | collected 2066 ... | reverse complement strand
TTGACTACGCCGAAGATAAGTTCACCGACGATATTGACGATTTTGCAGCCCAATGTGCATTTCGCTATGTATATCATGCAGATTATGATTGTGATTTACCGTATTGGGATAACCTTCAAAATCTCATTACAAAGCAGAAATGGGAAAATAAAGAAAAAGGCGAATCAAAATGATTCCATTGTATGATTGTAAAGCCAATCCGGACAAAGAGCTAACCATCTCATGGATTGCTATCAAATATCAAAAGATAGTTGCTCCGTGGATTCACCTTCAGGATACGATACGAGTGATTCAAAATCAAAAGGATATGATTCTTAAGACAAAAACAGGCAGCACACTTGCCATCAATGAAGAACTTGCCCAACATATCGGCATTCAAGAGAATTGATAATTCTGTGGATTCTTTAGATTTACCCATCACTGTACAAAACAAAATGGCTTGTCTAAAGAATCCACATCTTATGATCCCTTCTGTATAGCAAAATTGTCTCTTTAATGATATGATACACATAAATTATGATAAGAAAGGAGTTATATTCATGATGTATTTCTATCCTGCCATCATCTTAGATAAAAATGAACAAGAAGCCCTATCGTTTTTGAATGGATATATCATAGATAATGATTTATCCATTCAAAAACGGTTAGAAGATCAGTATAAAGTACCGATTGTTTCCATTCAAGAATCAACAAGAGATACGGTTATTATCCTGTATGATCCCAACGGCTTTGTCGATACCAACCCATTAACCAAAACCCGAATGGCAGTTTTGATCGGCGATTTTGATTATTTACAATCTGAGATTTTATATATGGTTTCGCAACGACCAGACATTCAGCCAAAGATTTTGATTGATAACTACATTTTTCAATGTACGCCAAAAGATTTACTTAGGTTAAAAACATGGATAAAATCGACTTTTGGTTAAGCATCAAAGACGATAGACCAATTTAGTGGTCTATCGTCTTTTTTATTTACAAATCAATGTAGAAATTTATTGATTTATGTGTTAAAATTAGGATAGATAAAGATTCTTATATCCGATTCAAATACGATATACGCTAACAGAAAGGACAAAAATCATGTCAAATTCTATGTTGATCCCTTTACATCCCTATCAAATCATAGCAAAGGACTTTGCAAAATCTCATCCGTTTTGCGGATTATTTTTAGCCATGGGTTTAGGAAAAACATCCATTATCTTAGAGACCTTATATGAACTCAATCCAAACACTCATGTTTTGATCATTGCTCCAAAAAATATTGCCAAAATCACATGGCAAAATGAAATTGAAAAGTGGAATATGCCATTGCGAACACAGTCGTTAATCGTGAACGAAAACGGTAAAAATTTATCGAAAAAAAAGCGGGAAGAAATCTATCAGTCAATTCCCAAGAATAAAAAAGGAACGATTTATTTCATCAATCGGGAGCGTGTGCCTGATTTAGTCCAACACTTTCCGAAAAATCAATGGCAATTCGGTATCGTGATTATTGATGAGAGCCAAAGTTTTAAATCTCACAGTTCCGAACGATTCAAAGCCTTAGCCAGTGTACGACCGTATATGCAACGAGTCATTTTACTTACCGGTTCCCCTGCACCACAAGGGCTAATGGATTTATGGTCACAGCTATATTTGTTAGATTTAGGAAAACGATTGGGAAAAAACATCACCGCCTATCGAAATGCGTATTTTGATGCAGGACCAATCGTCAATGGCTATCCGATAAGTTATCGCCCAAAACAAGTCCTCATTCATCCAAGTACAGGGAAACCCATCGTCGATGCAAAGGGCAATCTGCTCAGTGCAAAGGATATCATCTATCACCGAATCAGTGATATTGTGATATCCATGAAAAATACGCAATTACAACTTCCTGCCCTGACCTATAACGATATTCGATTAACGATGACACCCGAAGAAAAAAGATTATATAAAGGCTTTATGAAAACCAATGTCCTAATTCTAGGCGATGGCACACAGATTGAAGCGGTAAATGCAGCCGTATTGCAGTCGAAATTATCACAGATGGCATCAGGAGCCATTTATACCAATCCAAGTACCCACGAATTTAGTGTCATTCATGGACACAAATTAGAAATGTGCAAATATATTATTGAGAATACAGATTCTCCCGTCATCATTTCATATTTCTTTCAAAGTGACTTATTCATGTTACAAGCTTATCTAAAAAAGCAAAACATTCAAGCTAAGATATTTGATGGTACACCTCAAATGGAGAAAGACTGGAATCACAAAAAAATTCCCGTGATGCTCATACAGCCAGCGTCTTGTGGGTTTGGACTAAACTTTCAACAAGGTGGACACACGCTCATCTGGTATACGATTCCATGGTCACTAGAACAATACGAACAAACCAATGCAAGGATTTATCGACAAGGACAAACGGAACCTGTGGTGATTCATCATTTATTGATGCAAGATACCATAGATACAAGAATATTAGAGGCAATTCATCAAAAAGATATGTCACAAAAAGCATTGTTGAGTGCAATCGAAGCCAGTATAACTACAAAAGAAGGGAGATAACGATATGAAAATCAAATTATGCCCAAGAATCATCAGTGATGATAACCAAGAATTAAAAGAAAAAGATTTAGTTCTTGTAAAAATTAAGAACAGTGAGACCGCTCACGCCGAACTTGCTCAAATCAATGATATCCAAATGACCATCATCACGCTGACCTTCCATGATTCTCTTGAATATCCCGGAACGCACACCTTTCGAGTATCGGATATTGAAAAATTGGAAAAATATTATCAATAATCAAAATCATCAAAACGGTGCGAAATTTCGCACCGTTTTGATTATCCTAAACCAGCTCCCGATTGATGAATGGTGGATGGAGCTTCATCCCCCGGCTGGACTTCACTGTCTGGGTTCGTCTTCGAGTTCACATCTGGTGATGTTGTTTCTGAAGGAAGCTGGTCAATGGGCGTAATGGCTGAGGTTGGATGATTTTGTGGATCATTAGATTGTAAATCCGATATCGTCGATTTTCCGAAATCATCTAAGGTATGTTGTATCTTTGCTCGTTCAATTTCATTGACTGGCGTTGTCGGATCATCAACCACAAATCCTTGTTCATCGACAGGATTTCCGTTATTATCCCACTTGATATGATATTTGTGTGCCCAGTCAAGCTGTTCCGTTGTAAAATCATACGATTGAATATACTTTGCAACAGAGCCATCATCTGAGGCAACAACCACCGTTGTTTTTTCTGAGGATGGTTTGGATGATAGAAGGGATTCCTCCACCCCTTCCTTTTTTGCGATTGCCTTTTGAATCACCGCCATTTTGGATTCATTCTTTGCATCCATCGAAGCAATGGCTGAACGAGAACCAAACACGGCGGCGATGCCCGTTCCTAACAATAATAAGCTACCAGCAACTTGTATAGGCAATAGCGAAGGTCGTTTTCGATTTGATTGATCACCATGCTCATGTAAAGGACTAACCAAAGGGTTTTCAACATCGGGTGTACCCTTGTCACTGTGTTGATCTGACATAGTTTCTTTCTCCTTTCGTACTGACTTGTTCATCATCAATTATTTTATGCATTTTAAAATAAATATATTGATTTATCAAGTGATTTCTGATATAATCATATCAGAAATCAAGATAAAAAACAAGTTACGAAAAGGGAAAATTCTAACCAATACCATAGAAAGAGGTGATAACATAAAGATAATGTAAACTCAATATGATTTTCGATACACGATCCATTTGAAGGACATTTGAACATCATTGCTATGTTGAAATGCAATGAGTTTAAAAATAAAAATTCAAATAACGGATACACTTAACAATTCAAATAACAGTAATCAAGAAAGGAAATAACTATCATGGCACATTCCATTAACGCAACCCAGCTTTCCCACAACGCTTATGTTTATGTAAGAGGAAATGTCGAGTTTTCCAGACTGACAAGATTTTTAACCGAGAAAGAGCTAGAGACAGACAAGCTAAAAAGACAGGCAAAAGGGATGATACCTATTGATTCCAACTATCTTACCGTCACCATTTCCAACGCTAAGATTGTACCCGTCAATTCTGCACAGCTTTCTCTCGAAGAACGGTATATTCAAGAGACATTTTATAAGTCTCAGAAAAATCCAAATGTAGATACTTATTCACCGGTATCCAAGTCAAATAACTTTCCAAAGTTTTTTGAGCCAGTGATCAATGCGGATGGATCTTATGATATGACACATTATCGAGAATTGCCAATTTCCAATGAACCTGCCAATGGCTTAGACATCACGATTGTCATGCGAAGTTTTAAGCCAAAGAAGTTCAATAATGTTGGCTTTGTGATTGACAGTATTATTGCAAACGAACCGATGAAGTATTATGATTTCAGTTCGGCTACACAGGATCTTAAGAAACGAGGCATCACTGTAGATGAACTCACTCCTGCCGAAAGAGAGGAGGCACTAGCAAAGCTGAATCAGCGGATGGTGACGGCTCCAGCAAGTGCAGATGATTCGGTCATGACGGCAACACAACCAGTCATCACACCACCAAGTAACGGTTCCGATCCTTACTCTACCATTTCCAATTCTCCGTTTGACCAGTTCAAACTTGATGATTCACGACTTAGAACGGATTCTGATTCAACAGTAAATACAACACCAACAAATGAAGGTGTATCAAATCCTTCTATGCCATCCATGAACCCACCTTCATTAGACACATGGACTTGTCCAAATTGCCATGCAGAGGGGAATACAGGCAAATTCTGTGCTCAGTGTGCAACGCCAAAACCAGAGCCAATGTCGGGCATTGTCTTTGACACAGATAGCACAAACAGAAACTATTAACATGAAACAAAACAGACCGATGGTCTCAATATGTACCCTCTTTACTGAACACCCAGTAAAGAGGGTATTTTTTTTCATGTGTTATGTTCATGAGGATAAGTTAGCGTGTATCTGATCGGAAACAACCAAATCCTTTATCGGTTTCTTTTAGTATCTTATATATTTCCGTTGCAATAGCTTCAATAACATTGACCGTAACTGAATTTCCCAACTGTTTGTAAAGACGGGTATCTGACACAACGAGCACATAACTATCTGGAAAGCCTTGAAGTCTTGCCCATTCTCGTGGTGTCATTTTTCGAATATTCTCTTTATTGATTTCTCCTTTGATGCGGGTTACTGGGATCATCGCCCCATTCCACCACATACGATTGTGCCTGCAATTCCATCTAAATCTCTGATTTCATAGCCAAAACCATGCCCTGCTGCTTCATGTCTTTTTTTATGTCTTTTCAGCGTTTCAACATAAACATCAGAAAGATAATACTTAGGAGAGATCGGTGTAGCTTCCATGATATCTCGGATACATTTTTTTGTTCCACTTCCCTCTGGAAATTGAAATGCTTTAGGTGCAATATCATTTCTAAAACAGACAAGATAGATTCTTTCACGATTTTGAGGAACACCAAAATCCTTAGAGTTTAAAATTCGAGTAAATACCGTATAACCAATCTGCTCAAATGCTTCTTTGATTATCTGAAATGTTCTTCCTTTATCATGAATTGTAAGTCCTTTTACATTTTCACAAAAAATAACCTTTGGTCTATGCTTGTCACAGATACGCACAACATCAAGAAACAATGTTCCTCTACATCTTCCATGATAATCATCATCGAATCCTTTTTGTTTCCCTGCAATACTAAATGCCTGACAAGGAAATCCTGCAAGGCAAATATCAAAATCGGGAACATCACTTTCGTTAACTTGTGTAATATCTCCAGCAATCTCGAAATCATCCTCAAAGTTTGCCTTGTATGTCTTCTGAGCAGCTTCATCCCACTCACTGACAAAAACGGTCTTTATCTCTTTTTTGAATACATGATCAAAACCCATTCGGATTCCACCAATTCCAGCAAACAAATCAATCGATCGATACATGATTCACCTCCGATTCTTGTCAAATCATGTTCTTATCTCTTTTTTGTTGATAGGATAATTTTATCATAAGCAAAAACGAAAAATAATACAACAGAAATACTTGATATATCAGCATAGATTTACTAACTCTGTCAACAAAAACGAACAAATGTATGTTATGATGTTATCGGGAGTAGGCATAAGAATCATAAGAAAGGAGCAGATAATGCTATTTTATGAACATGACTTTATCAAAACGATTGCTAATCAAAAAGCATGGACAATCTCAGATAACAAAAAAATACCCATTCACATGGGGAAGTTAATGCTAGAGTCAAGGACAGTAGGGGCAAATCCTTATGATATCACTTCATTTGTCAATTTATATGAATTGTATCATTTTTATCTAACGAAGTTCAACGCTTATCCACCAAATCATGCTTTTTATTTAGATGCGATTGAACATGGATTTTGTGTACTGGACATTGAACCAAAATGCCCTGAAAACATTAAACAACAACTATTACAACTACCTTACCGATATGGAGAAATATCGTTATCAGGGAAAGGGTATCATCTGGTTTTTGATCTACCTATCGAGATATTAAAAGAATATCCGATCGTCTACCAAAAAGTTGCGATGAAAGAGGAACATGGGTATTATGAAATTTTGTTAAACCATTTTTGTACATTTACAGGTAAACTCATTCCACCATCAAATCCATCCACGCTAAACGGATTTAACGGATTTAAAGAATTGTTTCAAACACTTGCCATGGAACAAAAAGATACCCGTGGATCAGATGTCGATGTTCAAGAAATTGAGGGTGTCAATACAAAGATGACCGATCAAATTTTAATCCTTTTACATACCGCCAGTAAACAATATCATAAAACCTTAGCTGATTTTCATGACGATCATTCCACCTATGAATTTGCGTTTATTGCCTTCTTAAATTATAAACTCAATCTAATTCTTAAGGTACAAGCCATTCAAAATGAAAATCATGTGTACTCTGATTCAGAAAAAGCATGGTTTTTATGGCAAACGGCAATGAATGATTTACCGTTTAGAGCAAAACATAGAGAAAAACGAGATCACTTACCATGGCTGTTATATGTAGCAAAAAAAGTCATCAGCTTAAGTACAACGGAGGATAACGCCAATGAAAAATAAAGCCTTACAAGAGAATTTATTGAGCCTGACACCCCATGTATGGCTGATTACGGGCTTCATTATCGGATTATTGATGAGTTTCATTGCTTTGCTTTATACCGTAATCCTATATAGGCAATTTATCCAAGAAATGAGCGTTCGTTCCACGATTTCTATGCAACAACGACAAACCCGAAACCATTCAAACAGAAAAAGAACAATAACCATATCTCTATGGAAATGGATGGTTTATTTCTGCCGTATTGTGGCAAGTTTATCAATTGCTTTGGTTGGCTTTTTATATACCGCATCTGTTCTTGATTTAGCGGTAACGGCATATCAGCATGGGATGGTTGAGTTAAATCGACCAATCAAAGCAATCCAAAAATCGGTACGAAATTCCCCAATGCAATCGAAGCTACCAAAAGATATCAACAACAGTTTGATTATTTACTATAAATTTGGATGTTCAGACTGCGAAGCTGTGTATTCCATCTTACAAAACGCCCTTCAAGACACGCCTGTTTATTGGATATCGGTTCAATCAGCAACAGGAAAAAAATTATTAAACCAATATCCTGTATCCGAAGTACCATCGGGTTTATACATCACCCATCAGCATACAGGCATCACCAAATCATTATCAAAAACGATAAATCATTCTACCGTAGTTGATGTTGATCATTTAAATGATTTACTTAATTTAAAATCAACCCAGTAAAGAATATCAAGTTTGAAGTAAAAAGGAGATCATAATGTCAAATCAAAATTTGATGCCATTTGTCAAATGGGCAGGTGGCAAAAGGCAACTGCTTAGCAAAATCATACAACGGATGCCTCAAAATTATCACACCTACTATGAACCTTTTGTGGGTGGTGGAGCCGTGTTGTTTCAGCTACATCCTGATAATGCCGTAATTAACGATGTCAATCGTTCACTCATCCATACTTATCAAACCATTGCACGCTCGCCAAAAGATTTTATAGCGTGTGTTCAAAAATTAGATAAAAATTTAAGAGAAAATGGAAAAGAGGCTTATGATCTTTTCAGAGAACGGTATAATCATAAATTATTGAATCATGAATTGGACATCGAGTTCGCTGCGTTATTGGTCTGTATCAATAAGCATTGTTTTAATGGCTTATATCGAGTAAATTCCAAAGGGCTATTTAATGTTCCTTATAACCATAGCCAACGAGATTCTATTCAAGAAGCATCCATCATGGAAATTTCAGACTACTTAAAAAAAATCACCATACTACACGGTGATTTTGAAAATGCTTGTCAAAAGGCAAAGGAAAAAGATTTTATATTTTTTGATAGTCCGTATGCCCCGTTAAATCCAACTTCTTTTGCATCGTACACAAAAGAAGGATTTACGACAAAAGATCATCAACGACTTGCCTTGCTTTTTGATGAGTTAACCAAAAGGGGATGTTATTGTATGTTGACCAATCATAATACAGAGTTGATTCGTCAGTTATATGCAAACAAAGGATATCATATAGATGAGGTAAAGGTAAAACGAATGATAAACTCCGATGGATCAAACAGAGTCGGAAAAGAGATTATCATTTGCAATTATGAAAATGAACGAGTGTCTCTAAAAACGACTACGATATAATATGAGGAGGGTTATACATGAGTAAGACTTTAGCTGTTGCAAAATATTTGAATGAATTGAATGTTGAAAGACATGGCTGTGATATGGATGAAATGAAAATGCACAAAATGATGTATTTTTCGCAGAGGGAGTCATTGATGAACACAAATCATCCTCTGTTTGGAGATTTATTTGAAGCTTGTAAATTTGGTCCTGTTCTTAGAAGCGTAAAGAACGAGTACAAATGTAATCATAGGTTTGAGTCTGTCAATGAAACGCTTACTGAAAAAGAAAAGAGGTTAGTAAAGTCTGTATTTCACCGATATGATGTATTTAATGCATGGGATTTAAGTTCTTTATCTCATGAGGAGTTTTCGTGGAAACAAGCAAGGAAAGAACTTGCATCAAATGAGAATGGAACACAAAAATTAAGTTTGTGTGCTATGAAAGTAGATGCAAAACGAGAAATGCTTAGAAGAAAAGGTGTAGTTTTAGCTTGATTGAGGAATGAAAAAAAGCTGTGAAATAAATCCCTAAAAAATTGTTATAGTGGTACGGTAGGGGATTATGCTTTTTCATATATGATTTTCGTCATTGATACACAATAACTGCAATAAAAGGAGATGTTGCAAAAAAACTCGATTAAGTTTTTTCGCAACATCTCCTTTTACTGTTGTTTCTATTCACGGACATTTGTATAACCAAAATATGTAAATATCACACAAGAATAAAGAAAAGTAGGAGTATCCCTGTCGAAACAAAGGAAAACATTAACAATATACAAATTGTTTTTGTACCTAGAATAAGAAACAACAAATCTTGTATTCCTAAATAAACAACAAATCTTGTATTCCTAAATAGGATAACACAAATATCCATAAAAATCAATAGAATATGATTCATAATGACACAAATTTTTATTATGCTAAATCATAACTAAGATGAACGATACAATACATAACTTCATTTACATCTATCGGGTGGACATCTGTAACGAAAAGTATTCTACTCGATTTTTTGAAATTCAAGAAATAGCTTTATTTATCAAGCAATATCGGGTATAATATCAATTAGATAGGAGGTAAATATGAAGCACAGACAGATTATCGTAAAGAGACAAGCTGATGTATTTGTCATTCAATTAAGCAAGTGGAAAACGGATAATGACACCAATCAAAGAATCCAATCAAGCTTAACAAATACTCAGTTGAGCATAACGCCCTCAAAGATGATTAAAAATGTGAAAGCCCAGATTTATCACAATCTATATCACTGTAATCATCCAATAGACGATAAAAATTGACAGTGTTTTTAGCTCAGACAAATTCATTGCAAAGGACAAAAAAATATGAAAACACTTATTGTGGGAAGAACAGGTACAGGGAAAGATACCTTAAGAGAAACTTTAGAAAAGGATTATGGCTTTCAATTTGTCAAATCCTATACGACAAGAAAACCCAGATATCAAGGGGAAGATACGCATATCTTTATTACACATGAACAAGCAAAGGCTTTTCAAGAAACCGATAAAGTTGCTTCCACATTCATCAACAATCAAACCGATCTTCCTGATGAATATTTTGCAACCTTTGATCAAGTACACAAAGCAGATGCCTACATCATTGATCCTATCGGTGTAGAAAAACTCATCAAAAATATGCCCGATACCATATTTGAAATCATTTATATTACGGCAGTAGATAAAGAAACACAAAAAAATCGGGCAATCCATCGATCCAGTTGTCCAGATAAAGCCGAATCAATTTTCGAAAAACGCTATGAATCCGAAGATAAAATGTTTACGGAATTTGAAAATAGCCTGAAATCAGAGACCTTTGGAGCCAATAATTGTAATATTGTGATTCAAACCACAAACAATTATACGAAAGAATGGCTGAAAGATATTGCCTTTACCATCAACGCACGACGACAGTATTATCGGAATATAAAAGAGATATTCAATGATTTAATTCATGCAAAAATCTTAATCACCGATGCAGATGTAGATGAAATGGTAAAAATCAAAGTGTATACCAATCAAGGAGAAAAATCCTACACCCTTGACGAAATGGCTCAGTTTCTAGTTATGAACCCACAAAATCTAGGGTATATTGCTCAGAATTGGTTAAAAATGCCCAATACAGCCTTAAGCATTTTCACGAAAGAACAGGATGCCAATGTTCTTGATATTAAACTGAAGGATTACTTGTATGATCTAATGCAACCCATGGTCGAAGAAGGTCAATTTTTAGATGATAAGATAAACAATATTATCAAAGAACTTCAAAATGATGATCAGTTCTATCAACTGCTTGACCATTATTTTGCTCCTCTCATCAAAAAACAGTTGAATAGCTAAACGGACATTCATAGCCGATACCATTTCTCTTGTATTTTTACCTATGAATGATATACTAAAAATAGTTTGATTTATCAATAGAAAAATGGGATGTTGCACGAACAAAAACACGACAAGAGATAGCTGACTTAGATTTTCAACAATCATTATATTTGTGTAGATTATGATTCGTGCGACATCCCCAAGAAAGGATAACCATGCAGATGATAAAACGAAGCTACACTAAAGATTGGGATGAGTTAAATCCTACAAAAAATCTTTATGTGATGAAGCGACATGGAGCACGAGTAAAGTTTGATATCCATAAAATCAAAGAGGCGATTAGGAAAGCCAATATCTCCGTGCCAAATTATGAACGATTAGATGAAGATGCGATACAGGATATCGCAACACAGATTGCTACTTTTGCTATTTCTACAGGTAGAGATCTCTCGGTTGAAGAAATTCAGGATAAAGTAGAAAATGCCCTAATGTCTACAGGTAAGTACACTCTTGCAAGAAGTTATATCACTTACCGATATCGACATAACGAAAACAGAGAACTTTCTGAATTAGAGAAAAATATATTGGGTATTGTTGATGTATCGGTAAATGCAAATGGAATTGTTTCCAATAAAAACGAAGCGGTGACACAAGAAAACTCAAATAAAAATCCGATTATTGTTTCCACACAAAGGGATTACATTGCAGGGGAAATTAGTCGAAGTATAACAAAGACAAGAATCATGTCCGATAAAGTCAAAACGGCTCATGTCAATGGAGAAATTCATGTTCATGATACCGATTACGAGATTCAGCGGATGCACAACTGCTGTTTAATTAACCTTGAAGATATGCTAATGAATGGCACTGAAATTTCAGGTGTACATATTGACCGACCTCGCTCGTTTATTACGGCAGCCACAGTAGCCAGTCAAATTATTGCACAAGTGGCTTCTCAACAATATGGTGGGCAAACCATCACATTATCGCATCTTGCTCCGTTTGTTGATATCAGTAGACAAAAAATCAAGAATCGTCTTACAGAGGAATTGAATAAAATTGGTGTTGACCTTTCCCCTGACCAATTAAATCAGCTTGTGGAAGCCGAAGTGACAAAAGAAATGGAATCTGGTTGTCAAACCATTCAGTATCAGCTCATTACCCTGCAAACGACCAACGGTCAATCCCCATTTGTAACGATCTTTATGTATTTACATGAAGTACCCGAAGGACAAATCAGAGATGACCTTGCCAAACTGATCGAGATTATGCTCAAGCAAAGAATCCTCGGTGTAAAAGATGCGACAGGAGCATATATTGCCCCTGCATTTCCAAAGTTGATTTATTGTTTACAGGAAGATAACATCACCGAAGGTTCAAAATATTATAATTTAACTTGTCTTGCGGCTAAGTGTACGGCGAAGCGTCTGGTTCCTGATTATATCTCAGAGAAATTGATGCGTAAGCTAAAAGGCGATGTTTATCCTTGTATGGGTTGTCGTAGCTTCTTGACACCTGATAGATTTACAGATAATAACATCAAAAATATTGCACACGCCTTAAATGACAAGCCAAATACGCATAAATATTATGGCAGATTTAATCAAGGTGTTGTCACCATTAACCTTGTTGATGTTGCCTGTTCATCAGGTAAAGACGAGAAAAAGTTTTGGGAAATTTTAAACGAACGGCTTGATATTTGTCATGAAGCCTTACGAGAAAAACACAAAATGCTTTTGGGCACACCATCAGATATTGCACCTATCCAGTGGCAAGCCGGAGCACTGGCAAGACTCAAATCCGGTGAAGTGATTGATCCATTATTATTTAACGGCTACAGCACGATTTCTCTAGGCTATGCTGGTCTTGCCGAATGTGTCTATTATATGAAAGGAATATTCCATACTTCGGATATCGGCAAGCCATTTGGACTTAAGGTGATGCAAGCATTAAATGACGCTTGTAACACATGGAAATCTCAAGAAAACATAGATTATTCTGTATATGGAACACCACTTGAGTCAACAACTTATAAGTTTGCCAAAGCCTTGCAGCGTAAATTTGGGAAAATCCCTCATGTTACGGATAAGAACTATATTACGAACTCCTATCATATTCATGTCACCGAAGAAATCAATGCCTTTGATAAACTTTCGAAAGAAGCTGAATTTCAGAGGTTATCTCCCGGTGGAGCCATCAGTTATGTAGAAGTACCGAATATGCAAAATAATATTCCTGCGGTATTAAAAATCATACAGCACATTTATCATACGATTCTTTATGCAGAAATCAATACAAAGAGTGATCACTGTGATGAATGTGGCTATGATGGAGAAATTCAAGTGAGAAAAGATGATTCAGGAAAATTTTACTGGCAATGTCCGCAATGTGGTTGTACAGACCAGTCCAAAATGCACATTGCCCGAAGAACTTGTGGGTATATTGGCACACAATATTGGAATCAAGGGCGAACACAAGAAATCGCCGAAAGAGTGTTACATTTATCTACAGTAAAAGAATAAAACCAACCGATTCTATCCACAAAAGCAAAACATTTGTGGATAGAATCCCTTATATCTATCAATAGAAAGGAATAAACGATGTATTATGGAAATATACTCTATTATGATACAGCAAATGGATTAGGTGTTCGAACCACTTTATTTGTCAGTGGGTGCAGACATCATTGTCAAGGTTGTTTTAATCCAATGACATGGAACTTTACCTATGGACATCCCTATACAGAGGTTATTCAAGATAAAATTTTAAAATCATTAGATAATCCGATA
>ERZ773049.1419-NODE-1419-length-13821-cov-5.993099_pt1 | contig 13821 bp, 8 predicted proteins | sample MGYA00580633_ERZ773049 | MGnify/ENA primary metagenome ERZ773049 (study PRJEB29015, sample SAMEA2737991) | human oral metagenome | biome: human oral; feature: human-associated habitat; material: dental | place: China | collected 2066 ... | reverse complement strand
CCCGGCCCCGGAGGCAGACGCCGCGCAAGCGCCCGCCAAGAAGGAAGAGCCTGCGCCCGAGCCGCAGCAAGCGCAGCAGGTGATCGAGCGCAAAGAGCGCATTGAAGCGCCCCGCGCCGCAGAGCCTGCCCAGGCCGAGCAAGTCTTGCCGCCCAAAGCCAGCAAGCCGCCGCGCCGCGCCAAACGCAAAAACGCCGCCCGCCGCTGCAATTGCTGACCAACCGCCGCAACCGGCCAGGCGGCGGCAAGGGGGCCGGGAGAAACTGAAAGCGGCAACCGATCGACCGGCTTTTCTTGCTCCATAAACAATAGCAGTATGTCCTAGTGAAAAGGGCGCAAAAGCCGTTTTTGATCCTCTGGATTCGCTCCTCTTTTTTAAGCGCCTGCCCAAAATCTGCGCGCAGGCGCGAAAAGCCTGGCCTCGGGCGGACTGCCTCAGCTTGGCGTGGCAAGCCAGAGCGCGCCGGTCCACACGGCCAGCGCAAGCAGCGTCCACCCCAAACCTGACCGGCCGCCAGGCAGGCGCAGGCGCTCAATGTCCCGCAGGGCCGAAATCAGCATGCCCACAGAGTCCGCCGCGCGCAAGGGCAGCGCGTGAGACATGCGCAAGCCATAAAGCCAGAAGCACAGCAGCCCCGGCAGCGCGCTGAAAAAGGCGGCCAGGGCGGGGCATCAAACAGCCGGGAGGGCCAATCGGCGTTTTTCATGAGGCGTTTTTCTCCCGTTCGATGAAACCATGCAGGCCATGCGCAGCCCGCCAAGCGGTTCGCAAAAGTTTGAGCGCGCAGGCGGGAAAAGCACGGCGGAATAGGCCAAGGCGCAAAGCCGGCAGGCGGCGCAAAGCCCGACTGCGCCTTGCGGTCCATCCCGATTCCCCAGCTTTCGCCCCTCGCGGCCAGGCTCTCACGGCCAAGCTCTGAGCAGGTTCTGAAAAGCGCCAGAACCTGTCCGCGCACTGCCTGTGAATGTCAAGGGGCGGCTCTGTCTGCGGCTCGGCGCGTCTCGCCGCCTGCGCCCCTCGCTGGCAAATTGCAAGCTGGTTATGGAGCATGCCAGCGACTCAAAATCAGGAGCGATCTAACGTCCCTGAAAATAGCCCTTGCGCCCATTCCACTAGGACCTTGCGCTATTGAATAAGGAGCTAATCCAGCGCTTTCTCCCCTGCCCGCACCAGGCTGCGCGCGAACTCTGGCGCTCTCCTTGCGCGGCTGACCAAAGGCGAAAAAAAACGCCCCGGCGCTCGCTGGGGCGCGAGGGCCGGGGCGCTGGGCCGCAAGGAGCCGGGCGGGCTTTATTCGGCGGCGGGGGCGTCGCCGTCGGCGGCTTCGGCGCTGTCAGCCACGCCAGCCAGGGCTTTGAAAGCCTGGGCGATGGCGTCCACATCGGCGGCGCTGGCAGCTTCTTCGCTGACTTCAGCCAGGTCAGCCTCGGCTTGCGCTTCTGCTTCAGCGATGGCGCGGCGCTCGGCTTCGTCCATGGCTTCTTTGGCCTTGCGGGCCTGGTGGTAGGCCAGGCCGGTGCCGGCAGGAATGAGGCGGCCGACGATGACGTTTTCCTTCAGGCCGCGCAGGTCGTCGCGCTTGCCCATGATGGCCGCTTCGGTGAGCACGCGCGTGGTTTCCTGGAAGGAGGCGGCGCTGATGAAGCTGTCGGTGGACAGGCTGGCCTTGGTGATGCCCAGCAGGATGTTGGCGTAGGTGGCGGGCGTTTTGCCTTCGGCGCGCAGGGCGTCGTTGGTGTTGAGGATTTCGCTGCGCTCGACCTGCTCGCCGGTGATGTAGTCGGAGTCGCCAGGGTTTTCAACGACCACGCGGCGCAGCATCTGGCGCACGATGACTTCGATGTGCTTGTCGTTGATCTTCACGCCTTGCAGGCGGTAGACGTCCTGCACTTCATCGACGATGTAGCGGGCCAGCTCTTCCATGCCCAGCAGGCGCAGGATGTCCTGCGGGTCGGCGGGGCCGTCCACGATGCTTTCGCCCTTGTTGACGACCTGGCCTTCGTGGACGAGGACGTTTTTCTCCTTGGGGATGAGTTCTTCCCACACCTTGCCTTCGGCGTCGGTGATTTGCAGGCGGATCTTGCCCTTGGTTTCCTTGCCGAAGGAGACGGTGCCGGTCATTTCGGCCAGCACGCCCTTGTCTTTGGGACTGCGGGCTTCAAACAGCTCGGCCACGCGGGGCAGACCGCCGGTGATGTCGCGGGTTTTCTGGCCTTCCATCGGCACGCGGGCGAGGACTTCGCCAGGGCCGACTTCCTGGCCGTCGCGCACCTGGATGAGCGCGCCGACCTGAAAGCCGATGGCCACGGGGTGGTCGGTGCCGGGGATCTTGACTTCCTGGCCTTGCGCGTCGGTGAGCTTGACCAGCGGACGCACGATCTTGGTGGAGCCGGCGCGCTTGGGGTCGATGACGGTGAGGGTGGACAGGCCGGTGATGTCGTCCGACGAGCGGGCCACGGTCACGCCTTCTTCCATGTTTTCGAACTTCACCGTGCCGGCGTATTCGGTGATGATGGGGCGCGTGAGCGGGTCCCAGTTGGCGAGGATGGCGCCGGCCTTGACGGGCTGGTCGGCCTTGACGGCGAGGGTGGCGCCATAGGGCACCTTGTGGCGCTCGCGCTCGCGGCCGAATTCATCGACGACGATGATTTCGCCGGAGCGGGAGATGACGATCAGCTCGCCCTTGGTGTTGGTGACGTAGCGCATGGCGGCGTTGAAGCTGATGACGCCGCTGGAGTGCGCCTCGACGCTGGAGGCCACGGCCGCACGCGAAGCCGCGCCGCCGATGTGGAAGGTGCGCATGGTCAGCTGCGTGCCCGGCTCGCCGATGGACTGCGCGGCAATGACGCCGACGGCTTCGCCCACGTTCACAAGGCCGCCACGGCCCAGGTCGCGCCCGTAGCACTTGGCGCACACGCCGAAGCGGGTGGCGCAGGTCAGGGCGGTGCGTACGCGCACTTCGTCGATGCCGGCGGCTTCGAGGTCGTCAATGGCGTCTTCGTCGAGCATTTGCCCGGCCTTGACGACGACTTCACGCGTTTCAGGATTGACGAGGTCTTCGGCGGCGGTGCGGCCCAGGATGCGCTCGCGCAGCGATTCGATGACTTCACCGCCTTCGACGATGGCGCGCATGAGCGAGCCGTCAGCCGTGCCGCAGTCTTCTTCGGTGACCACAAGGTCTTGCGTCACATCCACCAGGCGGCGCGTGAGGTAGCCGGAGTTGGCGGTTTTCAGCGCCGTGTCGGCCAGGCCCTTGCGCGCGCCGTGCGTGGAGATGAAGTACTGCAACACGTTCAACCCCTCGCGGAAGTTGGCGGTGATGGGCGTTTCGATGATGGAGCCGTCCGGCTTGGCCATGAGGCCGCGCATGCCGGCCAGCTGGCGGATCTGGGCGGCGGAGCCGCGCGCGCCGGAGTCGGCCATCATGTAGATGGAATTGAAGGACTCCTGATCGACTTCCTGGCCGTTGCGGTCTTGCACTTTCTGCTTGGCCAGCTGGCCCATCATGACCTTGGAGATTTCATCGCCCGCCTTGCCCCAGATGTCCACCACTTTGTTGTAGCGCTCGCCTGCGGTGACAAGGCCGGCGTCGAACTGCTCGGCGATTTCTTTCACCTCGGCCTCGGCGCGGGCAATGATTTCGGGCTTTTGCGGGGGCACGAGCATGTCTTCAATGGCAATGGATATGCCCGCGCGCGTGGCCAGCCGGAAGCCGTTTTGCAAGAGCTTGTCGGCCATGACGACGGTGTCCTTGAGGCCGCATTTGCGGAAGGAGGCGTTGATGAGGCGGGAGATTTCCTTTTTCTTCAGCGCCTTGTTCAGCAGGGCGAAGGGCAGGCCCTTGGGCAGGATTTCCGACAGCAGGGCGCGGCCCACGGTGGTGTCCACCAGGCGGGTGGAGGGGGCGAGCTCGCCCGTGGCCTTGTTCTTGGTCCATTCGGTCAGGCGCACGGTGACTTTGGAAGTCAGCTCCACTTCGCCCGCGTCCAGCGCGCGTTGCACTTCGCCTATATCGGCGAACACCAGGCCTTCGCCCTTGCCGTTGATTTTTTCGCGCGTGGCGTAATACAGGCCCAGCACCATGTCTTGCGAAGGCACGATGGAAGGCTCGCCGGAAGCGGGGAAGAGCACGTTGTTGGAGGCCAGCATGAGCGTGCGCGCTTCCATCTGCGCTTCCACGCTCAGGGGCACGTGAACGGCCATCTGGTCGCCGTCAAAGTCGGCGTTGAAGGCGGCGCACACCAGCGGGTGCAGCTGGATGGCCTTGCCTTCAATCAGGATCGGCTCGAACGCCTGGATGCCCAGCCGGTGCAGCGTGGGCGCGCGGTTGAGCAGCACGGGGTGCTCGGTGATGACTTCTTCCAGAATATCCCACACCACGGGGGTGCCGGCTTCCACTTCCTTCTTGGCGGCCTTGATGGTGGTGGCGATGCCCATCTGTTCCAGCCGGGCGAAGATGAAGGGCTTGAAGAGTTCGAGCGCCATCAGCTTGGGCAGGCCGCACTGGTGCAGCTTGAGCGTGGGGCCGACGGTAATGACCGAGCGGCCGGAGTAGTCCACGCGCTTGCCCAGCAGGTTCTGGCGGAAACGCCCGCTCTTGCCCTTGATCATGTCGGCCAGCGACTTCAGGGCGCGCTTGTTGGCGCCGGTCATGGCCTTGCCACGGCGGCCGTTGTCCAGCAGGCTGTCCACGGCTTCTTGCAGCATGCGCTTTTCGTTGCGGGCGATGATTTCAGGCGCTTTCAGCTCCAGCAGGCGGCGCAGGCGGCTGTTGCGGTTGATGACGCGGCGGTAGAGGTCGTTCAGGTCGCTCGTGGCAAAGCGGCCGCCATCCAGCGGCACCAGCGGGCGCAGGTCGGGCGGGAGCACGGGCAGCACTTCCAGCACCATCCATTCGGGCTTGATGCCGGATTTGCGGAAGGCCTCCAGCACTTTCAGGCGCTTGGTGTTTTTCTTGATCTTGACTTCGGAGCCGGTGAGGTCGCCGCGCAGCTTCTCGATTTCGGCTTCCAGATCAATGTTTTCCAGCAGTTCCTTGATGCCCTCGGCACCCATGCGGGCAGTGAACTCGTCGCCGTATTCCTTGTACTTGGCGTCGTAGTCGTCTTCGGTGAGGATGCTGTACTTCTTCAGCGGGGTCATGCCGGGGTCGGTGACGACGTAGGCTTCGAAATACAGCACGCGCTCGATGTCGCGCAGCGTCATGTCCAGCACCATGCCCAGGCGGCTGGGCAGGGACTTGAGGAACCAGATGTGGGCGCAGGGCGCGGCCAGGTCAATGTGGCCCATGCGCTCGCGGCGCACCTTGGTCTGCGTGACTTCCACGCCGCACTTTTCGCAGATGACGCCGCGATGCTTGAGGCGCTTGTACTTGCCGCACAGGCATTCGTAGTCCTTGATGGGGCCGAAGATCTTGGCGCAAAACAGGCCGTCGCGCTCCGGCTTGAAGGTGCGGTAGTTGATGGTTTCGGGCTTCTTGACTTCGCCAAAAGACCAGGAGCGGATCTTTTCGGGCGAGGCCAGGCCGATGCGGATGGCGTCAAAGTGCTCATCCGGCGTGAATTGCTTGAACAGATCGAGCAAGGATTTCATGTGACTGTTTCCCCAATTGCTTCAAATTTGATAGCTGCCCGCGCCCATTCCACTAGGACTTGCGGCCGATTTGGCTCTGAAAACTGCGGCCAGTGGCGCATGGAAAGGCGTTTCATGGATGCGGCGGCGGGCAGGGCCGGGCGCGGCTTCAGGTGCGCTCCAGTTCGATATCCAGACCCAGCGAGCGGATTTCCTTGACCAGCACGTTGAAGGACTCGGGCATGCCGGCGTCGATGGCGTGCTCGCCCTTGACGATGGACTCGTACACCTTGGTGCGGCCCTGCACGTCGTCAGACTTGACGGTGAGCATCTCTTGCAGGGTGTAGGAAGCGCCATAGGCTTCCAGCGCCCACACTTCCATCTCGCCAAAGCGCTGGCCGCCAAACTGCGCCTTGCCGCCCAGCGGCTGCTGCGTGACCAGCGAGTAGGGGCCGGTGGAGCGGGCGTGCATCTTGTCATCCACCAGGTGGTGGAGCTTGAGGTAGTGCATGTAGCCCACGGTGGTCTTGCGCTCGAAGGGGTCGCCCGTGCGGCCGTCATACAGCTGCGCCTGGGTGCGCGTGGGCGTCAGGCCCTTGGCCTGGGCGATGTCGTCGGGGTAGGCGATCTTGAGCATGTCCAGGATTTCCTGCTCCGTGGCGCCGTCGAACACGGGGGTGGCGAAGGGCATGCCGGAGGTCAGCTCCTGCGCCATGGCGCGCACGTCCTTGTCGGAGAGTTTGTGGATCTCTTCCTTGTGGCCCGTGGTGTTGTAGACCTGCTCCAGGAAAGCGCGGATTTCGGCCAGATTGGCTTCGCGCTTGAGCATGTCGCCAATGCGCTGGCCGATGCCCTTGCCCGCCCAGCCCAAATGAACCTCCAGCACCTGCCCGATGTTCATGCGCGAGGGCACGCCCAGCGGGTTGAGCACGATGTCCACGGGCGTGCCGTCGGCCATGTAGGGCATGTCTTCCACGGGCGTGATCTTGGAGACCACGCCCTTGTTGCCGTGGCGGCCGGCCATCTTGTCGCCCGGCTGCAAATGGCGCTTGACGGCCAGATAGACCTTGACCATTTTGAGCACGCCGGGAGGCAGCTCGTCGCCCTGGGTGAGCTTCTTGCGCTTTTCTTCAAAGGCCAAGTCAAACACGTGGCGCTGCTGCTCAATGGAAGCCTTGATGCTTTCCAGCTGCGCGGCCACATCGTCATCGGCCGGACGGATATCGAACCAGTGGTATTTATCCACTGACTTGAGGTAGTCCTTGTCGATCTTGGCGCCTTTGGCGATGTGGTTGGGGCCGCCGTTGGCGATCTTGCCGTTCAGCAGTTTCTCGATGCGGTCGAACGCGTCGGCTTCCACGATGCGGAGCTGATCGTTCAAATCCAGCCGGTAGCGCTTGAGTTCGTCATCGATGATCTGCTGGGCGCGCTTGTCGCGCTGGATGCCTTCGCGGGTGAAGACCTGCACGTCAATCACGGTGCCGCTGGAGCCTTGATCAACGCGCAGCGAGGTGTCTTTCACGTCGCTGGCTTTTTCGCCGAAGATGGCGCGCAGCAGTTTTTCTTCCGGCGTGAGCGTGGTTTCGCCCTTGGGCGTGACCTTGCCGACGAGCGTGTCGCCAGGCTGCACTTCGGCGCCCACGTAGATGATGCCGGACTCGTCCAGGCGGCCCAGCTGCTGCTCGCTCAGGTTGGGAATGTCGCGCGTGATTTCTTCCGGCCCCAGCTTGGTGTCGCGCGCCATGACCACCAGCTCTTCAATATGGATGCTGGTGTAGCGGTCATCGGCCACCACTTTCTCGGAGATCAGGATCGAGTCTTCGTAGTTGTAGCCGTTCCAGGGCATGAAGGCGATCAGCATGTTCTGGCCGATGGCGATTTCGCCCAGGTCGGTGGAAGCGCCATCGGCGATCACGTCGCCCTTGGCCAGCTTGTCGCCGCGCTTGACGATGGGGCGCTGGCTGATGTTGGTGTTCTGGTTGCTGCGCTGGTACTTGATGAGGTTGTAGATGTCCACGCCCACTTCGCCAGCCACGGCTTCGGCATCGTTCACGCGGATGACGATGCGGGTGGCGTCAACGTACTCCACCACGCCGCCACGGCGGGCCGTGACGACGGTGCCGGAGTCCACGGCGGCCACACGCTCGATGCCGGTGCCCACCAGCGGCTTTTCGGGCCGCAGCACGGGCACGGCCTGCCGCGACATGTTGGCGCCCATCAGGGCGCGGTTGGCGTCGTCGTGCTCCAGGAAGGGCACCAGCGAAGCGGCCACGGAAACGATTTGCGCGGGCGACACGTCCATGTATTGCACGCGATCGGCGTTCACCAGCACGGAATCGCCGTTTTCTCGGGCGGAAACCAGCTCATCGGTCAGGCGGCCTTTTTCGTCCAGCGCGGCATTGGCCTGGGCAATGACGTATTTGCCTTCCTCAATGGCGGAGAGGTAGTCGATGTCGTTCGTGACCTTGCCATCCACCACGCGGCGGTAGGGCGTTTCGATGAAGCCGTATTCGTTCAGGCGCGCGTACAGGGCCAGCGAATTGATGAGGCCGATGTTCGGGCCTTCTGGCGTTTCGATCGGGCACACGCGGCCATAGTGGGTCACGTGCACGTCGCGCACTTCGAAGCCCGCGCGCTCGCGCGTCAGGCCGCCCGGCCCCAGAGCTGAAACACGGCGCTTGTGCGTGATTTCGGCCAGCGGGTTCGTCTGGTCCATGAACTGCGACAGCTGCGAAGCGCCGAAGAACTCTTTCAGCGCTGCCGAAATCGGCTTGCTGTTGATGAGGTCATGCGGCATCAGCGGCTCTTGCTCGGCCTGGCCGAGACGCTCTTTCACAGCCTTCTCGATACGGGCCAAGCCCGTGCGGTACTGGTTTTCGGCCAGTTCGCCCACGCAGCGCACGCGGCGGTTGCCCAGGTGATCGATATCGTCCACCTCGCCGCGTCCATTGCGCAGCTCAACCAGAATCTTCACGACATCCAGAATGTCTTCATTGGTCAGCACCATGGGGCCGGTGGAATCTTCGCGGCCTACCTTGGCGTTGAACTTCATGCGTCCCACGCGGGAGAGATCGTAGGTGTCGGGGTTGTAAAAGAGGCGCTGGAACAGGGCCTGCACCGCATCTTCGGTTGGCGGCTCGCCGGGGCGCATCATGCGGTAGATGGCAATGCGCGCGGCCAGCTCGTCCGCCGTTTCGTCGGTGCGCAGGGTCTGCGAGATGTAGGCGCCCTGATCCAGCTCGTTGGTGTAAATGCACTGGATGTCCTGCACGCCCGCCTCGCGCAGCTTGGCCAGCAAGGCTTCCGTCAGCTCGTCATTGGCCTTGGCAATGACTTCGCCCGTGTCGCCATCCACGAGATCCTTGGACAGGACGCGGCCCAGCAAGAATTCTTCCGGCACGCTGATGTGCGTGGTGCCAGACTGCTCCAGCTCGCGCGCGTGCCGGGCGGTCACGCGCTTGTCCTTGGCAACGACGACCTTGCCTGCCTTGTCCGTGATGTCGAACCGCGCCACTTCGCCTTTGAAGCGGCTGGCCACAAATTCCATTTGCGCGCCACTGTCCATCAGACGGAAATTGTCGTTGACGAAGAAATACGCCAGGATCTGCTCCGGACTCATGCCTATGGCCTTGAGCAGGATCGTCACAGGCATTTTGCGGCGGCGGTCCACCCGGAAAAACAGAATATCTTTCGGATCGAACTCAAAATCCAGCCAGGAACCGCGATAAGGGATGATGCGGGCGGAAAACAGCAGCTTGCCGGAACTGTGCGTTTTGCCCTTGTCGTGCTCGAAAAATACGCCGGGGCTGCGATGCAGCTGAGAAACGATGACGCGTTCCGTGCCATTGACGATGAATGAGCCTTTGTCGGTCATCAGGGGCACTTCGCCCATGTAAACCTCTTGCTCCTTGACTTCCTTGACTACCTTGTTCTGGGCGGTCGAGGACTCGCGGTCGTAAATAATGAGCTGCACGCGCGCGCGCACTGCGGAAGCGTAAGTCAGACCACGCGTTTGGCATTCGCGCACGTCAAACGTGGGCTTGGCCAGGTTGTATTCAATGAATTTCATCTCGACAAAGCCGTTGTGCGAGATGATGGGAAAAGCCGATTCGAATGCCGCCTGCAGGCCTTCATGCGTGCGCTTCTTCGGGGGCGTATCTGCCTGCAAAAAAGCCGTATAGGCGTCTTTTTGCATTTGCAGCAAATAAGGAATTTTTAGTACGCTTTCGCGTGTGCCAAAGCTCTTGCGAATGCGTTTGCGCTCTGTGAATGTGTAGGCCATGAAATCTCCGGGCGGTGATCGGGGCAGGATGTCTGGCGACTGTTCACGCCGCTTCGCAAATCAGCGCGGAACGCTGGTTTGCGCAAGCAGCAGCTTGGCGGCTGGCCTCTACCAACCAATGGCAGACGGCTGCGCATTGCACGCAGCCCGAACCAAGGATCTTCTTAGTCGGAAGTCAGAAGACACTTGAAAGCTCCTGCTCAACACGGAAGCTTTCAAGTGCAATCTGAAACGCAAAAAGGCTGGTCGCAAAACCAGCCTTGCCATTTCGCTTCCGGCCCTTTGAAAGCCATGCTTTGCATGGGCCGGAAGCTGCGTGGATCACTTGAGTTCGGCCTTGGCGCCAGCTTCTTCCAGCTTTTTCTTGGCAGCTTCGGCATCGGCCTTGGGCATGCCTTCCTTGATGGGCTTGGGAGCGCCATCCACCAAGTCCTTGGCTTCTTTAAGACCCAAGCCCGTAATTTCACGCACGGCCTTGATGACGGCCACCTTGTTGCCACCCGCTTCGGCCAGCACCAAGTTGAATTCGGTCTTTTCTTCGGCAGCGGCGCCGGCAGCGGCGCCGCCAGTCGCGGCAGCAGGCGCAGCCATCGCCGCCGCGCTCACACCGAATTTTTCTTCAATGGCTTTCACCAAATCATTGAGTTCCATGACCGTCATGCTATCCAGTGCGGTCAGAAATGCGTCTTTATCAAATGCCATTTTGGTTTCCTAAAACAAGTTGGTTGATATGAAAAGCTGCCCGCTTTATTCGGCAGCCGCCGGTTCGCCTTCGCCTTTTTGAGCAGCCAAGGCTCCCAGCACAACAGCAGTACGGGATATGGGCGACATCAGCAAACCGCAAAGCTGCGCCAGCAACACTTCCTTGGATGGAATGCTGGCCAGCTGTTTCACCCCCTCGGCATCCAGGGCCTTGCCTCCATAGACGCCTCCGCGAATGACAAGTTTGTCATTGGTTTTGGCGAAATCAGCCACCACTTTGGCGGCGGCAACGGCATCCTCGGAAAAGCCATAGATGAGCGGTCCGGTCATCTGGTCGACGGCCACTTCAAATGCGCTTCCAGCTACAGCACGGCGAGCCAGCGTATTTTTCAATACACTGAGATTTACGCCTGCACTGCGTGCACTGAAGCGCAGTTTGTTCATGCCTTCGACCGTAACGCCACGGTATTCCGCCATCACGAGCGTTTGAGCTTTTGCGGCAAGGCCGGTCACTTCGGAAATGACCGCTTCTTTCTCACTGCGATTCAGACTCAAGGTCTACTCCTTTTAATAGCATCTCTTGCAGCTCACAAAATATAAACCGCATCAAATGCACTCTTCATGCAGCGACCAACTGTTCGTTATTGACTGGACACAACTAAATAATCCAAATCATAACCTTGCAGCGGGATCGCCATCTACGCTGGCTGCACCCAAAAAAGCACTTATTAAGCAGGAAAAAGTCCTGCACCAGCGGTCTTGGATGACCCGCCTATTAACCTTTAACCAAGGCTAAAGAGCGGCCCACCACTCAGTCACGCAAAATCATCTGCGCGACTGAAACTCATGCAATCCTTAGCGAGCAGCCAAGCTTTGAGTGTCCACGCGAACACCAATGCCCATCGTGCTTGATACCGCCACCTTGCGCAGATATTGCCCTTTGCTGGTCGCAGGCTTGGCCTTGTTCAGAGCCTCGATTAGCGCAAGCAGATTGCCTTCCAACTTGTCTGCTTCAAATGAACGGCGGCCAATCGTTCCATGAATAATCCCCGCCTTATCTACGCGGAATTGAATCTGGCCTGCCTTAGCATTTTTGACTGCCGTCGCCACATCAGGCGTGACGGTGCCTACCTTAGGGTTCGGCATCAAACCGCGAGGGCCGAGAATCTGACCCAGCGTGCCCACTACACGCATAGCATCTGGCGCGGCAATCACCACATCAAAAGGCATATCGCCAGTCTTGACTCGTGCCGCCAGATCATCCATGCCGACAACATCAGCGCCTGCCGCCTTGGCTTCTTCGGCTTTGGCGCCTTGCGCAAACACGGCTACCCGCGTGGTCTTACCCGTGCCATTCGGCAACACGACTGCACCGCGTACAACCTGATCCGATTTCTTGGCATCGACGCCCAGCTGCACAGCGACATCAATGGATTCATCAAATTTCGCGGTGGCGCATTCCTTTACCAGTGCCAATGCATCTGTCAATGCATACAGCTTGGTAGGGTCCACTTTTCCCAGCAGGGCTTTTTGTTTCTTGGTCAGCTTGGCCATTTACACACCCTCCACCGTCACGCCCATGGAACGAGCCGATCCCGCAATTGTGCGAACAGCCGCATCCAGATCAGCCGCTGTCATGTCTTTCAACTTGGTTTTGGCGATTTCCTCAAGCTGGGCACGCGTAATCTTACCTACCTTGTCCGTATGAGGCTTACTGGAACCCTTATCCAACTTAATAGCCTTTTTAATCAAGGTCGTCGCCGGAGGCGTTTTGATAATGAAAGTAAAGCTTTTATCAGCAAACGCCGTAATGACCACTGGAAGTGGCAAGCCCGGTTCAACACCTTGAGTCTGGGCATTAAACGCCTTGCAGAACTCCATGATATTGAGACCGCGCTGCCCCAAAGCAGGACCAATAGGCGGTGAAGGATTGGCTTTGCCAGCCGGAACTTGTAACTTAATAAAGCCGACGATTTTTTTCGCCATGCCTGGTTCTCCTAGCGGGTACCAACGTCTGCCGCGCAGACTCCCCGAACGAAACGACCCGTTTTATTAATGACTGCGCCGGGTGCGAAAACGCAAAACACAATCAGGTCTTTTCCACCTGACCAAACTCAAGCTCAACAGGAGTTGCGCGCCCAAAGATTGTAACCAATACGCGCAACTTGCTCTTTTCGTAGTTCACCTCTTCGACAGTGCCATTGAAATCAGCAAAAGGCCCTTCTTTAACACGAACGTATTCTCCAACATCAAATTCAACCTTATGTTTGGGCCTATCAGAGCCCTCTTGCATTTGATTGACGATTTTCATGACCTCGTCTTCTGAAATGGGCGCGGGCCGATTACGTGCGCCACCCACAAATCCAGTGACCTTGCTCGTGTGCTTGACTAGATGCCAAGTATCATCATCCATGACCATTTCAACCAGCACATAGCCTGGAAAGAATTTGCGCTCAGTCGTACGTTTGACGCCATTCTTCACCTCAACTACTTCTTCTGTGGGAACAAGAATGCGTCCAAATTTACCTTGCATGCCAGCGCGTTGTACTCGTTCAACAATATTGCGCTCAACAGCCTTTTCCATGCCGGAATAAGCATGGACCACGTACCACTTTAGATCTGGATTAGCATTTTCTGGAATATTCGTCATTACTTTTTCCAGCCCAGGATCAAGTCATACATTACCCACTCAATGGTCTTATCTGTGAACCACAGAAACAGAGCCAGCGTCACAGAGAAAACAAAGACGAAAACGGTCGTCTGTATCGCTTCCCTGCGTGTTGGCCAAACAACTTTTCTGACCTCTCGCCAAGAATCCCGCCCAAAACCAATCAGACTCCGACCAGACTCCGACCACAAAAAGATGACAAAAGCCAAGACAAGGGAGCCAGCCAAGCCGCTCCATTGAAACATTACGCCTTTTGGAGCCAATAGATAATAGGCTGCCAGCCCTATCATTACCAACAAGACAGCAGCGACAGCCTTTATCTTGTCTGCGCCAGAGCTAACCGTTTCGACTTGAGTGCTTGACATACAAACGACGCATCCAGGCGCCAGAAAGAGTGTTCTTCAGACACGCAAGCCCACCACGAGGGCGGGCTCTTAATCGCCTAAATATGGCAGGGGCAGAGGGAATCGAACCCCCAACCTTCGGTTTTGGAGACCGACGCTCTGCCAGTTGAGCTATACCCCTGCAACAAATATCACTCGATAATTTTTGCCACCACGCCAGCGCCCACCGTGCGGCCGCCTTCGCGGATGGCAA
>ERZ773049.1417-NODE-1417-length-13826-cov-2.935952_pt1 | contig 13826 bp, 14 predicted proteins | sample MGYA00580633_ERZ773049 | MGnify/ENA primary metagenome ERZ773049 (study PRJEB29015, sample SAMEA2737991) | human oral metagenome | biome: human oral; feature: human-associated habitat; material: dental | place: China | collected 2066 ... | reverse complement strand
TCTTATCTTCATCACTAAGCTCATCCATACCTAAGATAGCAATGATATCTTGTAATTCACGATAACGTTGAAGCATTTGTTGTACTTTCATCGCTACTTCATAGTGTTCTTCCCCAACAATTTCTGGAGTTAGGGCACTTGAAGTTGAAGCAAGTGGATCCACTGCTGGATAAATCCCTTGTTCTGTTAAACGACGCTCTAAGTTTGTAGTTGCATCTAGGTGAGCGAATGTTGTTGCTGGAGCCGGGTCAGTATAGTCATCGGCTGGCACGTAAATCGCTTGAATAGATGTAATAGATCCGTCTTTAGTTGAACTGATACGTTCTTGTAATTGACCCATTTCTGTCGCTAATGTTGGTTGATACCCTACGGCAGAAGGCATACGTCCAAGTAACGCTGACACTTCTGAACCTGCTTGTGTGAAACGATAAATGTTATCGATGAATAAAAGCACGTCTTGTTTTTCCATATCACGGAAGTATTCCGCAATAGTTAACCCTGTTAGTGCTACACGCATACGAGCTCCTGGTGGTTCGTTCATTTGTCCAAACACCATCGCTGTTTTAGCAGATACGCCTGATTCTTGCATTTCATGGTAAAGGTCATTCCCTTCACGAGTACGTTCCCCTACCCCTGTAAATACTGAAATACCACCAAGTTCTTCGGCAATATTATGAATCAATTCTTGAATTAATACGGTTTTCCCTACACCGGCACCACCGAATAAACCGATTTTACCACCTTTAAGATAAGGTGCTAAAAGGTCAATAACTTTAATCCCTGTTTGTAGAATTTCATATTGACTGTTTAATTCTTCAAATTTTGGTGCTGGTTTATGGATTTCATGTCTTGTAAAGTCTTCTGGGAATGGTTCTTTCAAGTCGATTGTATCTCCTAGAACGTTGAATACACGACCTAATGTTTCAGGTCCCACAGGAACGCTAATTGTGCGTCCTAAGTCCACTACTTTCATGCCACGTTGCAAACCATCTGTAGATTCCATAGCAATCGTACGAACTGCACCATCCCCTAATTCTACAGCAGTTTCCAATGTAACAGTCTTTTCACTTCCGTCACTTGTTGTTTTCACAACTTGTAATGCATTATGAATATCTGGAACGCCTTCTTCTAAAGGAAATACCACGTCTACAACTGGCCCTACAACTTGTAAAATCTTTCCAGTTCTCAATCCATTTTCCTCCTTCTAAAATCCTAATGTTCTTCCAGAGCGGCTGCTCCACCGACAATTTCTGTAATTTCTTGTGTAATTTGCGCTTGTCGTCTCTGGTTCAAATCTTGTGTTAAGTTACTGATTAAATCTTTAGCATTATCGGTAGCACTTCTCATCGCAGTCATACGAGAGGCATGCTCTGCAGATTTAGCATCGATAATGGCTCCGTAAATAAGCGATTCCGCATATTGTGGAAGCAAGATGTCCATAATTATTTCCTTGTTTGGTTCGAAAATATAGTCCAATTCGTACTCTTTTGCTTCTTCAGCATCCAAGTCGATAATTGGTAACATTTTTTCAACACGATAGTTTGATAAAAGTGCATTTACATGGTGATTATAGCAAACGTAAAACTCATCAAATTCACCGTCACGGAACATTTGGACCGCACTTGACACAATCTTTCTTACTTCTTCAAAGGTTGGAATATCTGATACATCATTAATTTCAAGACGTACATCCACTCCCATTTTTTTGAAGAAGCGACTTGCAGCATCCCCAATGGTTAAGATGACATATTCATCCTTTGATTGGTGGTCTAACTCTAACATTTCTCTTGTTGATTGGAAAATGGAAGAGTTGTAACTCCCAGCAAGTCCTTGATCAGATGAAATCACTAAATATCCAGTCTTTTTAACTGGACGTTCAATTAATAAATCGTGATAGTCGATAAAAGAAGTAACTACTTCTCCATCCTTTGACGTTTCATCGACAATCTCTTCTTTATTGTGATTTGCGTATAGTAAGTGAGTTACAACTTCACGGATTTTTTGAGCGTAGTCTTGATAGTGACGCACTGCTTGCTCTGATTTGGCTAATTTTGCTGCAGAGACCATCTGCATGGCGCTAGTGATTTGACTTGTTTTCTTTGTTGAAACAATTCTCTTCTTTAAATCATTTAAGGAAGCCGTCATTCAGGTCACCTCTCCTTTCTACGCTTATTGAACACGTTCAAATAAATGAATTTGTTTGAAACTCTCAATCACTTTGTAGAATTTCTCTTCATCCGAAATCACATGTTGATCGCGGATTTCATTCAATAAATCTCTATGTTCGCTTTCTAAATGTTGATATAACGCTTTTTCAAATGATTTAATACGATCGATTGGAATCGCATCTAATAAACCATGTGTTAAAGCAAATAAAATCGATACTTGATATTCGATTGGTAATGGTTGGTGAACATCTTGTTTCAAGACTTCAACTGTACGTTTACCACGATTTAATTTTTGTTGAGTTGCCGCGTCTAAGTCAGAACCAAATTGTGTGAAGGCTTCTAACTCACGGTAACTTGCTAAGTCGATACGTAATGTACCAGAAACTTTCTTCATCGCTTTAATTTGGGCAGAACCCCCAACACGCGATACAGATAATCCGGCAGATAACCCTGGACGTACCCCTGAGTAGAACAAGTCACTTTCTAAGAAGATTTGTCCATCTGTAATAGAGATTACGTTTGTTGGGATATATGCAGAAATATCTCCGGCTTGTGTTTCGATGATTGGTAAGGCTGTTAATGACCCTGCTCCTAATTCATCACTTAATTTTGCTGCACGTTCTAGTAAACGTGAGTGCAAGTAGAATACATCCCCTGGATAAGCTTCACGACCTGGTGGACGACGAAGTAATAGGGAAATTTCACGATATGCCGCAGCTTGTTTTGATAAATCATCGTACACGATTAAAACATCGCGTCCTTGATACATCCACTCTTCACCCATTGCAGTACCTGCATATGGTGCAATATAAAGCATTGGTGCTGGTTGAGAAGCACTCGCTGATACAACCGTTGTATATTCCATTGCTCCGTAGCGCTTTAATGTTTCCACAAGAGCTTTAACTGTAGATTCTTTTTGACCAATAGCGACATAAATACATAATGTATTTTTACCTTTTTGGTTCAAAATCGTATCTACTGCGATACTTGTTTTACCAGTTTTACGGTCACCGATGATTAACTCACGTTGCCCTTTACCGATTGGCACTAAGGCATCGACTACTTTTAATCCTGTAGGTAATGATTGTTTTACACTTTGACGTTGCATAACGCCAGGTGCTTCATTTTCTACTGGACGTTTCTTCGTTGTTTCGATGGCACCAAGACCGTCGATTGGGCGACCTAACGCATCCACAACACGACCAATCAATGCATCTCCTACTGGAACATCAAGGATACGCCCTGTACGTTTCACAGGTTCTCCTTCATGGATATTTTCATATCCTCCGAAGATGATGACACCGACATCGTTTTTTTCTAAGTTTTGAGCCATCCCGTAGGCGCCGTTTTCAAATTCTACTAATTCTCCAGCCATTACGTTTGTAAGGCCGATGACACGAGCAATTCCGTCCCCGATGAAGGAAACCTCACCGATTTCTTCAATTTGTTCTTTCGTTTCAAAAGAAGCGATTTGGTCACGAATTCTCGCTGTAATATTACTCATTTCCATTTATGCCATCTCACCTCTTTAATCCTGTTTGGCTAATTTTCTCTTTGAATTGTTTTAGTTTATTTGCAATGGTTCCATCTAACAAATATTCTTTTGTCTTCAACTGAACGCCACCAATCACTGAAGGATCTACGGTATTCACCCAAGAATCAAATTCTTTATGTGTTTTATTTTGGAACGCTGTTGCAATACGATCAATCTGATCCTCCGTTAAAGGAATCGCAGAAACAATCTCTAATTTATTGGCATTGTAAATATCTAAGAACGCTTCGAGTGCTTCTACAATATTCATCGAACCATCTTCTGAAGGGAACGTTGCTAAGTACTCCTGTGTTTCTTTTGATAAATGTCCAAATGCAGATTCTAACACAGATAATTTTTTATCATAAGAGACGTGCTCTAAATGCATCATCTGTCTGAATGTCGAAGTATTTTGAATCCCATCTAAAATAGCTTGAAGTTCTTTTGTCACTTGCTCCAAGTGACCTTCGTATTTTGCCTTCGCATAAAAATGGCTGGCTTCTTTAACGATATCTTTATGATATTTAACCATTATTTTTCCAACCCCTTAATGAAGGCTTCAATGACTTCTTGATGTTTTTCTTTTGTCACTTCTTGTTCAAGAATTTGACTAGCAAGTTGAACTGATAGATCTACAATATCATCTTGCACTTGCGCGATGGCACGTTGTTTCATAGAATCCACTTCACGTTGCCCATCTGCTTTCATGCGAGAGACCACATCTTTACCTTCTTTAATCATTTCATCTTGCGTTTTTGAAGCTGCTTCACGAGCGTTATCTAAGATTTCTCCACCTTTTTTCTCTGCGTTATGAATAATTTCATTCGCATTGGCTTGGATTTCTTCAGCTGATTTTCTTTTCTCAGCAGCCTCGTCTAAATCTTTAGCAATTTTATCTCGACGCGCTTCTAACATGGCATTCACTTTATCCCAAGCAAAGAATTTCACCAAGAATAGTAACAACGTAAATGAAATTAATACGGCTAAAGTATCGCCTAAAATTGTACTGACATTACCTGATAACATTACTTCAAACATCTCTCACCCCTCCTTTACGACAATAATTCCACTTATTGGATTATTTAACGAATACAAGGATAAGAGCGATTAATACGGCGAAGATTGGCATCGCTTCGATTAAGGCAACCCCGATGAACATTGTTGAACGTAATTCATTGCTCATTTCTGGTTGGCGTGTCATTGATTCAATTGTTTTTACGATAACTGCTTGGTTACCAAATGCTGCTGCTAAAGCTGCTCCTGCTACTGCGATTGCTGCTGCTAATTCTGTCATTATAAATTCCTCATTTCTTAAAAATTAATGTTTCATTACTTTGTGTGAGATGTAAACCATTGTCAACGTACAGAATACGTACGCTTGAATAGCTCCAATTACCACTGAAAATCCTTGCCATACTACCCCTAGTGGAATTGCAAGAATATATGTTATTAAGCCTGCTGCGGATGAGAACATCACGATTAACCCTAATAACACTTCGCCGGCATAAATATTTCCGTATAAACGGAATGCCAACGTAATTGTGTTCGTAAACTCTTCAATCAATTTGATTGGGAGCATTATCGACATCGGACTTAAGTAAGAATGTTGAATATATCCTTTGAGTCCCATCTTCTGTACACCAGAATAATGTGCGATTAATGTTGTCATTAGCGCTAAGGCTAAACATACTATCGGGCTAGCTGTTGGACTGGCAAAATAGCTGTGATCTTCATAGTGAATAAAGATGATTAGCCCAACCATATTAGCGACTAGTACAAAAGAAAACAGAGAGAAAATGTATAAATAATACGTTTGTGCTGTTTTCTCATCAACTGCACTGTTTACAATACCCTTCGAGAAGTCCATAAGGGCTTCCAGAGCATTTTGCAACTTACCAGGCTTCATCGAAACCTTCCTTGAGGCAAAAATTGTAAATAATGCGATTAGTAAAACACTAACCCCACATGAAATCAAAATCGGAACTGAAAACGACAATCCAAAAATCTCAACCACTTTTGGTGTTGCTTCCATGTTTCTTATTTCCCCTCCTTTACACCAAATAAAAAACTGACAATAATCCTATACTTTGAGGCTTACGCTCAGTACGGTGATTATTGTCAGATTTGGTGGCAATAGTCTATCGCAAAAGCGTTGACTACATAAATTTATTATTTGGTTCCGAATAAACGATCTCCAGCATCTCCTAATCCTGGAAGAATGTATCCATGTTCATTTAATCTTTCATCTAACGCAGCTGCGTAGATGTCGATATCTGGGTGGGCTTTACGTAGAACTTCTACACCCTCTGGAGCGGCTACTAGACAGCAAAACTTAATCGAGCTTGGTTGCGCACCACGCTTTAACAGTGCGTCAATAGCAGCTACTGCAGATCCCCCAGTTGCTAACATAGGATCAACGACAAACAATTGTCTTTCAGAAATATCTGAAGGCAACTTCACGAAATACTCAACAGGTTGTAATGTGTCATGGTCACGATACATACCAACATGCCCTATTTTGGCTGCTGGGATTAATTCGAGAATTCCATCAACCATTCCTAGTCCTGCACGCAGAATCGGAATGATAGCAACTTTTTTACCAGCTAATGTTTTCAATGTTGTTTTAACAAGTGGAGTTTCGATTTCTACATCTTCAAGAGGTAGATCTCTAGAAACCTCATAAGCCATTAGCATTGAAATTTCGTTTACAACTTCGCGGAAAACCTTTGTTCCACAATCTTTTTGACGAATCATTGTTAATTTATGTTGAATTAACGGATGATCAAGTACGTGAAATTTACCCATTTGTCATTCTCCTTCCAATACATTAGTGTCACTTCTGTTATTTTACCTAAAAAACTAGTAAATTTCTAGTATCAGTTTGAAAACTTTTAATTATTTTCATAAAAAGTAACAAACCTTTACATCAAGTTGTTTATGCATACAGTTTGAAAGTTTCAGTCAATTGTTTCACTTCTTGACGGACACTATTTAATACTTCTTCATTTTCAGGATTTGTTAATGTTGTAAGGATTAACTCTGCTACTTTCTTCGCAGCGGCTTCATCAAAGCCACGAGTTGTAATAGCAGCCGTTCCGACACGAATTCCACTTGTTTTAACAGGTGGTAATGTATCAAATGGAATAGCATTTTTATTCACTGTAATTCCAACAGTGTCGAGTAATTCTTGCGCTTCTTTACCGTTTAATCCAGTTTCTTTAATATCGAGGAGTAATAGATGGTTATCAGTACCACCTGAAATCGCACGAATAGCTGTTCCTTCGAACACCTCTGCCATTGCTTTAGCATTATTCACGACTTGCTCGATATACTCACCAAATGCTGGTTGAAGAGCTTCATGGAATGCAACTGCTTTTCCAGCAATGACATGTTCCAATGGTCCACCTTGAATACCAGGGAAGATGGCGCTGTTTAGTTTCTTGCCAAATTCTTCTTTTGCTAAAATTAAGCCACCACGTGGTCCACGCAATGTTTTATGTGTTGTTGATGTTACTACGTCAGCATAAGGTACTGGACTTTGATGGGCTCCTTTGGCGACTAAACCAGCAATATGCGCCATATCCACCATAAAATAAGCTCCAACTTCCTTAGCAATTTCGCCAATGCGTTTGAAGTCAATTTCTCGTGGGTACGCTGAAGCTCCAGCCACGATTAATTGTGGTTTTTCTTCTTTAGCGATACGTTCTAATTCATCGTAATCGATTGTTTCTGTTTCTGGATTTACTCCATAAGAAACAAACTGATAATCTTGTCCAGAGAAGTTTACTCCCATTCCGTGAGTCAAGTGACCACCATGGTTTAAGTCCATCCCTAAAATCTTATCGCCTTTCTTCACTAATGCACGATATGCTGCCATGTTTGCTTGAGAACCTGAGTGAGGTTGAACATTGGCATATTCAGCTCCAAACAATTCTTTTACGCGATCAATCGCTAGTTGTTCGATGACATCGACGTACTCACATCCGCCATAGTAACGACGTCCTGGATATCCTTCTGCATACTTATTCGTTAGAATACTTCCTTGTGCACGTAAAACTCCTTCTGATACGAAGTTTTCTGATGCAATCAATTCAATCCCCTGTTGCTGACGATGAAGTTCTTTTTCAATCGTCTCAAAGATGATTTTATCTTCTGTAAATTGACTCATTCAACTACCCCTTTCTATTCTTACATTCCTATTCTATCACATTATCACTTTTTGTAGAAAAGCTATGAGTTTTCCTAAAGGACGGTGGATGCCGCTTTTTTCAAACGGTTCATATATGCGATTCCAACGCCCTCTTCTGGCGCGCTCTGAGCTAAAATTATATCTAACTCCAAATGATCTAATGTTCGAAGTGCATCAAATAACGAGCGATTCATATCATCCACGCTCGTACCCATCTTGTAAATACCTTTCACTCTCCTTTCAAACGCATCTACAATTGCGTTTTGAGCCATGATACCGACTGTCTTCCCATTATTTTGAGCTTCTTGGATAGCTTTTGTGAAGGACTCTACTGTCCCTTCTAGAACCAACACTGGTGTTTTGGGGGCGTAATGACGATATTTCATCCCTGGAGATTTCGGTACTTCACGCTCTCCAGTTTTTGTGGTGACAGAAGACTGAATAGGCCCAATAACCGATTCAATCTGCTCTTTTGTTATCACGCCCGGTCTTAAGATAACTGGCCCCTCTTCATTCGTCAAATCAATCACCGTTGACTCTACACCTACAGTGGAGGAGCCTCCATCTACAATTCCACGAATACGACCATTCATATCTTCAAATACATGTTCTATTTTTGTTGGACTTGGCTTCGTTGATAGGTTCGCACTTGGTCCCACGAGAGGAATACCCACTTTTGTGATTAATTCTAATGTCAATGGATGATTCGGCATACGAAATGACACCGTTGGCAGTCCAGCGGATAAAGCCGGTGCATAAATTCCTGGTTTTGCCTTTAGAATCATCGTCAGTGGTCCAGGCCAAAAAGCCTTAGCTAAGGTTAGCGCAATTTCAGGGACTTCTTCTACAGTAGAAGTCATCTGATGGATATCACTAATATGAACAATCAGTGGATTATCACTTGGACGTCCTTTGGCTTTAAACACCTTTAAAACAGCTTCTTGACTTGTTGCGATTGCTCCTAATCCATATACCGTTTCCGTTGGAAAAGAAACAATTTCTCCCTGTTGTAAAGCTTTAGCTGCAATATCTAAGTTTTCTTTTGTAAAAATTTGTGTTTCCATTACTGCGCCTCCTTTCCACTCACAATAATCATTCGGTCCATACCTGCAATATCTTTATGAATCGTTACTTTTCGATTTGGACAAGCTGAACTAAAAATTCGTTGTACGCTTGCTCCTTGGTTAAATCCAATTTCAAAAAAGGCTTGCCCACTATCTGTTAAAAATTCTTCTAATCGGTTAGCAATCTTTTCGTAAATCGCAAGCCCCTCATTCTCTGCAAATAACGCTTGAGTTGGCTCATAACGTCGCACCGATTCATCCATTAATGCTTCTTCTGAATAAGCGATATACGGTGGATTACTAATAATACACTCAAATTTCTCATGAGGAACATTGCTATACACATCGCTATAAATCAATTCGGTTTGAAGACTGAACTTATCCCGGTTTTTCTTAGCAACGATGAGTGCTTCTTCAGAAATATCGCACCCCATATAACGATGTCGTCCAACCAGTCTTTCCAGACTTAAAATAATACATCCCGTTCCGACGCCAATTTCTAGGACATTTCCAACTGGACACTGTTCTAAAAACGACTGGACCTTTAATACTAGCTCTTCTGTTTCTGGACGAGGAATTAAGGTATCCTTAGTAACAATAAATTCTTCCCCTAGAAACTCAGCAACTCCTGTAATTTGCTGCAATGGTTCAAACTTGCTTAAGCGCAACAACTCAGGTTCCAAGTCCTCGAAAGTCACACTGGCAACTTGTCGTAAATTCAAAAGAAATTGCGACAGGGTCCATTGATTCTTGAATAGCATTAATTCTCTAACTAGGTTCTGGCATTCTTTGCGCCCTATATTCGGTTGTTTCTCTTCTAAAAAACAAGAAGCCCTTATGAGGACTTCTTGGTTCGTTGGATTAGTTGTTTCCATTATTTAATTGCTCCAATTTTTCTGTGTGATCATAAAGAATTAAAGCATCGACAATTTCATCAATTTTTCCAGCTAACACTTGGTCTAACTTTTGAAGTGTTAAACCAATACGGTGGTCTGTAACACGGTTTTGTGGGAAGTTGTACGTACGAATACGTTCTGAACGGTCCCCAGTACCAACTGCAGACTTACGGTTTGCATCATATTCAGATTGCGCTTCTTGAGAAATTTTGTCGTATACACGCGCACGTAATACTTTCATTGCTTTCTCACGGTTCTTCAGTTGCGAACGTTCATCTTGCATTGCAACAACAATTCCTGTTGGCAAGTGAGTTAAACGTACGGCAGATGCTGTTTTGTTAACGTGCTGTCCGCCGGCACCTGATGCATGGTAAATATCCACACGAATATCTTTATCTTCTAATTCTATTTCTACTTCTTCTGCTTCAGGCATTACAACGACTGTAGCTGTTGAAGTATGCACACGTCCTTGAGATTCAGTTGATGGAACACGTTGTACACGGTGCGCACCAGATTCATATTTTAATTTAGAGAATACATTATCCCCTGTAATCATTAAAATAACTTCTTTATATCCACCGATACCTGTAACGTTGGCATCCATCACTTCTACACGCCAGCCTTGTGACTCTGCGTATTTTTGATACATCGTTAGTAAGTCACCAGCGAATAAGGCAGCTTCGTCTCCACCAGCAGCTCCGCGGATTTCCATGATGATGTTTTTACCATCATTTGGGTCCTCTGGTAATAGTAAGAATTTGATTTTATCTTCTAATTCTACTTTTTCCTTTTTGAGGGAGCTTAATTCTTCTTTCGCCATTTCTGCCATTTCGGCATCTAAGCTTTCACCAAGCATTTCCTCTGTATCGCTAATTTCTTCAACCACTTGTTGATAACGTTTAAAGGTTTCTACTTTTGGGCGTAAATTCGCTTCTTCTTTTGTTAGTTCCATGAAGCGTTTTGTATCGCCGATAACTTCCGGGTCACTTAATAGCTCTGAAAGTTCATCGTACCGAATAATAAAACTATCTAATTGATCGAACATACTTTTCTCCTTTATCTTCTCTTATAAGCGTTCTTCACCAGGATGGTTATAATGATAACGGCAAACTGGATAATAGGCATCATTGCCTCCAATTTGAATTTGTTCTCCCGTATACACTGGTACACCATCCACTACACGCATATTCATACTTGCTTTTTTATGACAATACCAACAAATCGTTTTTATTTCTTCGATTTTATCAGCATAGAGTAATAAATATTTAGAACCTTCGAATAATTCGTTTTGGAAATCATTCTTTAAGCCAAATGCCATTACTGGAATATTTAATTCGTCAACAATTCGAGCGAGTTCAAGAATGTGATGTTTTGATAAGAATTGAGATTCATCAATCAAAATACAATAAGGTTTTACAGCTTGCCCTTCGACAATTTCGTAAATAGGTGTCTCTTCAAAAATTGGAATTGCTTCACGACGAACACCGATACGGCTAGAAACATAGCCAACTTGATCACGATCATCTATTGCACTCGTAAATAATAAAACGGACTTATTCTGTTCCTCATAATTATGAGCAACCTTTAAAATTTCAATGGATTTACCACTATTCATTGCACCATATTTAAAAAATAATTGTGCCACTTTCTATTCCTCCAATTGATAAACTATACCTTTAATATCTTACGATAAACTGCTACGTTTGTGCAAAGAAAAACCGTTTCTTATAAGCACATTACCCTTAATAAATTTGCATGGTATTTAAAAAGTTTTTTTAAACCACTTTTGATTAAAGTATGCTACAATAGTGAAGAATCTATAGGAAAGGATCGTCAAAATTGAATATAAGAACACAAGTTGCTTTAGGAGCAGGGAAATTCACTAGATGGGCTCTTAAAACTTTTACAAAAGGTGGCAGTAGCATGCCAGGAAAAGTGGCACATGCTATTGATCCTACAATTTTAAAATCCCTAGCGGAGAACTACGATGTAATTATCGTCAGCGGAACAAACGGAAAGACATTAACAACTTCCCTTATCGTTCAACTTTTAAAACAAAAATATCCTAATATTTTAACAAACCCAACTGGAGCAAATCTAACTCAAGGGATTGTATCTACTTTTTTAAATCATTCTCCTAAAAAGGGTGAAAAGAACATTGCTGTTCTAGAGGTGGATGAAGCTACGATTAAACATATCACTCCTTATATTGAACCTAAACTATTTGTGTTTACGAATATTTTTCGCGACCAAATGGATCGATTTGGTGAGATATATACAACTTATCAATTTATGTTAGACGGAGCGGCTTTTGCTCCATCTGCAACCATTCTTGCAAATGGAGATGCGCCAATATTTAATAGTGACGAATTACCTAATCCACGTCTATATTTTGGATTTAATCATACTGAAGATAGTGAAATGATGGCTCACTACAATACAGATGGTGTTCTTTGTCCTCACTGCCAATCTATCTTGCATTATAAGAGTATTACTTATAGCAACCTTGGTAAATACTATTGTCCAAAATGCGACTTCAAACGTCCTGAATTGAATTATGCAGTCACTGCTTTAAATGAATTGTCTTTAACAGGTTCTTCATTTGATATTGACGGTACAACTTTCTCAATTCCAATTGCTGGACTATATAATATTTATAATGCCTTAGCTGCATACTCTGCTGCAAAATTCTTTGGCCTTTCTACGGAAGAAATCCAAGAAGGCTTCTCTAAAGCTCAGCGCGTATTCGGTCGTCAAGAAACCTTTGCCGTTGAAGATAAAGAAGTGATGTTGAACTTAATTAAAAACCCAGTTGGATTTAACCAAATCGTTCAGCTACTAAGTTATGAAAAAGAACCCTTCAGTTTAGGTGTTCTCTTAAATGATAACCCTGCAGATGGTCAAGATGTTAGTTGGATTTGGGATGGCGATTTCGAAGGCTTACATGCTTTGAATGCAGTCGATACAGCCATTAGTGGTATCCGTGTGGAAGACCTCGGTGTACGTATGGAAGTTGCCGGTTTTGAAAATATCAAAGTCTTTAAAACAAATGCAGAATTAATCGATTGGATTCGCAAAGCGCCAACGAAGAAAGTCAATGTACTAGCAACTTATACTGCTCTACTCGACTTACGTAAAGACTTTGCTAAAGAAGGATACCTCAAGGAAGGGATGAACGGATGAAATTAAGAATCTGTCATTTATACGGAAACCTAATGAACACATACGGTGATAATGGAAACTTACTCATGTTACAACACCGTGCAAAAAAATTAGGATACGAAGTCGAAACTACTCTTATTAGCTTAGAAGAAGACTTCAATCCAGAAGAATTTGATATCGTAATGTTTGGCGGTGGTCAAGATTATGAACAAACTGTTGTCGCAAAAGATCTTCAAAATAAAAAAGAAACTTTAATCCAGTATATTGAAGATGATGGCGTTGTCGTAGCTATTTGCGGTGGCTTCCAGTTGTTAGGGCGTTATTACGTAAATGCTAGTGGCGAACGTCTCAATGGGATTAGTGCTATCGACGTTTGCACTAACGGTCAATTTCCAAATCGTTTAATTGGCGATGTCGAAATCTTTAACGAAGAATTTGGAGAAACGTATTTAGGATACGAGAATCATATTGGTAGAACTTACTTAGGTAAAAATATGAAACCTCTTGGAAAAGTAGTAAAAGGTTTTGGAAATAATGAAGAAGATCATGCGGAAGGTTGTCACTACAAAAACGTGTTTTGCTCTTATTTCCACGGACCAATTCTCGTTAGAAATCAGCACCTTGCAGATCGGATTATTAAAACGGCTGCTGCAAGAAGACTTTCAAAGAATGCTTAACAAAAAACTCTATTCAACTTCAATTGGTACTGACCCAAAAAGCGATTTCCAAAATGGAAATCGTCTTTTTTGATATTCTTATAAATACAATATGTTGTTGGTGGTGTAAACTGGTATATAGTTCCCTAAATTTTTAAAA
>ERZ773049.1416-NODE-1416-length-13830-cov-12.544828_pt1 | contig 13830 bp, 6 predicted proteins | sample MGYA00580633_ERZ773049 | MGnify/ENA primary metagenome ERZ773049 (study PRJEB29015, sample SAMEA2737991) | human oral metagenome | biome: human oral; feature: human-associated habitat; material: dental | place: China | collected 2066 ... | reverse complement strand
AATATGTGGATTCCATCAAAGCCGATGTGGAATGGTTAGGTTTCAAATGGGAAGGCGAGCCACGTTATGCTTCCGATTATTTTGATGCGCTTTATGGCTATGCCATTGAATTGATCAAAAAAGGATTGGCGTATGTGGACGAACTCTCACCGGAAGAAATGCGCGAATATCGTGGCACCTTAACCGAGCCGGGGAAAAACAGCCCGTATCGTGAGCGTAGCGTAGAAGAAAACCTTGCGTTATTCGAGAAAATGAAAAACGGTGAATTTGCAGAAGGAAAAGCAAGTTTGCGTGCGAAAATCGACATGGCATCGCCGTTTATGGTGATGCGTGATCCGGTTATTTACCGCATCAAATTTGCCACCCACCACCAAACAGGCGACAAATGGTGCATTTATCCAATGTACGATTTCACCCACTGTATTTCGGATGCCATCGAACGCATTACACACTCATTATGTACCCTTGAATTCCAAGACAACCGCCGTTTATACGACTGGGTGTTGGAAAATATCAGCATTGAGCGCCCATTGCCGCATCAATATGAATTTTCTCGTTTAAATTTAGAAGGCACGCTTACTTCTAAACGTAAATTATTGAAATTAGTCAATGAAGGCATTGTAGATGGCTGGAACGATCCGCGTATGCCGACCATTTCAGGTTTACGTCGTCGCGGTTATACGCCAGCGTCATTGCGTGAATTCTGTCGTCGTATTGGCGTGACAAAACAAGATAACGTGGTGGAATACAGTGCATTAGAATCTTGCATACGTGATGATTTAAACCAAAATGCACCGCGTGCCATGGCAGTTATCGATCCTGTTCGTGTGGTGATTGAAAATTTTGAGGGCGAAGAAATGTTAACTGCGCCGAATCACCCGAATCGTCCGGAATTAGGCGAACGCCAATTGCCATTCACCAAAGAAATTTACATCGATCGTGCAGATTTCCGTGAAGAAGCCAACAAACAATATAAACGCTTAGTGTTAGGTAAAGAAGTGCGTTTGCGCAACGCTTACGTGATTAAAGCAGAACGTGTGGAAAAAGATGCTAACGGTGAAATCACCACGATTTTCTGTACCTATGATCCGGAAACCTTAGGTAAAAATCCGGCAGATGGTCGCAAAGTGAAAGGCGTGATCCACTGGGTTTCCGCCACGCACAACCACCCGGCAGAATTCCGTTTATACGAACGCCTTTTCACCGTGCCGAACCCGGGCGCGGAAGAAAACATCGAAAGCGTGCTAAACCCAACATCCTTAGTGGTGAAACACGGTTTTGTCGAACAAAGCCTTGGCAATGCGGAAGCAGAAAAAGGCTACCAATTTGAACGTGAAGGCTATTTCTGTGCCGACAGCAAAGACAGCCACCCGGAACATTTGGTGTTTAACTTAACGGTGAGTTTGAAAGAAGGTTTTTAACCCCATCACCCATTAAAAAGTGCGGTCGTTTTTCGAGATGAATTTCGACCGCACTTTTTTAACTGTTAATGCCAATAGCGATTTGCGTTTAGACGGAATAGTATTTTTATTCATTATATATGGAACCAATAAAACATGAGATTTGCTTATTTCACGGCTTTTAGTCTTTCTACCGCTATCTTACCTGCGTTTGCTGAACCTAGTTCAATACAGGATGCCACCCAGCAGGCAGTCGATACACGCCAACAACAGCAACAAAATATTTTAAATGCTGAGATTCAATCCCAACAAGTAAAAGCCCCGGCAGTTCGCTTGGAAAGTGAAAAGGTACATATACTTGGATTTCCAAAAAATGAAGAACCCTGTTTTCCTATTCATCAGCTTGTTCTTACCGATTATCAACACACCGTTTCAGAATCTGCCTCTTTTTCTCCCAGCTCATTTTCCTGGGCAAAAAGTGCGGTCTATTCTGAGGGCGATTTTGCATTACCGGCCTGTGTTGGTACTCAAGGAATTAACGTGTTATTACGCCGGATTCAAAATTATTTGATTGAGCAGGGGTATGTGACTACACGGGTGGTTGCAGAACCGCAAGATTTACGTACAGGCGTGCTTAGATTAACGATGATTCCGGGAAAAGTGGGGCATATCCAATTACAAGATCAAAGTGCTGTTCCTTTTGCGACAAGAAGTATGCTCTGGTTTGCTATGCCGATGGCTGTTGGGGATTTATTGAATGTGCGGGAAATTGAGCAAGGCCTAGAAAACCTTAAGAGAGTACCAAGTGCTGACGCTAATATTGAGCTTCAGCCCGGAGAGGCTTTGGGTGAGACAGATATTGTAGTGGCATATAAACACCGCATTCCATTTCATTTAACCTTAGGGTTAGATGATTCGGGTTCCAAATCGACCGGACGTTTACAGGGCGCAGCTACTTTTTCTTGGGATAACCCGCTTCGCTTAAATGATATGTTTTATATTAGCGGTACGCGTAGTTTTAAACGACATAGTGATGCGGCAGAGGGAGATTATGGTAGTCATAATCTGAGCTTGTATTATTCCATTCCGTGGAAAAACTATTTGCTGACGCTTTCAGGCTCCCGTTATACCTATCATCAAACCGTTGCAGGAGCTTTTGAGTCTTATGAGTATTCCGGTGAAAGTAAACAAATGAAGCTCAATTTAAGTCGTCTATTGAGCCGTGGCGCACAACATAAAACTTACACGAATATTGCCTTATGGACGAAAAAGTCCCACAACTATATCAATGATACGGAAGTTGAGGTTCAACGTCGTCGTACAGCCGGATGGGAGCTAGGTATTACACACACGCACTATGTAGGCGTGGCGACATTTTCTATTTCAGCTAATTACAAACGGGGAACCGGAGCGAATAATGCCCTTCGTGCACCGGAAGAGCGATTTAATGAAGGCACCTCAAGAATGCGGATTTTGACCGCCTCCCTTGATTTTAGTTATCCGTTCAACATTGGAAAACAACCTTGGCGCTTTAATACCAATTGGCAAGCACAATGGAATAAATCACCGCTCGTGCAACAAGACAAATTCAGCATTGGCGGTCGCTATACGGTACGTGGGTTTGACGGTGAACTTACTCTTTCAGGAGAACGCGGTTGGCTTTGGCGCAACGAACTGGCGTGGAATGTGATGAACAAAGGACATGAGATTTATCTCGGACTCGACCGAGGCATTGTCCGTTCAAGCAATGAGGAATTACAAGTAGGAAATAGTTTAACCGGTGGTGCATTGGGGATGCGCGGTAATCTTTGGGGACTAAATTATGAATATTTTGTTGGCACACCAATTCGAAAACCGCAAGGTTTCAGAACAAGTCATGTAACAACAGGGTTTAACCTCAGCTATCGTTTTTAAGTATTTTTAAAAATAAGCAGATTTTATTATTAAGGAAACATCATGAATAAAAAACATTACAAAGTAATTTTTAGCCAAGTATTAAATCAACTTGTGGTTGTATCGGAACTTGCCAAATCAAAAGGCAAAGCCACGAGCGAAAATATTGAAAGTGCAGAGATAAAAACAACGTTAAAAACTACCGCACTTTCCACTTTATTTGGCACTCTCTCACCGGTTCATTTCAGCATTATGTTAGCGTTGGGGTTTGTTTTCGTTTCTCCTGCTGCGTTGGCAAATGCGGATATGGCGATTCGCGCAGACAAATCAGCACCGGGCAATCAACAACCAACGGTGTTACAGACGGCGAATGGTTTGCCACAAGTCAACATTCAAACACCAAGTGCAGGCGGTGTGTCGCGTAACCAATACTCGCAATTTGATGTAGCGGAAAAGGGGGCAGTATTAAACAACGCTCGTAAGGCGGTACAAACCCAAACGGCAGGTTGGGTACAAGGCAACCCTAATTTAGCCGCAGGTGAAGCGAAGGTGATTTTAAACGAAGTCAATTCATCCGCTCCGAGTCGGTTAAAGGGCTATGTAGAAGTGGCCGGACAAAAGGCCGATGTTGTTATTGCGAACCCGAGTGGTATCCATTGCGATGGTTGTGGTGTCATTAACGCAGGACGCGCCACCATGACCACGGGGAAAGCTCAATTAGAAAATGGTGAGCTCAAAGGGTATGAGGTCAACGGCGGCAAGGTTAAGGTGACCGGCAAGGGCATGGATAACCGCCAAGCAGATTACACCGATATCATTGCAGAAAACGCGCAAATTGACGGCGGCGTGTGGTCGAAAAAAGCCATTAAAGTCACTACTGGTAAAAACAAAATTGATCGCACGAATGATTCGGTGGTTTATGTAGGCGATAAAAGCACTGTTGAAAGCGACCGCACTTTAGAAAACCCACAAGCTTACAGCGTGGATGTGAGCCAATTGGGCGGCATGTATGCCGAGAAAATTCATTTGGTGGATAACGGCCAAGGCCTCGGTGTACGCAACGCCGGCCACATCGGCGCCTCTGCCGGTGAGGTGAACATTGATAGTCAAGGAAATATTGTCAACACGGGGCAGATTCAGGCAAGTGGTGATGTGAATACAACTGCTGCCGGCGGTGGCATTACCAATGCAAAAGGGGCAGGTATAGTGTCTCGTGATGGTGCGGTGCAGGTCAAAGCCAAAGGTGAAATAAAACAAGATGGCCAGATCTTGGCGAAGCAAAAAGCGGATGTGAAAGGGGATTCTTTAACACAGGGCGGCAGCGGTGAAATCGTTGGCGGTAATGTGCGTCTTGAAACTGCAGGTAAAGTGGTGAATCGCGGTTTAATTAATGCGCGTAAGGCAGAAAAAAATGACAGCCCGGCAAAAACGTTAATTAAAAGCAGTGAAGTTCAAAATATCGGTACGGGACGCATCTATGGAGATAATGTCGCCTTAGGAGCTACATTAATTGAAAACTTCGATGAAAAAGATGATGAGGGTAATCTGGCTTCCGGCGTGATTGCTGCGCGTGAACGCTTGGATTTGGGGGCGAAACACATTGTAAACCAAAGTCGTTTTTATTCCGGCAATACGGATGATGCCACAGCGATACTGAGTTTTGGTGAATTCAATATTGGTTCGGCATTAAATGAAAATGATGAAGCAATAGGCAAGGCAGCATTATTGCAAAATCGTAGTGCCTTGATGCAAGGCAAAGGTGGAAAATGGGCTGTAGCACAGATTGAACAAACCAACGACTTTTTTGAAACTGAGCTCAAAACTGTCTCGGAAAAACCGGTGGATTGGCATTATATTGTGCCGAACGGTGAATCGGAGGCAACTTTCCATATCGATAAAGGTTTAGTTGAATGGTACAACAGCGTGCGAGGCAAAAACGGTTATCATGTTAAAGCGTTGCCTACCGAAATTAAAAAACCACATAACGGTGATGTGGTGTCATCCTTGTTGCCTCCGGTGACGATTTGTGAAAACACCGACTGTGATATTCACCCTGAAACCTATTATCTACCGAGCGATCCGGCATGGAAGGCGTTTGGAATTCACACCCAACAACGGGCGAATGTAGAACGTATTTTAAGTCAAGCAAAAGTCCCTGTTGCACCGACTAAACCGACTGAACCTGCTAATTTAGCCTCGTTGGATGAGGCAGCGAAAGTGGCATATCAAGCGCAGTTAAAGGATTACGAACAGGCGCTTGCTAGCTATCAAGCTGCGAAGGCGGAGTTTGATGAAAAAATCAAACCGCTTTATGTGCAATGGATGAAAGACAACCCGATGCAGTTTAAGGCATTGTCGAACAAGATTGAGCAACATAACACAGCTATTGCGGCATATGCCGGCCGGAATATTGAGAATTTTTGGGAAACGAATGTAAATAAAGAGGTGACTCGCGCCACCACCGTAACGAAAACCCAACCGGGTAAAATCGTGATGGACGGTGAGTTAACGGTGGATTCGGATAATTTCACTAATGATAAATCCCAAGTTTTATCGGGCGGTGCGTTGCGTTTGCTTCATGCCCAAATAGACAATATCAATGCGCAAGGTGAGCAATACACGGATTTATATGGCGATAAACGATATGCCTATTTGCGTAAACGCAAATCTAAAAGCTCAAGTGGGCGCAATAAATACGATCGCCGTTATTCCGGTTATACGGCAGGATGGCTCTCTACCGATAAGAAAACTATTACATTACCGGTAGCGAATGTTTTTACAGATTATGCCTTTGAATCCAATGAGTTAGCCAACCAAGACAATAAAGGCATGAATGTGCCGACCTCATCTTTATATAAAATTAATCCGCAGTCGGACAATCAAGTGCTGATTGAAACCGACCCGCAATTTACCGATCGTAACAAGTGGTTGAGCAGCGATTATATGTTCAAGATGTTACGCGCTGATCCGCAAAATATGTTAAAGCGTTTGGGCGATGGCTACTATGAGCAACAACAGGTACGCAACCAGTTAAATCATTTGACGGGACGTCCCCAAGACAGCCGCTACGCTAACTTTGAAGCGCAATATAAAGCGTTGATGGACAATGCGGTGAGCGTGGCACAACAATTTCATTTAACTCCGGGGGTGGCGTTATCTGCCGAGCAAGTTAAAGCCTTAACCACCGATATTGTGTGGTTTGAGCCGCAGACGGTGACATTAAAAGACGGCAGCCAACAAAGGGTATTGGCGCCGAAAGTGTATTTGTCGAAATTCACGCGTGATAATCTTCAAAAAGAAGGCATTGATGGTTCTGCAACCTTGATTTCAGCGGAGAAGGTGCTGATTGAAACGAATAAAACCGTGAATAACCAAGGGCAAATCGCGGCACGCTCACAAACGGTGGTTCAGGCGGGTAATATTCAAAACGATGGCAAAATCACAGCAAAACAGACCGCACTTTTTGCCGATAATCATATTGAAGGTAGTGGTCGTTTTGAGGCAGAAGAGGCTCTCTTGCTCAATGCCAAAGCCATCACATTGAATTCCACAACGGCCACGGGCGAAGTCAACCGCGGGGATTACAGTCATCGCACAACGAAGATTGATCGCCAAGCGGCATTGTATGTAAAGGGCGAGAATGGCAGTCTCACGGTTGCGGCGGAAAACATTGCGTTAAATGCCGTCAATCTTATCAATGAGGGCAAAGGAAAAACACAACTTCATGCCACGCAAAACCTTGATTTAGGCACAGTAACGGAAGAAACCGAGCAACGTTTAGGTGGTAATAGCAATCACCGTAAACATGAGAAAAACAGTGCTGCACAAGCTACGCGGATACACACACAAGGTGACGCTGTACTGAGTGCGAAAAATATCCATACCCAAGGTAGCGAACTGCAAGCAAAAGGCGCACTTCGTCTTCAGGCTACAGAAAACCTGACTTTAGGCACCAAAACCGATACTGCCACCCTTGAGGAATACCACAAAGATAAAACCAAACGTATCGGCGGCAGCGAAAGCCGAGAGAGTTATGTCAATCTTCAAGGTGAAATTCAACAAGGCACGCAACTTCACGGACAAACTGTCACTACCACTGCAGGCAGAGATTTAACCGCCGTTGCCACTCAAGCTCTTGCTGTAGAGAATATGGCGTTGTCGGCAGGCGGTAAGCTTAATGTGGAGGCTGCCGTTAATCGTGAGCAACGCACAGAATGGGATAAACACAAAAAATCGGGGTTGACCGGCTCGGTTAAAAACAGCACTGCCCGAGTGGGGTATGGGCGTTCGAGCGAGAATCTTGATGCGAAAGGCTATGATGAAACAGTCGTCGGCAGTCAATTCGTTGCAGAAAAAGGTAAGCTGACGCTAAATGCTCAAGAGGATATGAATGTGAATGCCTCTCAGCTTGTTTCAGGCGGCGATATGTTGCTTTCGGGCAAAAACGTAAATTTAAATGCCGTAAATGAACAACACGAAAGCGAGCAACATCGCCGTTATACCTCAAGCGGTATTGGCGTGGGAGTGGTGTATGACCCGGTAGGTAAAGCGAGAGACAACTACCGTGAAAAAGAAGCTCAAGGCAGTGCGAAAACCTATGTGGGCAAAAACCTCACGGCATCAGAAGCCGTCACAGATAGTCTTGAGGCAACATTGCGAGGCATTCAACCGTATTTTCGACATCAACGGGGAGAGTCACACCAAGTCGGGCAAAAAACGTTGGCAAAAACGACCGCACTTGAGGCAGGTGGCAAGCTTTCCATTGAAGCGCGGGAAGGGGATATTCGCACCCAAGGCAGTCGTATTAGTGCAGAAGGCGATGCACAATTTATCGCAAAAAACAATGTCGATTTTGGTGTGGCTGTGCATACGCAATCGCAACAAGCCTCGACAAAATCAGGCGGTTTTAGCCTGGATGGCACGGCGAAATATATAGCAGGCGTGAATGCGCAACGGGAGCGCGGAGAAACGGGGCTGCGACAAGAAGTGGGCAGCACGATTTCAGTTGGCGGTAAGGCGACAACGATTGCACAACAAGGCGATATTACCCTTAAAGGCACTGCGTTTGTGGCGGGCGGTCAAAACCGTCTTCAAGCCAATGAGGGCAATGTGAGCCTGACTACCGCACAAACTACCGAACAGGGTAGCCAATCCCGCAAGGGGCATGCGGTGGGCGAAGCGGTCATATCGGAGACAGAGCGTTTCTTTGGCTATAACCGCACGCGTATGAACCAAGACGGCGAGAGCACAAACCACCGGGGTAGTAACCTGACATCACTTAACTCCGTTGTTTCTGTGTATGCCGGCAAAGACTATCACCAAACGGCGAGTGAAGTGTTGGCAAAAGAGAAGGCGGATATTAGTGCACAACATATCACTATTGATAACGCCATCAACCACCAAGCGAACAGCCAAAGCGAAAGCGATTTAAAAATCGGGCAGTTTACCCGAGTGAAATCGCCGATAATTGATTTGCTGAACACGATAGAAAGTGCGGTGAAAAATGACCGCGCTTCCGACCGTTTGCAAGCGGCGAATGCGATGAGTATGGCGGCACAGGGTTATAGCGTGTATAACGCGGTGAATAAAATGATAACCAAAGACCCGAAATCGAACACGTATTTATTCCGTGTGGAATCGGGCACGGGTGTGGCACATAGCCGTCAAAGCCAAGAAGGGTTGGCCGATATTAGCGTAGGCAGTCGTATTAATGCGAAAGATATCAATCTGATTGCACGGGGAGATGACAAGCAAAAGGCGAATGAAAAAGGCGAACGTCAGCTTGGCAGTATCAATCTAACCCACACCGACCTCACTTCAAGAGATGAGCAAGGCAAGCGAATCCAAGACAGTCGTATCACGCTTACCGGCAATAAACTCAACATTCAAGCAGGTGAAAACCACACGCAATTTAAAGGACGTAGTCAAAGTGTCGGTGTTGAAGTTGGGATGGCGGCACAAGTGGGAGCTCAAACCGGTGTAGGTGTTTATGCTCGAGTCGGCGGAAGCAGTGGCAAGGAAGATGGCGAAAGCAAAACTTACCAAGCCAGCCATTTAGAGGCGCAAACCGTGACTTTAAACAGCCAAGGGGATACCAACCTGCTGGGGAGTCAAGTCAAAGGTAACACTGTTAACGCCAATATGGGTGGCAAGCTCAACATTGAAAGTTTACAAGACGAAGAACGCTTTAAAACCAAATCAAGCGGAGGCGGTTTAGAAGTGGAATTTGGTTTTGGCAACAACTGGAGTGTGAGCGGTTATGGCAATGCTTCCAAAGGCACAACTCACCGCAAACAAGTGAATGAACAAGCCGGTATTTTTGCGGAAGAAGGGGGCTATCATATTGACGCCCAAAATGTTCACTTAAAAGGAGGCGCCATTGCAAGCACCAATGCGCAAAACAGCCTTCTCCAAACCAACACACTGACCTTTGAAGACATTCAAAACGAATCAAGCAGTAAAGCTGCCAGCGCAAGTATTAGCGGCAGCATCAAAGAGTCGAAAGAAAAATGGGTGGATAACGAAACGGGAGAAAAAGTCAAACCGCACAGCCCAAATAGCACCTTTATTCCAAGCCAACGCAGTGGTGGTTTAAGCCCGGGCTTGCCGATGTTACAACAAAGCAGCGACAGCTCAACCACGAAAGCGACATTGACGGAAGGGACGGTTATCTTGAATAAAGATACTCATCCTACTCAAACGACAGCAAAAGAGTTAGGCATCAATACAGACCTTGCCCAAGCTAACAATCAAGTGGCACAGACGAAGGATGTGAAAGCGCAAATCCAAGAGCAACAACAGATTGCTACGGCAATAGGGCATGTACAAAAGGCGGTGGAGACTTATACGGCGAATCAACAGGAAGCGGCCGAGCAAGAGGTGAGACGTCTTAAAAGCCAAAAACAACGGGCTATTGCGCAAGGTAATGCGGAAGCGTTGATGCAAATCAATCGTGACTTAAACAGCGCAAAAGAAGCAGCGAGAGATTGGGGCACAAGCGGCAGTTACAAACGTATTGCTGACACGGTCACTAATGTGCTCACTTCTGCTATTGCAGGCGCACCGACAGAAGCCATTGCTACGACCGCGGTATCACCTTGGGTCAATCAAGAGATTAAACGCTTGACTACAGATAAAACCACAGGCGAAGTGGATAAAACCACCAATGCGATTGCTCACGCTGTGTGGGGCGCGATTGAGGCAGCAGCAGCGAAAGGCAATGCCACGGCGGGTGCGATTGCTGGGGCAAGTAGCGAGCTTGCCGCACCATTAATAGCCAAAGCGCTTTACGGCACGGACGACCCGAAACAGCTCACTGAAGTGCAAAAACAAAACATTGTTAACTTGAGTTCGCTTGCCGGTGCGATAGGTGCGGGCATTGCTAATGGAAATGGCAGTGGAACGGAAGTTCTTACAAGCGCAAACCAAGGGGCCGAGATTGGGAAACGGGCAGTGGAGCATAATGCGGTTGCTCAAGGCGATATTCATAGTGCTTATCAACGTTTGTTGAATGGTGAAGATATTGAAGTTGTTCTCCGTGATTTAGAACATTTAAGCCAAAAGGAACGAGATAAGTTACTTGCAGATTGTGATGCAGCATGCCGACAAGTAGTGCCAAGTTTATTAATGGCTGCAAATGATTTTTCAGAAGAGCAGGCTATTGCGATAGGTAGTATCTTATCGAAAATTCCGGCAGACCAACGTTCACGCGTTGATATGCTTGTTCAATCGGAAAATAGTAAAACGCTTGAGGCTATAGAAAACAGTAAGAGTGATGTGGAAAAACATATTGCTTTGGCAGTTAAGGTGATGAGATTTTTCCAAGCAGAGAATGCCGTGTCGGGAGGAAAACCAAATAAACCTAAGACAGCAAGCGTACATAGTGAGAATAAAGATTACTCGAAAGATGTAGCCAATCTAGGAGGAGATCGAAATAAAGGATTAAATGAAAGGATTTCTAATCGCCAAAAAGATTTTTATTTAAATGAACAGAATTTAAATAGAGAAGCTAAGGAGTTGGCGAAAAATATTAAGTTACCAATTTCTGATAAAGTGTTAGAAAACCATATTATTAATGGTGAGCCAAGAGGTAATTTCTTTAAAGGGGGACATACCACACTCGGAAATGTAAAAGTGGAAAAAGTAATTAAAGAATATGCAAACGGTGTTTATGAGGCTAAAGTTTCTATTCCAAATCCTAGGGCTTTAAAAGATCCAAATGCGAAGCCATTTTTAGAAAAATCCGGTAAGGAAAAAGATAGTGTGTCAACAATGTTTCCAAGAACTTGGACTCAGGATAGATTGCGAGTTGAATTGGAGCATGCATTTAAAAATGCTAGCAAAGTTCCTAGTACTAAGTCTGAGTGGAAAGGAGTGACAAAATCAGGAGTTGAAGTTCGTTGGTATGTTAAGGAAAATGGAAAAATCGACACTATTTATCCTAAGGCTCCTAGTTATAATTAGGAAAAGTATATGAAACTATTATTTAAGTTTGATGATTCAAGTTTTTATAAATCAACTTGTGTGTTTTTAAATGATGAAAATCACTCCTGGAGAGATGAATATGTACGTATATATTTAGATACTTTAAAATTTGATAGTAGTATTACATTAGCCGATTTATCTATAGATAAAGATTATGTTAGTACGGATGTGATGGATGCAGTAATAGATAAGGATAAGGTATATTTGGGATTCTCCTTGTATTTACCTGAAGATAGACCCGCAGATTATGATCCTAGTGAAGAAATATATTATATTATAGATAGAGAGGAGTTAATGTATTTAGCTAGACGCTGGTATAGTTTCATTGAAAGACCTGTAGAATTAAAGCAGCCAAACTACCAAGAAATTATTGATTCAGAGGAGGCTTATAAATGACAGTCATGATCGGTGGACATTCCGCCTTAGGTAATATACGTGTTGATCGGATATTATATACTTATCTAAATGGTGTATATCTTGCACAGATTTCCGCTTTTGATAGTAAAACTAATCAGTATATTGCTAAAACTAACAATAATGGGGAGACCTTGATGTTTCCCCAAACGTGGACGGCAGATCGCATCAAAGTGGAAATTAATTCTGCTTATATGAATCAAGTAGATGATTTAGATCCTATTCGTAAGGCCGAGGGTATGTGGGCTGGTATTTCAAATTCAGGTGTGCGCATAGAAGGTTATACCTATCCTGTCGTGACCGCTTTTCCAAGTGCTGAGCAGGAGTAAAGATGAAACTTATTTTTACGTATATTCAGCATAAAGGGCAAATTATTCCAACTTGCCATTTAGAGGAAAATCATCAACTAAATCCATTAACCGGCTATTTAAATGATCCAATGGGTGGTCCAAATTATTTCTCTTTTTTAGATCATTCATTGTCGATTTTGATAGATGAGATGATTCAAGAAGCGGATATTTCTTCTAATTCTTGGGGTGTTGAGGTGATGAACGATCAAGTGAATTTTTATTTCCTCTTTGCCCAAGAAGAGGAATCACTTTATCTTACGTTGCCTCGTGGAATAATGATTGATGTGTTGAGGTTATGGCTGATTTTCCGAAGTCAAGAACCCGAAGAAGGCTTAACACAGCGGTTAGAATTTTAAGTTGAAAGTGCGGTCAATTTTCAAAGAGTTTTAAAACTTCTCGAAAATTGACCGCACTTTTTAACAGGTACGTATGCCCTCGAGATAGCGCGCGTCTCCTGACGCGCGCTTGTATCTATCTAACTAAAAATAAACAAACTGAAGTTGTTAATGAAAATAGTAAAAATCTGAATCAAATGAAATCGATGTTTTAGGCACGCGTTAGGAAACGCGCGCCATCGTGGGGGATAATATGTCTTCTCAAAAAGGAGATCCTAAATCTAGAGAATTTAAGGATCTTAAAAAAGCATTGGAGGGGATTAACAATGATCGTAACTAAAGAAGATATTATGAATTTAATTTTCCATAAATGCTTTTACGGAGTGGCTATAGGAGAGACAAAATCGAAAGTTGTATCTTTACTTGGAGAACCTATACATTTCCAACCGCAGAGGAAAAAAAATAAAGAGATATTATTATATGATGGAATTAATATCTATTTATATAATTCAATTGTTATGGAAGTTAGTATTGATTTTTCAAAATCGTCATCGTTTAAGTTAAAAGAGAATATTTCAATCCATTCTCTTATTAATATTTTAGATGATCAATGTATTGAATATAAGATTGAGTTAAATGAAGAGAGTGAGTATGACTTTATCTCATTTAATAGTATTCAAGTTGGTTTTTTAGATAATAAACTATCTTATATATGGCTATCCTGATTAGCAAGGTAGCAACTTTGTTTCTCTAAAAAACTATAAATGGCGCAAGCACCTACGCTTGTGCTAATTAAGAAAACGATTTAAAAATCGGGCAATTTAGTCGTGTAAAATCGCCAATCATCGATTTAATTAACGCAGTTGAAAGTGCGATTAATTTCCCATTACCCCCCCCCCAGATAGCGCGCGTCTCCTGACGCGCGCTTGTATCTATCTAACTAAAAATAAACAA